>ERZ1643251.884-NODE-884-length-37797-cov-31.394918_pt1 | contig 37797 bp, 37 predicted proteins | sample MGYA00579261_ERZ1643251 | MGnify/ENA primary metagenome ERZ1643251 (study PRJEB29033, sample SAMEA4952267) | chicken gut metagenome | biome: Broiler Chicken; feature: Gastrointestinal Tract; material: Caecum | place: Ireland | collected 2018 | study: Broiler... | reverse complement strand
AGAGTAGCTATGTAGGGAAGGGATAAACGCTGAAAGCATCTAAGCGTGAAGCCCTCTCCAAGATGAGTTTTCCCATTGCTTAAAGCAAGTAAAATCCCAGATAGACTAACTGGTTGATAGGCTAGAAGTGGAAGCATGGCGACATGTTGAGCGGACTAGTACTAATAGATTGAGGATTTAATCCCTAAATTATTTAATTTGATTAACCACATTATCATGTTTTCAGAGAACTATTATTTACTATTATATTGGTGATTATTGCGAAGTGGTTCACCTGTTCCCATCCCGAACACAGAAGTTAAACACTTCAGCGCCGAAGATAGTGATTTTCGCTAAAATAGGTCGTTGCCAATATTTTTTTATTTAATTTATATCTAGATAAAGATATAAATTTTTTTATTTAAAAAAATGTCAAATTTTAAAAAATATCTTGTTTAAAATATAAATTTATGTTACAATTAGCTCATAATAGATGATAGTTTATGAGGAGGAACTTTTATGAATAAAAGTTTTGTTTTGTTTGATAAAAATACTAATGTTCAAAAACAGGCTAATACTATAGTCGGATTTGTTTATGAGGAAAAAGAATATTTGATTTATTCTGTCGACGAAAACGAAGTAAATAGACAGATTTTTGTATCTAGAATTATTACCAATTCCGAAGGAAAGAATTTTATTGAAAATATTAATCTAGAAGAAAAGAATAAATTAAGCAACCTTGTTTATAACATTGTTATCTTATTACCATCCGAATTCAATAAAGGTGGCGAAGCACATAAATTAATTGAAGATTTTTCAAATAGGCTAGGAATAAAAATATTTAATAATATTCCTGATTTTAATCAGCAGGAGTATTATGCTAGTTGCTCTATTGCCATTACCAGTAAAGATTTAGTAGAGTTATCTATTAAATTTTATAAAGAATATTTAGTAAGTGATACTGGAATTAATAGTGAAATTCCCGTATGGACTATACCAGATAATTTAAATTCTATTTCTCAACCCCAACAAGATACTAATGTGGTACGTGATAATTTAGTTACTCTAACTAATCCAAATAATAACATTAATGGTACCACTATTTATGACACTTCAGAGATCCATAATAAAATGGCAAACTCTTCTGATTTTTCTTTACCAAATCAAAATCCTCAAGCTGAAAAATTAGCAGTGGTAAAAGATCAAAATTTAGCTAATGCTATTGGAATAGATGCACGAGGTATTCAGCCTAACATGGTTAGAAATAATTCTGCTGGTTTTGCACAAAATAAATACATTATAATTGGAACAATTTGTCTAATATTAGCTGTAGCAGTTGTTATTGCGGCTATTATATTGATAAAAAATAAGTAAAATATTTATGTAGTTATATTTTAGTTATGTGTAAGAAGAAGTTAGCACATTTTATTGATAATTTTTGAAGTGGTAATTTCTTTTTTTTCTTTAAAAATTAATAATTAAATAAAAAAAGATTGCTCTATGATAAAATTGCAATCTTTAAGTTTGTCTTTTTGAATAAATACAACCACAGTAGTCTTGACGGTATAAATTATATTTTTGTGATAAAAGAATAGATTTTTTATAGCCATCTTTCTTTTTAAAGTCTGAATATAACCATTTTATATCATATTTTTTAGCTAAATTTTCACCAATTTCATTTATAAGATTGACATTTTTATATGGACTAACTGATAGTGTTGTACAGAAATAATCATAGTTACCCTTTTTAGCTAGTACGGCTGCTTTTTCCATTCTCATTTGGTAACAGATATTACATCTTTTTCCTTTTTCTTTTTCCTTTTCTAAACCTTTAATTAGTAAGATATATTTATCATTATCATAGTCACAGTCTATAAAAGATATTTTGTTTTTTGTTTTTAAACTTTTAATTAGTCGCAATTGTTCGTTTTTTCTTTTTTCATATTCTTCATAAGGATAAATATTTGGATTATAGTATAAAACAGTTATATCAAAAAAATTTGTTAGATAGCTAATGACATAGCTACTGCATGGCGCACAGCAGCTGTGCAGTAATAGTTTTTTCTTTTCTTTAAAATTATTTAGAATTTCTTCGCAAATAATACTATAATTGTTTTTTATAAAAATCACCACCATTTACTAAACAAGAATATTATATCATAAATGACATTTTTTTTCATATAATTTTCTTGAAAAAAAACACATAAACTGATACAATATTATATGGAGGCTAACATGGATAAAGAAAAAAATATTCCACTAAAAAATTATATTTTATTATCAGTGATATTGATAATATCGGTTATTTTAATTATTTATTTTTATATGTGGTATAGTACTTATGAAAGTAAGCAGTTATCAACACCAATAATGGATAAATATATGCAAGTTATTAATTATAATGAGTTAGAAAATTATCTTATAGAAAATAAAGATTGTATTATATATTCTTCTTTTCTAGATGATGCGATAGTTCGAGAATTTGAAATCAAATTTAAAGATATGATCGTGAGAGAATCACTCAGAAATAACATTCTATATTTAGATTTAACATCTGAATTAAATGATACAAAGAAAATAAAAAAACTCAAAGAAACATATCAATTCGAAGAAACAGATATAACTAATTTGCCATCCATAACAATATTTAAAGATGGAGAAATTGTAAGTATGTATTCAGTAAAAGATGATGACTATGATATTGATAAAGTTGAAGAGTATCTTGAACAGGAAGGGATAATTGATGATTAATATTGTTTTGTACGAACCAGAAATACCCGAAAATACTGGCAATATTATGCGCACTTGTGCTGGAACAAATAGCCATCTCCATCTAATTGAACCATTTGGCTTTATTTTTGACGAAAAAAAAATTAAAAGAAGTGCTGCAAATTATATTGATAAGGTTAATTATACTACTTATCTTGATTATGACGATTTTTTAGAGAAGAATAGTGGCGATTTATATTTTTTTAGTCGATATGGAACAAAAACTTATAGTGATATAGATTTTAGTGATCCAAATAAAAATATATATTTAATATTTGGAAAAGAAAGCACAGGCATACCTAAAAGTATACTGAAAAATAATATCGATAATTGCTATAGGATTCCAACTAGTATCAATATTAGAGCTTTAAATTTAGCTAATTGTGTTGCAATAGTAACCTATGAAGCTTTAAGACAACAAAACTTTAATAATCTTTTAACTAAAGATCCTTTTAAAGGAGAAAATTATTTAATAAAAGAATAGTTTTATTGCTCATTTATAAAACCATTCTTTTTTAATTTATTAATTATTTTATCAGTTGAAACATCGCCATATATTCTAGTAGCGGTTGTTTTTTCTTGTCCATCTATGAAAAATATAGTAGTAGGTGTACTACCATCAAAACTGAAATCTTTTTTAAAATTATTATAATCATTTTCATTAAATAAATCATATTCAGTATAGTAAATATTGATATCATACTTATTAGCAACTTGTTCTAGTTTGGGTTTAAAATCTTGACAATGAATGCAATCAGTGGCAGTAATACATAAAACAAAGGATTCCTTGTTAGCAATTTTTTGTTTTATGTCCTGATAATTTAAAGAAATAAAATTATTCTTATCTGATAGCATGATAATTACTAAAATTAGAGAAAAGATAAATATTAGTATCAAAAATATAATTTTTTTTCTTGTCACCTAAATCACCTAATATAATAATAACATTTTTTATATAAAAATACAAAAAAAACTTCCAATTTGTTTAAAATTATGGTATCATTATAAAAGAATAGACGGTAGAAAGGCAGGATTGAAATGAGAAAAATCAAATGTTTAATACTTATTGCTATTGTAACTTGTTTAGATTTTTCTTGTGTTCGAGCACAGTGTAGTGATGAAGAAATAGAAACTTTAAAAAAAGAAGCTAGTAAAATAAAAATAACATACGAACATTTGGGAGTTATTAAAGAAAATAATGTGGAAGTACATAATAAATTTTTAGTAGTTACTAGTAATATTTATGACGATTTTTATATTCATTTAAGTCCTTTTGCTACCGAAGATTTTATTGAAGAAGATGATAGTCTTAAAATAAATTTGACTACTGGAACATGGCATTATCAAGTTTTCTCATCTAAATGTGGAATCAAGATAAGCGATATTGAAGTAAATCTTCCACGCTTTAACATTTATTCTTTGGATCCATTATGTGAAGGCATCGATGATGAAGAATTTCCCCTTTGTGGGAAATACTATAAATATGATGTCGATTATGAGACATTTGAAAAGAAAGTAACATCTTATCGTTTGCAAAATAATTTAGATAACCAAGAAAAAAAGCAAGAAGATGAAAGTATTTTAAATAAAGTTTTAAGTTTTATTTCTGAATATAAAATTTTCTTACTAATTACATTGGGGGTAATTCTATTAATAATTTCTATTATACTTATAACTTCGAAAGATAAAAAAAGAAAAATATTAAAATAAATATTAAATAAATTAGCAAAGGAGGAAAAAATGAAGAAAATAACTTTTACTGTTTTATTGTTGCTTCTTTCTAATTTAACGTTTAATTCTTTTGTATTAGCTAGTGAAAAAAGTAAGACTTATACAAATTACTATTTCTTTTTACAATCATTTTATCAAGATGGAATTAATAATGTGACAAGCACTTCAAATTATACTTCATTTCCTCTATTTGAAAGTTCCAATACAGCAGGTAATAAAAAGCTACAAGAAGCTAAAGAAATAGAACTATCAAGAGTTTGTCCTGGCGGTAAAAGTGATTCTTGTTGGAGCTATTCTGATTTCTTTAATATGTATATAAAGACAGAAACAGAAGGCGATACTTATAATTATTATGTTAGTGGCAATCCAGAACAAGTTTCTACTAAATATTATAAAAATGGCAATACTACATATTATACGCACGGTTTATGGCGACCATCTGGATCTAGTAGCTGGCGAGGAGGAAGTAATGCTACATTGATTGATACTTATGGCAGTAATGCCGAGTCTGCTCTTTCTTGTGCTGCTTTTTCTACTAATAACGAAGTCAGCATAGAACCATTAAATTATAATAGTAAATATTTCTATGCTACAATAATTAGAAGAAACAAAAACAATACGAATAATCCCATCGCTGATGGCTTCCATATTGATTGGAATTATTCGTTAGGAAATAATAATATGAGTAAATGCCCTGACGATACAGTAGTGGCAACACAAGATAATAATCTTAATACTAAAGTTGTTGTTTCCCCTGTTCTATACAAATTTAAATATACTGTTACTACTAACAAATGTGATTATGATCCCCCAGAGAAGACAGATTTATCTTGCAATGATGGAATAAATCTTCAAAGTGTCTGCAACAAAACATCAATTGTCTTAAGTGATAATGAGACTTCAGTCGATGTCAAGATAGATCAAAAAGGAACCGTTTCAAATATTTTAACGCCTGATAGCTTATATGCTGGTGGTGGATTTAAGTTTGGTGTCATGTATACTAATACCATAAGTTGGGACTTTGTTAGTAATGTTACGGATAATTCTGTACGAAGTGAAGTAACTAAAATAATGAAAAATAAATTAAAAGATTTGAATAGCTTTGAATCACAGATAAGTTTGACTTCTATAAAGTTCGGTGGTGAAATTGTAAAACCTAATCTAATTAGAAAAAGTTGTACAAGAACAGGCGAATTTAATGCTGGAAGCGAAATTACAACTGTTTGTACCTTTTTTCTTCCAAACGCTATTGTTGACGATTTTACTGGAAAAATTACCTATAGTATTAGTAAAGGAACAAATTATGGAATCAATAATAAATACTATGTGCCTTTAGATTATCAAGATAGTAAATATCGTATTAGTGCTGAACTTAGCAATATGAGTGTTCTAAAAGATTCAGCAGCACTTGGGGATAGCGATAGCAATAAAAAATGGACTGGTAATTGGAATGTCAAAATAGATGGTGATTCATGTTCGCTTGACATTAAGTCACTATATTATCAATATATATATCGTCCAATCGATTTAAATAATCCATTTCCAAATCGAAATGCTGGTATAAATTGGTTTGACTGGTATAATATAGAGACTAATAGAGCTAGATTAAGAGAGGCATATAAAAATTTACAATATTCTATTAGTATAGATAAACAGTTGATTTCTGAAATAAAAGATTATAATCAAAAGCAAAATGCCAATGGCGGCTATTTTGACTGGTATACTATGGTAAATGAAGAAAGTTCGTTCTTAAGAAAGTATTTTGAAGCTGGTGGTAAAAAATGAAGTGGTCCTTTTTAACTTTAGGTATTATAATTTTAGGTATTACCGGTGTTGGCATAATTTTACTTTTTCAACAGATTACAACTAGCAATGAACGAGATTATTATTTGTTAAAAGAGATAACAGAGGCTTCTATGATCGATGCTATCGACATTTCTTATTATCGTCAAACGGGTGATTTAAAAATAATTACTGAAAAGTTTGTTGAAAATTTTACTAGAAGATTTGCTGAATCAACAATATTAGTTGGAAGTGGATATACGATAAATTTTTATGACATAATAGAAACACCTCCCAAAGTATCGATAGAAGTTAGGAATAGTACCAACGATTATAGATTAAATGGCGAACAGCTAGATTATAATGTCGTCAATAAATTAGATGCCATTTTAGAATATTATGGTAAGTATACTGATGTTTCGAGTACAGATAGCCATTATAATAATCCTTATACTAAAAAGACTATGACAACGACATATTATTCAATACCATCATTGGTAGGAAATAATGCGGGTGTAGATTCTAAACCTATAAACATGCCAGACGAACTTAATAGAAGTAATATTAGAAATGTTATTATTAAAGACATCAAATATAGAGGACTAATTACTACTCAAGCAGAACTAAATATAGCTTTACTAAAAAGGGAAATTGACTATCCGGATGTTGAAGTAAATAGCACAAATTATTTACTTTCGCTTAATGATATGGTCGGCAACTTAACTTTAAAAAATAATAATAAAATATTATTTGAAAATTGCTCACAAAGTGATGAAAAATTAACTGGTAGTGACTGCAGTAAATATGATTATTGGATCAAATGGAGTGGAACTACTACAGATACATCCAAAAAGGCAGCAGCCATAAAATTTGATATAACATGGTCATATGAAGAATACGAATATGTAAGCTAGATTATTTAAAAAATAAAAAGGAGGATAAAATGAATAATTTAAAAGCTTCAATGAAAAAATTTTTTGGTAATAAAAATACAGTTACCATACTAGGGGTAATATTATGTTTAGTAATATTATATATTGGTTATAACTACCGAATTAATTCGGCTGTCAAGTTAGTGGCTATTCCTTATGCCAAAACTACAATTCAACCAAGAACCTACATTACAAAAGATATGGTCGGTACAATGAATGTTCCTGAATCATTCCTTGTCGGAGATTATTATACAAACGTTAATAATATTATTGGAAAGTATTCTAATTTTAATACTATTATCGCTAAAGGAAGTATCTTTTATACTGATCTAGTAGTTACCGAAGAAGAACTTCCAGATTCAGCTTTTTCAGATGTTCCTGAAGGGTATACGGTCGTTAATTATCCTGTAACGATTGCTAGTACTTATGCTAATTCTATGGCTCCGGGTAGCCACATCAATATTTATTATAAATCACTAAATGATGATGGCGAAATCATGTTTGGCAAATTTATCAGTAATATTGAAGTATTAGATGTTAAAGATTCATCAGGACAACATGTTTTTGAAAACAGTGAAGAAACTCGAACGCCAGCATATATGCTATTTGCTGTACCTGAAGAGACACACTTGCTATTAAGAAAAGCTTTATATTTAGATGAATATGACGTAGAATTAATCCTAATACCAAATACAGCCACTTTATCAGAAGAGGACAAAGTAACTGTAAGCAGTAATGATATTGAAAACTTTATTAATAGTAAGACTGTATTAGTTTCAGTAGATGATTTGCCAAATATCAGTGATCAAGTACAAGAAAATACTACTGATAATGACCAGTAATAAAAGGAGGTCAAAATATGGAAACTGAATTTACTCAAGTCGATTTTGGCCCATTAAAAGTATTTTTAGATAACGATGACATAACGGATATTTCTTATAGTAATGGTGGTCAAGTTTGGTTAAAATCATTATCACAAGGTGTTTATCGTGTTGAAAATACAGGTATAAATAATGTACTCATGGAGAAAATAGCTTTTCAATGTGCTAACTCTATGGGTAAATCCTTCAATATGGCCAATCCCTTTCTCGATGCTGAATCTGCAGAATTAAGAATGAATTTTGTTCACGATTCGATAGCTAAAAATGGCATTGCAGTTCTAATAAGAAAGACACCCGCTAAAATAAGATTACAAAAGGATAAGATAATAGCTGAAGATTATATTAGATTAAATATTCATGATTTTTTGCTCAAGTGTGTTGAAGGACACTGCAATATAATTGTAAGTGGTGAAACTGGATCGGGAAAAACTGAATTTGTCAAATATCTAGCGGCACATACTAAAGAAAGTGAAAAATTAATAACTATTGAAGATACTCTTGAACTTCATCTAGATAGAATTTTTCCTCATAGAGATATTGTTGCTATGAAGACAAATAATATTGCTTCTTATTCTGATGTTTTAGTTACTTGTATGCGCCAGAATCCACGTTGGATTTTACTATCCGAAGTAAGATCAGCGGAAGCTGTTATGGCTGTCCGCAATTCCATTTCTTCAGGACATAACATTTTATCGACTATTCACGCCGATAAAGCAGAATCGATTCCTAATAGAATGTATAGTTTACTTGAAACAAATATTGATATAGAACAATTTTTAAAAACAATTCATCGTTATGTTCAATTAGGTGTTCATATTAAAGGTTATTATAGTCAAAAATATAAAAGGTTTCATCGTGAAGTTTCAGAGGTAGTAGAATTTTATGTAACTGATGATAATGAGGCTAAATATAAAATTCTTTATAAAAAAACACCTGAAGGTCAAGAATCAATTGCTAATCCTTCTAAATATTTAATTAGTTATTTAGAAAGTCAAGGTGTTATAATGCCAAATGATATTTTAGTTAAAGAAGAGTTTACTGATTTAAATAAAGTATCCGAAAGTAAAAATAACAATTTTGTTGTTGATAATAGTAATAAGTCTTTAGATAATTCCGCATTGTTTTCAGTAAATCATTCTAATCATCAAAGTTCTCATTTTTATCAAAATCAGATAAATAGTAGTTCAAGTCAGTATCGAAATGAAGTGAATAATCAGATTCCTAATATCTATGCCCAGAATCAATCAAATCCAAGACCTGTTAATATATCAAGTATGAATGATCGTACTTTTAAGTAAGGTAGGTGAAATTAATGGAAATAATTTTAATTGGTGTAATAATAATATTTATAGTATCTTATCGTACCAAAAGAGGTGAATCAGTATATAAATTTATCTCTACACAAGCGATTAATACATATAAAAAGTTTGAGCCATACTCCTTTAAAGTAATGCGTGAAAGAGTAAAAGATTTAGGACTAGAATATACGCCTATACAATATTTATTTCAGGTAATTATCTTTGCTGGCCTTGCTGGTGTTATTAGTTACTTGTATTTCTATAATTTGGTGGTTACCATAGTGTATGCCATCCTGGCAGTCTCTTTTATTCCTTATATAACTTATTTACGTTGTAAAAGACAATATAGTGAATATATATTTGAACAAGTTCAAGTTTACTGTACAAATACCATAATGGAATTTGCTACGACTCAAGCCTTTGTCAAATCACTTGAAGGTGTTGCGGAGTCTGGAGTTTTAGAAGAACCTGTTTTGTCAGATGTCAAAACGATGATTGCTTTATCTTATGAAAAAGGTGACATTTATGATTCCATAAAATATATGGACACTAAATATCCTTATTATATGGTAAAAAATATGCATCAATTGTTCTTACAAGTAACTAAAGAAGGTGCCAAAGATACGGAAGGAACATTTGAGAATATGTTATCGGATATAGATATTCTAGTTGAAGGCGTCTATCGAGATCGAAGTGAAAGAGCAAGATTTCATAAACAGTTTTTAACTTTTGGAATAGCCCTATATGGAATGATTGCTCTTATTCAGCTTCTTATTAGTTCAGAGACATATATAGCCATGCTAGATAATACCTTTATTAAAATAATTATTCATGCTATTGTTATTATAAACAGTTGGTTTCTTCTTTCGGGAGAAAAATACTACAACGAGAATGTAGGTGCAGAATAATGATAGAAATGCTAATAATAGCCATAATAGTAATATATATATTTATTGTTAATGGAAAAATTGATAAAAATGGAGTATTTAGTAATAATGATAAATTGTGTAACTTATTAAAAGAAAAAGATTATGATTTTCTTTTAATAGCTAAATATGGTGACCGAGTATATAATCCAAATGAAGTATTCATGAAACGAGTCCGAAATGGTGTGTTAGTTGCAATAGCTTTAATATTCTTATTTCTATCGCAAATGAGTTATCTAACAGTGATTGCAGGATTAGTTGTAGGATTTTTAGTATATAAAAATCAATATTTGAGTTTGAAAAAATGGTATCGTCAGCATTTAAATTATATTGACTCATTGCTGCCATATTATTTAAAGACATTAGAAGTATTAATTCATCATTACACCGTTCCTGTAGCGTTGGCCAAGAGCATTGATGATGCTCCAGAGGTGTTTAAGCCGGGACTAAAAAAATTAGTTCAAAGAATCGAAGAAGGTGATTCAAGTATTGATCCATATATGGATTTTGCTAATGATTATCCTGTAAGAGATTCAATGCGAATGATGAGATTATTATATAGATTAGGATTAGGTGAACAAGAAAAGAAACATCAACAATTAGTTTCCTTTTCTAAATCTGTTTCATCTTTGCAAGCTAAAGCTCGAGAACAAAAATATCAAGCTAGACTTAATAAGATGGAAAATAAGACCATGATTATGATGGTTGTCACAGGTGGAGGGTCACTAATATTATTATTGATTTCAATTTTTATGCTCGTTTCTGTATAAAAATTTGAAATATATAAAAAGTAATATAGTAATAAGGGAGAAAGAAGGTGAGAAATAATGAAAGAAGCAACAGGTGAAGTTTCAATGACAGTAATTACTATCGTTATATTAGCACTAGTGTTAGGAATAGGAACTTGGTTATTTGCAGGTGATGATTCTATAGGAAGACAATGGATTAGAGATACATTTGAAAAAAATACTGGTGTAACTACTGAATAATTAGTATATTACTATTAGAAAATGGAGGTAAAAAATGAGAGATGCCGTTGGTGGAACATTTATGATTAATGTATTATTAGTTTTTCTTGCCGTTTATATAGTTTTTATAGCGGTAGCTCTAAATTATGCCAAAGCATTTAGAGTTAAAAATCGAATAATAGATATCATTGAACAAAATGAGGGAATAGAAGATTATACAGATGTTGGAGATAATTCTGTCTTAGGTCAAGTTAATGATTATTTAAGATCAGTTAGCTACTATGTCAGATTAAGTGAAAATAAAGATGACAAATATGGTATTTGTTTTGACGAAGGCTACTGTATAGAAGAGCCCGCTACTGTAAATAATTATGGAGCAGACGAAACTTATTATAAAGTTACAACCTTTGTCAAATTAGATTTTCCGTTTTTTAATTTGAGTTTTACGATACCTATTACTGGTGAGACAAGAAGAATCACAAATTTGAAAGGATGATTATATTGGATACAGTAATAGCTAATAAATATAACGACGTTTTGAGTTCATTAAATATCGAAGTGTCTAAAAAAATCGAAGGAGTTTTTACTGTTGATGAAATAATCAAAAAGTTTGGTAATTTCTTCTTTAATAGGATGTTTTTAGATATAACTGCTATTGATGACTATAAAAATATCGCTAATTTACAGAAATTATCTATGAATATCAATATGGATAAAGTAATTTTACTGTTAGATAAAGATGATCAAATAAGTGATTCTCAAAAATTCTTGTCGAAATTAGTCAGTATAGGTATATATAATTTTACTAAAGATAAAAATAGTCTTATGCATCTTTATAAGCATCCCAATATATATCGTGATGTTGCTTATTTGCAAGATTTAGAGGACGATGATTCGGGAAATATTCCTTCTGATAACTCTGCGGCGATCTCTCAAACTGACCACCGCTACAAAATATTAGGTATAAAAAATGTTACTGACTCTGCAGGGGCTACTACTTTAGTATACCTTTTAAGAAAAGTATTAAATGATTATTATAGAGTAATGTCTCTTGAATTAAATAAAAGAGATTTTACCTATTTAAAAGATAAAGATTCACTTTCGATAAAAGAAAATGAATTAAACGAAACATTAGCTAAATATAGCGCTGTTGATATCTTTATAATTGATTTGAATAAATCAAAGTGTGAAGATATTTGTACAGATGTTTTATATTTAATAGAACCTAGTACTATAAAGTTGAATGAGTTGGTTTTAATAAATAATAATATATTCATAGAACTAAAGGATAAGAAAGTTATTTTAAATAAAAGTCTACTTAATGAAGAGGATATTGCAGATTTTGAAATAGAGACAGATTTAAAGATATATTATAATATTCCTCCTCTAAATGACAAAAAAGATTGTAGTAATATATTACTTCCTTTATTAGAAAAGTTAGGTTATATAAAGGAAATTGTAGGTCCAGAAAAACAAGAAAAAAAAATAAATAAGTTATTTAATCTTTTTAAATGATTGACTTTTTTTAGTATATAGTGTAATATATTCTTATAAGAAGAAGGAGTGATAATATGTATGTATTAGCTTGCGCACAAGAATTAAGGCCAGTTATGACTTTGATAGGTTATGCCATTGAGGCCATAAAAATAGGTATTCCTATAATCCTTATAATACTTGGAATGATCGATTTAGGAAAAGCCGTTATAGCAAGTAAAGAAGATGAAGTTAAAAAAGCAAGATCTGCCTTTATTAAAAGACTTATATATGCTGTTTTAGTTTTCGCTGTTGTTTGGATTGTTCAATTAGTTTTAAGTTTTGCGACTTCTCTTTTCAGTGGGGAAGAAGAGCAGCTTGAAGGAACAAGCGATTGGCGTGGTTGTTGGAACTGTATATTAAGTAAAGGCGAAGCAAATGATAAATGTGTATATACAAAAATAACTGGTGAAACTGGAACTGGTGAAGCTGAATAGCAACAAGTTATAATAAATAACGATAAAGAAAACTCAAAAGCTAGAGTTTTCTTTTTTCTTTTCATAATAGCTATAAAAATAATTAAAAAATATTTCATTTTTTGAACATCTATGTTATAATTTAACTATAACAGGTTATTTTCTAAAAAGGAGTTCAATATGAAAAAAATATATAAATTAATTCTAATTTCCATATTTTTATTTATTGGTATTAATATTGTTAAGGCCGATGGTCCGGTGATGTATCTAGAATGTAAAAGAACTGATGAAGGAGAAGGTAACTGGATTTTTTTTCGCGGTACAGAAGGAAGTGATACTAATATAGGAACTGTATGGTATTTTCTTGACCCTGATGGAAATAAAATATATAAGGTTGATTGGTGTTGGTTTCAAGATTCTGAAGAGATGGATGAATGGTGTGATACAAGGGATAATTATAATTCTAATTCACAACTAGCCAATGGTGTTTGTCCTGAAAAGATAAGAAAATCTAAAGAAGGTAATAATAGGGTTTTAGCTGGGATCGGTGAAACTATAAAGGCTGTTAGAATGGAAGAAAATCAATATAGTTTCTATTTATACAATCATTCTGACAATAATTTTACTGACTATTCTTCTATAATGGTAGAGTATTATGATTATAATGGTAATTTTGTTCATCTTGCTTCAAGGGCAGAATGGGGAGAGCCAGCTTATATAGATAAATATAATCTTATATCAAAAGATGCAATCAATTTTAGAGAAAATTTTTTTAGATTAGGAAATACTTTTAATTTTACTCCTAAATATATAATATCATCTGGACGAGTACCTGAAAGTGGATACTCAAAATCAATAGAAATAATATTTGATAGTGGTGATAACAAGGGTAAGCTTAAATCTGCTGTAGATGATTGGTATAATGACAATATTGAGGTAATTTTGAAAGAAAATGAAAGTTACAATTCACTAAAAAAAGATTATAATAAACTTCTTTACACTTGTGATGCTTTTAATAGTAAAATGGAAGAGAGCAGAGGCTATCAATTTTTTAGTGATTATACGGCTCATGATATGTTAAATGATCTATCGGGAGCTATTCCTATAATCAATAATGTTTATAATAATACTACAGAATATAAACTTTGTTCTAATCAATCGTCAGCTTTAGCTCTTAATTCGGCTACTAATTGTGCCTTTGTTAATTTGTTGGGAGGTCTAGATGCTGTTGATAATACCGTATTTAAGCTTGTTGCAGATGATGTTTCTAAAATGCTCAATGAATATGATGCTTTTCCTAATATAAAAGAACTTACTGATGATGAATTAAAAAAACTCGTAAGATGTTCATCGTATTTAGACAAATATTCTGATGATTATGGTTTAAATAGCGAGGATACTTCTGATGTTAGAAAAGAATATGAAGCAATAGCGGGTGATCGCGGAATATCCGTTATCATTGATTGTGAGGGATTATTGGGTCAGGAATTAGTGGATAAGATTAATTCATATTTAGATATTGTGAAAATTGTTATTCCGATAATTTTAATAGGATTTGGGATCTTTGATTTTGCAAAAGCTGTTTTTGCTGGAACCGAAGAAAATATGAAAAAAGCACAACAAGATTTTATCAAAAGACTCGGTATAGCTATACTAATATTTTTTGTCCCAACTATAGTTAATATAATATTAAATATAGCTAATAAAGTTTGGGGTATTATATCACCTGATACATGCGGTTTATTTTAGAAAGGTGGATTTAGTAATATGATTTATACATTAAGCTTAATGGGAGATATTGCTAGTGCAATAAAGCATGCTTTTAGAATTCTTATTGGACTAATTGCAACTCTAATTTACAACTTAATTATCAATATTTATGATCTATTTATGTATATTTCACGAGCAGAAATTCTAGATAATGATCTAGTACAGGCTATATATCAAAGAGTAGGAATGATATTAGGATTATTCATGTTATTTAAACTCACTTTTACTCTTATTCAGGCCTTAATTGATCCAAATAAATTATCTGATCAAAAAAATGGTTTTGGAAAAATAATTGGTAGGTGCATTTTCTCTATAGTGCTACTTGGAATAACTCCCACTATTTTTAGAGAAGCTTTCGATATTCAAAATTTGATAATTGGTAATGAAAATAATGGTGACAATGTTCTTTATAAATTAATTATTGGTGATTCCCCACGAGGAGATAGTACAACTTTTGGAAGATTACTTTCTTCAGAGTTATACTTTTCTTTTTATGAAGATGAACTGGAACCTTTTTTGAGCGAAGGAGTTGATCCTGAAGAAGGAGAGGCTGATCTTACGGAGACTCAAATTAATTCAATTAAAAATAAAATAAATGACGGAACAGAAAATTTTGGGTATGCTGAAAGATTTCTTGTTTATAAAAGAAATGGTGAATATATTATCGAATTCAATGAAATTTTTATGTTATTAGTAGGTGGTGCCGTTTTATGGATGCTTTTCATGTATTGTTTCCAGGCTGCTATAAGAGTCTTTCAATTAGCTTATTTGCAATTAATTGCCCCCGTTCCTATTCTTTCTTATATATCTGATCCAGATGGGGCATTTAAAAAATGGATTAAACAATGTACAACTACTTTTTTAGATTTGTTTATTAGATTAGCTTTAATTTATTTTATTGTCAATTTATCTAGTTATGTTTTAGAAGCGCTTTCTTCTTCAAAAAGTATTTTATCTTTAAGTTTAGGAGATATTTCGACGGCGACAAAGAATTGGGTAAAAATATTTTTAGTTGTTGGCCTTCTCTTATTTGCTAAAAAAGTACCAGATCTTTTAAAAGATTTATTTCCTAATCTTGGTGGTGGCGTTGCAAGTTTTAGCATGGGCTTAAAACCTAGCAAGGAAGTTAAAGGCGCACTTACATTTGGCACAGGAGCTCTAATTGGTGCAGGTGCAGTAGCTGCTACTGGCATCAAAAGAGGTAATGGAATTGGAGGAAAAGTTGCGGGAGCTATTAGTGGACTTGGAAGAGGACTCATAGGAGCCAGAACAAGTGGTGGCGTATTTAAAAATGTTCAAAACGCTATGAATAAGCAAAGAAAAGCTGCTGATAGAGCTTACGAAAGAAAAAATGACGACTCCACTTTTTGGGGAAGACATCTCGGTGCTAGTACTGCAACTAGAAGAAAAGAAGAATTTGAGCACAAACTACAATTCCTTAAAAATTATCAGGATGCATTAAGTGATGTTGATAAAGAAATTGAAAAGGATCCAAGAGTTATGGCTGCGCAAATGGCTTTAGATTCCATGATGCAAACCGGAAAAATTACAAAAAGGTCTCAAATGATTAATAAGAGTACGGGAAAACCTATAACACAAGGTGGTAAACCTGTTTATAAAAGTATAACACAAAACGTTACAGCTAAAGATATTGAAGCTGCTCAAAATAACATTAAGCATGCAAAAGAAGTTGCTTTAGCAGACCATTTGACTCGTAATGTAGATACGGATAACGTTATAATTAAGATGAAGAATGCTGAAGCAATAAGAAGCAAAGGCATTGAAAATGGTTATGGAGAACTTGCAGGTGATTCTCTTATCGATACTTCTATAAGTGGAACTGCTAGAGCGACGACTTTTAAGACATATAAAGATACCGTCAAAAAAGGAATTAATAACATTAGCGGAGCTGGAGGTAGTGATTATGAAAAATATGAACAGGCCAAAGCGAATGCTAAATATGATAAAAGAGGAAATTAAAAAGAGGAGTGTGATAACTAGTGAATGGATATTTAGTTCCTGCTAATGCAAAACGAGGAACACTAATATTTAACTTATTTCGACCATTTGATTTAATCTTATTTGGAGCGGGAATTTTGACGACTTTACTTTTATTCGTAATTGTTCCTTCAGAAAATGCTTCACTCATGATTATTTCTTGTCTTCCTGTAGGAATAACGGGATTTTTAGTAATTCCTATTCCCAATTATCATAACGTCATGTGTGCTCTGCAAAGTATTATTAAATTTTTCTCGGAAAGAAGAAACTATGTATGGAAGGGTTGGTGTTTTTATGAAAAATTCGCAGTTGACGAAAACGAAAAAAAATAATTCTAAATATACAGAAGATTGGATACCAATAAAATCCATCATTAATGGAACTATTGTTCTTGATAATAAGTTAAAAGTGACCGGTGTCAAAATTAGACCAAGAAATATTTTTATATTAGATCAAGCAGCACAGGATAACACTATTATAGCATTAAAAAATTTTTATAATTCTATTGATTTTGAGTTTTGGCTAATTTCAGCAGATCGTCCTGTTGATTTGAATAGCTATTTAGCTCGTCTTCAATTGCTATATAATCAAACTACTAGTCCCGCTATTAGAAAACTTATTAATCAAGATATTAATAAAGCTAATGATTTCATGAGTAATAACATAACTGATACAGAGTATTATATTTTATTTAAGGAAAAAAATGATGATCTTATTCAAAAACGTTTAAGAACATTAATGACTGGACTTGCCAATGCTGGTTTAGAATCATCACAAGTTTCCAATGATGATTTGAGAATAATATTAGATAATTTTCTTAATAGTGGAATGACTACTAATTTCGGGACGGTGATATCATAATGAATTTAAAAAGTGAATTAGCTCCTAAAGGATTGCAATTTAATCCAGCTGATTTTGTAATAAGTGATCGCTATGCCACTATATTAACTGTTATTTCGTATCCGAGATTTATTGGTTCAGGTTATTTGTCTAATTTGACTAATATGTCTGGTGTTAAATTGGTAATTAAACACATTCCTCTTCCTTTTTCTGTTCTTGCTAAAATGTTAAATAAAGAAATTGCTGATTTAAAAAGTAGATATCAGCAAGAAAGAGATCGTACTATTCAAGAAAGAATAAGGCAAGATGTTGATTCTTTAGAATATTTTATTCAACAGTTTACTTCCACGCAAGCTAAAACTTTCGATTTTCAAATGCATATTATGGTGACCGCTGACACTCGGGAGGCTTTAGAAATAAAAAAAGTAAATTTAAAAAACTATATGGATGCAATGCAGATGCGTGCTATTCCACTCCGTTTTGAACAAGAGCGAGTGTTAAAATCAATTTTACCAATATTTGATAAGCAACCTATTGAGACAAGAATAGGAACGCCTATGCCTTCACCTACGATGGCAGCTATGTATCCTTTTATTTTTGATAGTATTAAAGATGACGGATTATCTACACTGCTTGGTGTTGATTTTTCCGGAGGTGTCGTCTTATTTAACCAGTTTTTATTTCAACTAAAGAAAGAAAATAACCGAAATAATGCTAATATGATTATTTTAGGAACTTCTGGAAGTGGTAAATCGACAGCAGCTAAATTAATACTTCGTAGTCATATTAGAAATGGATATCAAATTGTAGCGGTCGATCCTGAAGGTGAGATTAGTGAAATGACAAGGATGTATGGCGGCGATGTAATTGATTTAGGAAAAGGTGGAGAATTTGGCATGGTAAATCCGCTTGAGGTGATAATGGATGCCGATGAAGATGAAATCAGAAGCGGATTAGGATATACTGTTCTTAATAAGACTTTGCAGTCATTAAAAGCTTTTATGAAGTACTATTCACCTGATATTGAAGAAGATGTTTTGACATTATTTAGTGAAATAGTGCAAGATACTTATGCCAGATTTGGTATAACTTTTACATCAGATTTTTCGAGATTGACATCACAAAATTTTCCAACCTTTAGCGATGTCTATATAACAGTAACTAGTAAATTAACTTCAATGACCGAAAAAACTCATGAACGCGATGTTATGGAAAGATTAGAATTAAAGTTAAGACCTTTTGTAAGAGAACTTCAGTATTACTTTAATGGTCATACTTCGATAAATACTGATAGTGATTTTCTTGTTTTCAACATTAAAGAACTTATGAATTCTGATGCAAATATTAGAAATGCGCTTTTGTTTAATGTACTCAAATTTGCTTGGGGCCTTTGTTTAAATCCTCATGTAAATACAGTCTTATCTGTTGATGAAGCGCATGTACTACTTGGAGCTAAAAACGAACTTGGGGCTGAATTTTTAGCTCAAGTTCAAAGAAGAGCACGAAAGTATAATACTGGAACAATTATTATAACACAGCAGCCATCCGATTTTGTGGCAGATGGTATTTTGATGCATGGTAAAGCAATATTTGATAATTCTTCATATTATTTAGTGATGGGATTAAAAAAACAATCAGTTGAAGATTTATCAATGTTGATAGACTTAAATGATAATGAAAAAGAGGGGATAAAAAGATTTAGTCAGGGAGAAGCATTATTTGTGTGTGGTAATAGAAGAATGCAGATAAATGTTATGGTTACAGAAGAAGAATTAGAGTCATTCGGTTCGGGCGGAGGATTATAGAGTCCATTATTTAGGCGGTGATAGAGTGGATGAACAAAAAAGTAATAAGAATAGTGGCATAGCCAAAATATTATTAAAAGCAAGACGAATAATAATAATGACAATTGTTTCCTTTGTCGTATCTAATATTATCTTTTTAATTGTCCTTATTATCCCTCTTATGGTTTTAGGGATTATTGATATAGAAGGAGCAGGATCGCAAACTAGTGGCATTGGATACTCACCAAACACTTATTTACAAAAAGTTGAGAAAGAGTGTGAAACAATAATTGTAGATAATAAAGCTTATTCTTTAGAAGAATATGTGGCAGGTGTTGTGAGTGCTGAAGCTTATAATAGTGAAGGTATTGAGGCTTTAAAAGCCCAAGCAATAGCGGCTAGGTCATACGCCATTATTAGAACTAACTATTGTCAGTCACCAATAAATAATAGTAGTGCTGCTCAAAATTTTACTACTAATATCACCGATGCCGCCAGAACGGCAGCTAGTGCGACCGAAGGTTTAGTACTAACATATAATTCAGAAATTATTCTATCAGAATATGATTCATTTTATAGAGGTGGAGATTATAGTTGTGATTCTAACGGCTGCAGCGTAACTTATACTAAACTTCCTAATAATGAAAAACACAAAGTAACAGTAAGTAATAAGTATACCAATATGATAGCTGGTGGTCATGGACGTGGAATGAGTCAAATTGCTTCATATGAACTTGCTAATCAAGGAAAAACTTATGATTATATTTTAAACTATTTTTATTCGCCAGGTGTCCAACTCGGAGTACTAGGAGGAAGTTATGGATATTCTTCAGGTTTATCGGCAAGTAGTAAAAATTTTACGGTTAGAACAAATATGCCTGTACAGGGAAACTCTCATGATGACGAATTTTACTTTTCTAATAATAATTTGTCTTATAGTGCCGGTTTTGTAGGTCAATGTACATGGTATGCTTTTGGAAGAGCTAATGAAATACTTGCTCAAGCTGGATCTGATTTGAAGTGGAAATATGCTCCTGATGCTAAATTTTGGTTGCAATATAATATTGATTTAGGTGATGAAGCCTTTGCCTATAGTACTGATGTTAATAATCCTAAACCTGGAGCGATTATTGTCTGGGAATCTGGCCAATTTGGACATGTTGGTGTTGTTGAAAAAGTTAATGACGATGGGACGCTTGATTATAGTGAAGCTAATATCAGTTCGGTGAAGACACAATCCAATCCATATGGATTTAGATATCAATCACATATATCATATACTGATACAACGGTAGGTAGCATTTCGTCTATTTTTTCCGGTTATAAGTTTTTAGGATACATTTATATGGTTGAATAGGAGGAACTATGGAAAGAAGATACGGTCTATTATTGATTTTACTATTATTATTGACGGGATGTACCTTTGAATATAATGTTGAAATAACAAAAAATACTGTTAAAGAAGATAATATCATTTTTCTTCCTGGAGTTTCTCAAGATAGTATTGAAAGATCTGTAAATAATTTAGTAAACAAATATACAGGTCCTACAAATAGTCTAGGGCTATATCAATCTTCTGTTATAAATAGAAATAATACTTTTGGAATGTCATATCAAAAAAATTATACTATTTCAGAATATAACGACTATTCATTATCATTTTCTCAATGTTATGATCTATATAAAATGATTAAAGACAACAATAAAATTATCATTGCTACTAGTAAAGAATTTAAATGTTTTGATAAATATGAAGAACTAGATTCCGTAACTATAAATTTAACAACTGATCTTGAAGTTGAATCATCGACTGCCGATAGTGTTCACAAAAACAAATATACATGGAATATTAATCGTCAAAATTATCGAGATAGTGAAATAAATATTGTTTTAAATATCGATAATGATTTTTCTGAAAAAATAAATCCTTCAATTAACCCTGCTGTTTTAGTAGCTGGTGTCTTTTTACTACTAATTATTATAATCTTGGTATTGCGAGTTATTGCAAAGAAAAAAAATAAGGTATAAAATTTGTAATGAAACAAGATAATAGGAAATTGTTAACTAAAAAATAGTTAACATTTTTTATCTTGTGCTTAAACTGTCTAATATATTGGTAAAAAATATTGTTTACAATTAAGTTCATTAATGCTATAATATTGTTAGTAATTTTGGAGGTCACATATGAAGATTAAGGTAGAAAAAAAAGACTTAAAAATATTTATTGTATTTTGTGTTTTTTTGTTATATCTTTGTGCCATTGGAGTATTAAATGCTTCTAGTATAGCTAGTGAGGGAAAATTTTATGGATTGTCACCATTTAGAGCATTTACTGGAAAATATATTGGAATGACATTGTTACTTTTTTTAGGTTCCTTAATAGGATTATTTTTCGCTGTAAAATCATATATTTTTGATCGTGATAAGGGCTTTGGCTTTTCTGTTGGTGCTAAAAAAGAAAAAGGATATTCCAGATGGGCAACTGACAAAGAATTTAAATCTGGATTAGAAGAAGTAAATATTAAAGATTCTAGTCTTTCGGCTGCAGGCATACCACTTTATAGTAAAAAAGGTAAAATGTGGGTTGATAATGGTGAAGATCACTATCTAGTTATGGGATCTACTGGTTCTGGTAAGACGGTTATTGTGGCTAAACCAATGATAAAGTTACTTGCCAAACACGGTGAGTCAATGATTATGACTGATCCTAAAGGTGAATTATACGAAGAAACAGCAGCAATACTTAAGGAAGCAGGATATAATATCGTAGTTTTAAATTTCCGAAATCCTCAACAGGGAAATGCTTGGAATCCTATGAGTTTACCATATCGTTTATATAAAGAAGGCAATTCTGATAAAGCAATAGAATTGTTAGATGATCTAGCTATAAATATATTACATGACGAACAAAAAAGTTCTGATCCTTTTTGGAATAATACCGCAGCGGACTATTTTTCAGGGTTATCATTAGGTTTATTTGAAGATGGAACACCAGAACAGATTAATTTAAATAGTGTTAATCTTATGAGTAGTTTAGGTGAAGAAAGGTTTATGGGACCTAACAATAACTATATAAAAGAATATTTTAATAGTAAGGATCCCTCTAAACCTGCTTATGTCAATGCTTCTGGTACAGTATTCACAACTGATGAGACAAAGCAAGGAATTATTTCGACATTCAAACAGAAAATAAAGATATTTTCTTCACGTGAAAATTTATCTGAAATGCTTTCTTATACAGATTTTGATATGCAAGATATTGGAAGAAAAAAGACGGCTGTCTATATAATCGTTCAAGATGAAAAGAAAACTTTGCATCCTCTGGCTACTATTTTTATTAAACAGTGTTATGAGACGCTTATTGACGTGGCTCAAGAATCTGGGGGCACATTACCATTTAGAACTAATTTTATACTTGATGAATTTGCTAATATGCCGCCTCTTAAAGATGTAACAACTATGGTTACAGCTGCCCGAAGTAGAAACATACGTTTTACATTTATAATTCAAAATTTTGCTCAACTTACGCAAGTTTATGGAAAAGAAAATGGTGATACCATTCGTGGTAATTGTAATTTAGTTTATCTTATTAGTAGTGAAATAGCGGCGCTTGAGGAAATAAGTAAGATGTGTGGTGAAGTAAAATCTAAAGAAAAAGAAAAAACATCTTCTACGCCTCTTGTTACTGTAAGCGATTTGCAGAGATTAAATAAATTTGAAATAATTATTTTAAGAAGAAGACTATATCCTTATAAAACAAGATTTCAAACAGATTTTGAAGTTGATTGGGGACGAACCTATCCAAAATCAGAACCTACAACTCGCCAAAAAAAGCCTGTCGAATTATTTGATATTAGACAGTTTGTAAAAGAAATGAAAAAAGAGAAAACACCTGACTTTCAAAATAATTTAAGTTCTCCTTTTATGAACAATAATCCTTTTATGAATTCTAATCTTTTTGGAGGTAATTTTTCATCTAGTTATGCAAGTGAACCTTTTAAGAATGGTTTTTCTCAAAATAATAATATTTCTAAACCTAAAGGTGAAACTTTTAACATTGATGAATTGGTTAAGAAGATAGATGCCAAAATAGCGGCAATAGAAAAAGAAGAAAACGATGCTCAAAAAGACAAGACTGGTGATGAAAGTACAAAGGTTGAAGACTTAATACCAAATCGAGATACGACTGAAAAAATAATTCCTGATAAAGCAAATATCAAAGATGAAGATCATAAAGAAATTTTGGAAAATAACAAAGAAGTATCTGAACAGCTATATGAAGATAATACCGATGATGATGCCTTTTTCGATGACTTTTTCTCAGATGATTATTAAAAAACTCTTTATCTATATGTAGAGAGTTTTTTGTGTTTATTAACTTTTCACTTTTTAATAAATGGTATATATTATATTGAGGTGTAAGTATGAATACAATTTCTGTCAAAGATTTAAAGCTTATAGATAATCCTATCATAATTGATATTAGAGATAACTATTCTTACAATATCTCTCATATAAAAAATTCTATAAATATACCTTATTACAATTTATTAAATAATTATTCGCATTACTTGAATAAAGATAATATGTATTATCTTTATTGCGAAGAAGGAAAGCAAAGTTATGAGATTAGTAAGAGACTAAATTTATTTGGGTATAATACTAAGTCAATAGAGGGTGGGTTTCTAGCAATAAAAGAGGAAAATATCATCTAATTATTTAGAAAAAACATATATATTAGTATGAGGATGAAGTTAAAAAAAGAAAAAAAAAAGAAAAAGAAGTTTTGCTTGCTAATAATAATTTTTATTATGATTATTACATCGACCTTTTATTTTATTTACTATTATTCTAACAAGTCAATACCATTATTACTAGCATATGCCGAAGCTGAAACTAAAAAGCTAACAATTCTTGTCATTAATAAAGCAGTTACTAAACAAATAAATAATATCGAGGTTTCAGAAGTATTTGATATACATTATAATGATGATGGTGAAATACAACTAATTGACTTTAATTCTCAAAATACGGCTAAAATTTTAAGTATTATGACCAGTTTAGTGGAACTTAACCTGCGGGCTATTGAAGAAGGAAAAATTGATATGTTGGAATTGCCTGAGAATAGTTTGAGTGAATATAATTTAGAATTATTAGATAAAGGGATAATACTTGAAATACCACTTGGGATAGTTACCAATTCAGCTCTTTTATATAATCTAGGTCCCAAAGTCCCAGTTAAATTATCTTTGGTAGGTGATGTATCTACTGGCTTTAGCACAGAAGTTGTCGAATATGGAATAAATAATGCCTTATTAAAGCTAATGATAGATATCAAAGTTGATACAAAGATAATCCTCCCAATTGTCAGTGATACTATAACGATTGACTGTAGCATCCCAATTGCTATGAAGGTAATACAAGGAAAAATACCGAACTATTATATAGATGGGTTTACTACAAAATCAAATATAGTTGAAGGAAAATAAACTGTCTATTATTCGTAAATAGATAGTTTTTTCCTTTACTTAATAAATATTTTAATATATAATATTAACATAAAGGTGATAAGGTGAAACTGACAGAAGATGTAGTAAAGAAAATATCTAAAATAAAAGGGGAACCACAGTGGATGCAAGAGTTTAGGTTGCGTTCTTTAGATGCTTTTAAGAAAAGTAGCAATCCACATTTTGGTCCCAAAATAGATATTGATTATGATACTATTAATTATTATAAGGAAAGAACCGATGCCTTAACCGATAATTGGGATAACATTTCTTGTGATGTAAGGAACGTTTTTGACAAATTAGGTGTAATTTCTGCTGAAAAAAAATTTTTAGATGGAGTTGGGGCTCAATATGACAGTGAGGTAATTTATCATAATATGGTCAGAGAGCTTGAGGAAAAGAACGTTATATTTTTAGATACTGATACTGCTTTAAAAAGATATCCTGATTTATTTAAGAAGTATTTTAATTCTTTAGTTAAGTACAATGAAAATAAATTTACAGCTCTTAACGGAGCTGTCTGGTCTGGGGGAACGTTTATTTATATACCGCCAAATACTAAACTTGAAAGACCACTTCAAAGTTATTTTCGAATAAATAGTAAAAATATGGGTCAATTTGAAAGGACTTTAATAATCGTTGATGATAATAGCAGTCTTCATTATATTGAAGGGTGTACGGCTCCTACCTATACAGAAGATGCACTTCATGCCGCTGTTGTCGAGATATTTGTTGGTAAAAATGCTGAATGTCGTTATACGACAATTCAGAACTGGTCCAATGACGTCTATAATTTAGTTACAAAAAGAGCCATTGTCGAAGAGAATGGATTGATGGAATGGATTGATGGAAATATCGGTTCTAAAGTTAATATGAAATATCCTTGCTGCATATTAAACGGCAATGGGGCTCGAGGTAGCTGTATAACTGTTGCAGCAGCGACAACAAACCAAATTCAAGATAGCGGAGCTAAAATGATCCATCTTGCTGAAAATACAAAGAGTAATATCGTCTCCAAATCAATAGTTTCTAATGGTGGTTTAGCGACATATCGTGGTGAGGTAAAAATCACTAAAAATGCTCATAATTCTTCATCATCAGTTAAATGTGATACCTTGATATTAGATGAAATTTCTAAAAGTGATACTATTCCTACTAATATAGTTAATAATGATACATCATTCTTAGAACATGAAGCAACTGTTTCCAAGATATCTGAAGATAAATTATTTTATCTAATGTCAAAAGGCATAAGTGAAGAAGCCGCAAAAGAGCTAATTATTATGGGATTTATTGGGGCTTTCAGAGAAGAACTACCAATGGAGTATGCTGTTGAATTAAATCGATTACTATCTTTAAATATAGGAGGAAAATAAATGAAAAAAATTATTATTATAATCGTAGTATTAATCGTTGCTAGTTTTCTTGGATATTTTATATACGTAAACTATATAAAAGAACAAATACCTAAAATTAATCCTGAAGAAGAAAAAGTCGCTATTAGCAAATACTTTATTTATGGAAATCATTTTAATATAGAAGGAAGTTTAGAAGTAGAAGATAAAAATTATCAAGATGTTGTCCTTACTTTATATAATGGCAAAGATCGAGACATTAAGATAAATACTAATTTAGACGAAGGTAAAATAGTATTTTCTCTTTCTGAAGAGATTAACGAAGGATTATACCTAGATGATATTGAAAGAGGAACTTATTATCTGTTTTTAAAGTTAACATATGAAAATACTGAAGATATAGAAAAACCAATAACTAAATATTATATTTTAGATAATAATACAGAATATACTGATGTGGAATACTATACATTAACAAAATATAATAATAGAATAATGATAAATTCAGATAACGAATACCAGACAATGAATTTTATTGTTAGTGAAAATAAGACAAACAATGAAATAGCTGACATAACTATTGATCCAGGTCATGGCGGTATGGATGGTGGCGGCGCCGCAAATGACTATAAAGAGACTGATTTTACTATGGATATTAGTAATAAAATAAAGGATAAGCTAGAAAAATTAGGATTGAAAGTTAAATTGACACATGAAGAAGGTGATCTAACGCAAAACGAAGTGTTAGATGAATATAATACGCATGGAAGAGCTGTAGTTCCAAATGAAGTAAAATCTAAATATACTTTTTCGATTCATATAAATAAAAATGAATCTAGTAGAGTAAGTGGTTTGGAAATATATACCGCCGATAATATTAACTATGATTTTGCTAGATCATTAGCTGATAACATTATTAATTATACCGGATTAGATTATTCGACAAATAGAATGTACAAAATGTTTGATGGTGTTTATACACATAATTTTTCAGCGGCAGAAATAGCTTCTTCACTAGCGGGATATGAAGAAAACAATTATAATCCATATAATGTAACCGAAGAATCAAATTACTTGTATATGATAAGAGAGACTGGTGGCATTATGACTGGTGCTTATATTGATGATAGTAATCCAGAAGAAGTTGGTGTCAATAAATATTATAATAGTAATATTGGCAATGAAACGTATTTATTAGAATTGGGGTATATATCTAATCTTGACGATTTAAATAATTTGCTTGAAAAAGAAGATCAATATGTAGAAGCAATAGTCACTGCAATTAAAGAAGAGTTAGGATTATAGTGTCAAATAAGTGTCAAATAGAAAAAATACTAAAATAATAATTTAAATAACTAAAATATTTAAAAAGAGATTTTTAATAATACTAAAAGTCTTTTTTTTCATATTCTAACTTTTAAAAATAATATTTTGTTTCTTTGAAACTAAAATATAAATATGCTATATTGTCTTCGAAAGGAGGTATTATGGTTAATCAAATAGTTTTAGTGGGGAGAATTGCTAGATCTCCTGAAATAAGAGTGACAGAGAGTGGGAAGAAAGTAGCAACATTAACTTTGGCAGTACCAAGAAATTATAAAAATGCCAGCGGTGAATATGAAACTGATTTTTTAGACTGCACTTTATGGACCGCTGTAGCGGAGTCCACTACAGAATATTGTAAGACAGGAGATATGATCGGTGTAAAAGGAAGACTGCAAACACGAATTATAGAATCGCCAGAAGGTGCTAAAAAAAGAAAAACAGAGATAGTTGCCGAAAAAGTTACTTTTCTTACTTCTAGTCCGGTTAATAAAAGAGGAGCAAAAGATAACGAAAAAGAATCAAAAGAAAAATAGTTAAAAAAAGAAGCTCAAAAGTAGTTGCTTCTTTTTTTGTTATAAAGAACCAACAAATCGAGTTAACTAAAAGTTAATTAGCTATACTTTTTTTAAAAATTGTTATAAAATGTTATTAACAAGGAGATAACTACTAATAAAACAGGGAGAAAAAGATAATGATAGGTAAGAGAATAAGAGAATTAAGAGTAGAAAAGGGATTATCACAACAAGAATTAGGTTCATCAATTGGAGTAACAAAGGTTTCTATCTGTGGCTATGAAAACGGTACGAGGATTCCTAATTTAGAAAAACTAGTTAAATTAGCCGAACAATTAGAAACAACTACTGATTATTTGTTGGGAAGAGAAATAGCAGTTGTCAATGAAGAGAATAAAACATCTATTGGTTGGATCTCTTATGAAGATGTTGGTTTTATTCTAGAGTTGCGACATTATCCTAACCTTTATAATAAACTACTAAAGGATATAAAGAGATCTGCTAGTATAATAAATAAAAGATTGATGAAATAGAAAGAGGGATAAAATGTTAGATATTAAAAATTTATATGAAGAAGATTATATTAATAAAAAAGTAGTTTTAAGTGGTTGGATTAGAAATCATCGCCGTCAGGCTCATTTTGGTTTTATAGATCTATCTGATGGCACTACTTTTAGAAATTTACAAGTTGTTTATGATGATAAACTACCAAATTTTGATGAAATAACTAAATTAAGACTAGGATCAGCTGTTACTGTAACCGGAATATTAATAAAATCATTAAAAGAAAAACAAGCATTTGAATTGCAATTAGAAAAAATAACTTTAGAAGGCGATTGCTCTGAAGATTACCCATTACAAGCCAAAGGTAGACCTACAAGAGAATTTTTAAGAGAAATTGCATATTTAAGACCACGTACTAATCTATTTTCGGCTATTTTCAGAGTTAGAAGTATAACAGCATATGCTATTCATAAATATTTTCAAGATCGTGGGTACATCTATTTTCATGCACCTTTAATAACTGCAAGCGATTGTGAAGGTGCCGGTCAAATGTTTCAAGTTACTACTCTTGATCTAAATAAAATAAATGAAAAAAATAGTATTGATTATAGTAAAGATTTTTTTGGTAAACAAACTGCTCTTACAGTATCAGGTCAACTAGAAGCTGAAACTTTTGCTATGGCCTATAAAAAAACATATACTTTCGGACCGACATTCCGTGCCGAAAACTCTAATACAAAAACTCATGCTTCTGAATTTTGGATGATCGAACCAGAAATAGCTTTTTGTGATCTAGAACAAGATATGGATATTATGGAAGATATGCTAAAGTTTGTTATAAAGTATGTTCTTGATAACTGTCCTGATGAAATGTTATTTTTTGATAGATTTGTTGAAAAAGGACTATTAGAAAAACTAAATAAACTAATAACTAGCAAATTTACAAGAATTGATCATAAAGATGTTATAAAAATATTAAAAGAAGCTAATATTAAGTGGGAATTTTCTCCTGAATACGATCAGGATATTGCTAAAGAACACGAAAAATATATTACAGAATATTTTCATGGACCAGTATTTATCAAAAATTGGCCCAAAGATATCAAGGCCTTTTATATGAAACAAAATGAAGATAATAAAACAGTTGCAGCTGTTGATTTAGAAGTACCTGGTGCTGGTGAATTAATGGGTGGCAGCCAAAGAGAAGAAAATTATGAAAAATTACTAAATAGAATCAAAGAATTAAAAATTGATGAAAAAGAGATGGAATGGTATTTAAATTTAAGAAAATTTGGTGGTTGCGTTCATTCTGGTTTTGGTATGGGCTTTGAAAGATTATTAATTTATTTAACTGGTGTCGATAATATTAGAGATGTGATTCCATATCCAAGAACACCAGGAAGTTGTGAGTATTAAAATTTTCATATTGAAGTTGTAGTACAAAGTTATGTATTTAAAAAAACATTCTATTTTGTATTACAATTTCTTTTTTATATTTTTTTGGCAAAAAATACCGTCATAAATAGATTATTTTGGTAAATACTATAATTGGAAAGGAGTAAATTTTATGAAAAGAGCTTTATTAGTTGTAGCGGTAATAATCATACTATCTGGATGTGGAACTACTGAAACAATGACATGTACGGGAGATAATACGGTAGGAAATGTGACATCAAAAACAACATATAAGATTGAGCATAAAAATAATGAGATAAAAAAATTGACGGTAATTTATGAATATAATGACAAACATACCGATGAAACAAAAAACGGAACAGATGAAACTACTAATGATAATCATACCGATGGAGTAGGAACTGGAACAGATGGAACTACTAATGATACTGATAATGATGAAGACGGTATAATTGATGGTGTAGTTGGTGACGCACTTGATGATGTCGTAACCGGAGTAACTGATGGTATTTTAGATATCGCTGGTATTAAGAATCAACACAGCAATAAGTTTGGTTCATATACAAATATTGAGGGTTTTACAACTACTACAGATGTTGATAATGACAACAATTATAAGATAACATATACTTATGACTTATCGAAACTATCTGATAATGATTTAACGACATTTAATATAGATAAAAATTTAGAAACCCAAAAGAAAGTATATACTGATCGTGGCTTAACTTGTAAATAGTTAAGTTTTTTCTTTTTTATTGTCAATTTAATATTTTCCAAAAGTTATTGTTATTTTATTTTTTTTATGATAAAATTATAGCATAAATAATCATAGAAAGAAGGAATAAAATGCCAAAATGTAGAACAATGGATGCAAATGAGGCAGTATCTAGAGTTGCTTATAAATTTAGTGAAGTTTGCGGTATTTATCCCATAACTCCTGCGTCTCCTATGGCTGAAAAGATTGACGTTTTATCTAATACTGGAGAAATAAATTATTGGGGCAATAAGGTTAAGGTAATTGAGATGCAATCTGAATCTGGAGCCATTGCATTAGTTCATGGTGCCCTTCAAAGCGGATTATTAAGCACAACTTTTACAGCTAGTCAGGGATTATTACTTATGATTCCATCACTTTATAAATTAGCAGGTGAAATGCTTCCAGCAGTAATACATGTAGCGGCAAGATCTCTGTCGACACATGCTCTTAGTATTTTTGGAGATCATCAAGATGTTTATGCTGCAAGACAAACAGGAGTATGCATGTTATCTTCCGCAACTGTTGATGAAGCTTATCATCTATCAATGATTGCGCATTTATCTAGCATCAAGGCCTCACTTCCTTTTATCCATTTTTTTGATGGCTTTCGCACGAGTCATGAAATAAATAAAATACAAGAAATTGATTTAGCCAAAATAGAAAAATTAATCGATAAAGAAGCTTTAAAGGATTTTCGAATGCGAGCATTGAATAATAAAAATCCTAATACACGTGGAACAGCACAAAATGATGATATTTATTTCCAAAATACAGAAGTTCGAAATAGAAACTATGATGATGCAATCACTGTCGTCGAGACATATATGAATAAAATAAATAAAATTGCTAAAACAGATTATTCGCTATTTAATTATTATGGTGATCCAAATGCTACGGATGTTATTGTGGCAATGGGATCAGTTTGTTCTTGCATTGAAGAAGTTGTTTCAGTACTCAACACAAAAGGATATCGTGTTGGTTTAATAAAAGTTCATTTATTTAGGCCCTTTAGTAGCAAGCATCTATTAAATTGTGTTCCTAAAACAGTAAAAAATATTGCTGTTTTAGATAGAACTAAAGAGCCAGGATCATCGGGAGAACCATTATATTTAGAAGTAGTAAATACCTTTAAGATGAGTAATGTTACTATCATTGGTGGAAGATATGGATTATCAAGTAAAAATACAACACCAGCAATGATTAAAGCTGTTTTTGATAATCTTAGAGAAGCTAAAAAAAATAATTTTACGATAGGTATTAATGATGATGTTACCAACTTAAGTTTAGATTTTGATCCTCATTTTAAGTTAGATAATAATAATTACGAATTATTATTATATGGATACGGCTCTGATGGTATGGTTTCTACTTCTAAAGATTTGATTAGAATAATAGGCGATTATACTTCTAAATATGTACAAGGATATTTTCAGTATGATTCTAAAAAATCAGGTGGAGTCACAAGAAGTCATATTAGAATATCTGATTCTCAAATTAAGAGTACTTATTATGTTGATAATCCTGATTTTATTGTTGTATCTAAAGATACCTATATATATAAATATGATATTTTAGATAACCTAAAAAATGGTGGCTTATTTCTTTTAAATACTAATTTAAAAGAAGAACAATTAATAAAAAGCCTTCCTAATAAGGTTAAGTATTTACTTGCACAAAAAAAAGCCAGATTTTTTATAATTGATGCTTATAAATTAGCGGGAGAACTAGGACTTAAAAATAAAATAAATACCTGTCTTGAAACATGTATTTTTGAGATAATAAATATGCTTGATATAAACAGAGTCATAGCTATTATGAAAGAAAATAATAAAAAAAGATTTTCTTCTAAAGGTCAAAATATTATTGATATCAATAACAAAATAATAGATAATACTCTTGCGTTTTTAGAAGAAATAACTGTTTCAGAAGATTGGATTAATTTGACATATGAAAATAAAAAAGACTTAAGTTTTAATGAAACTATTAATCTTTTAAAAGGAGATTCATTGCCAGTAAGTAGTTTTCTTGACAAAAAAAGTGGTATTTTTAGTCCTGGTATAACGCGTAAAGAAAAAAGAAATATCGCTGAAAACATTCCTTTATGGATAGCGGAGAACTGTATTCAGTGTAATCAGTGCGTTTTTGCTTGTCCACATGGTGTTATTAGGTCCTTTTTACTAGATAAAGGTGATGATAAAATTACTAGTATTTCTTCTTTAATGCCTCCAGATAAAGAGTTTGTTATTGCTGCCAATTACGAGCAATGCACAGGATGTGGAGTATGTGCAGTAACATGTCCTGGAAAAAGAGGAAATAAAGCTTTGAAAATGGTTAAGAACACCAATGAGGTATCCCCTTTTGATTATTTACTAAAAAATAATGTCAATGAAAGTAATAGTTCTCCACTCTTAACAGTTAAAAATATTAGTTATAAAAATCCAAAATTTGAGTATTCTGGTGCTTGTGCGGGCTGTGGTGAGACACCTTATTTGACTAATTTGACAAGAGTCTTTTCCAATAATTTGATAATTGCCAATGCAACAGGTTGTTCATCAATTTATGGTGGTACGGCTCCTAGTACGCCTTATAGCATTCCATGGGCAAGTTCGCTATTTGAAGATAATGCTGAATATGGATATGGCATATTAATTGGAATTAACTTGAAAAGAGCACAAATTAAAAAATATATGGAAGAATACCCTAATAATAAAACATTTAAAAAATGGTTAGAAAATATGAATGATTATGATATATGTAGTAAGGTTGTCAATGAAATTGATTATAAAAAACATCCTTATTTATTAGATATGCAAGATTATATTTTGCCAAAATCAGTATGGATAATTGGTGGTGATGGCTTTGCTTATGATATAGGTTATAGCGGTCTTGATCATGTACTTTCTAAAAACGAAAATATCAACATTCTAGTATTAGATACCGAAGTATATTCAAATACTGGAGGTCAATCATCTAAATCATCAAATTATGGCTCAATAGCCTCTTTCACTTCAAAAGGGAAAGATAACTATAAAAAAGATTTAGCTAGAATAGCTATGTGTTATCCTCATGTTTATGTTGCAACAACTAATATTGGTTATAACAAAGAACAATACTTAAAGGTTTTGAAAGAAGCTAGCGAATATAAAGGACCATCATTAATAATAGCTTATTGTCCATGTATCGAACACGGAATAAAGACCGGTATGGAACATTCACAGTCTAATGCATATTTAGCTACTAGTTGCGGTTATTTTCTAACATTTAGATATAATCCTTATACAAAAAAGTTAATTATTGATTCAAAAGATCCTGATTTCTCAAGATATGAAGAATATTTAATGACCGAAAATAGATTTTCTAGTTTAAAGAATGTTAATAAAGAATTTGCTGATGATATTTTAAATGATCAAAAAAATTGGGCTATCGAGCGATATAATTATTATAAGAAATTAAGTGAGGAGTAGATATGAAGGAAGAGGAGATTAAAATCGATGGTAAAATTAGAAAAATTCCTATTAAATTATCTGATAATAGTTTTGATGATAATAACACTATGATATTAGATTTAGATAATACCATCGATTTAAGCCAAGTTAATGAGGAAATAGAAAATGACATGTCTCGATAAGATGGATAGATTTTTAAATTATCTATCTAAAATTTATTACCAAAATCCCAGTCTTCCTATTTCTTCTGACACAATATACTATGAATTAAATTCATTTAATGAAAAAGATTGTCAAAGAATAAAAAATACTGCCCTTATTACCGTTCAATTAAAAATTAAAAATTATCTTCGTGACAATACTAAACTGGAAATATTTAGTAATGGATACTATCTTATTATCGAAAATAGAAATGGTAATAATAGCCAATTATTCTATAAAAGTTTAAAGAATGCTATTAAGATGTATTTGCCAATTGCAATCAAAGATCTGTATCAAATGATCATTGAAATTATAGAATTTTCAGTTCATCAAAATATTCTTATGCAGTTTAGAATAACAAAAGAATTAAGAAATGATGCCTTGACTATCTGTATATCTACCCAAGAAGATGCACTAAAAATCGTAAAGTACTTAAGTGAAAAAGATTATAAGTTTGATATCTTCTCTAGTCCATTTATTCCAAAATATAAAAATATAGCTTTTACGATAAATTCAGAAATTTCCTACATTAATGTTTTAGCTAAACTATTATATGTATATTTGCAAAACAAGATAAAAACTAATACTCTAAATTTAGTAACTTCTGGAGATTTCATAAAATTCATTCAAAACGAACTAAAATTATTAACTAAAACTACTAATAATACTATTTTGAAAAAGTATAACTTAAAAACAATGGAATTATACAATTCATTTGTCATGATAAGTAAATTGATACTAAAAACATTAGAAAATAGTTTAACTTTCGAAGAGATATTTGCGGATTGCCATTTTGATTATTTGCCATCAAGTAGAGATCATAAATATGACATAACAGCTAGTGATAAAGAAAAATTTATTTATATCATAAATAAATTATCTAATATTTATGGGACTAAAAAATTACATTTAATTATTATGGAGTATATAAAAACTACAAATTTTAACCTTTTTGTACGCCGAGAAAATATAAGAAGGATGATCATAGAAAATTTTCCACCCTCTAAAATGAAATTGGTAATTTCTGAATTAGGATGGAATGCTCTTATGTCTGCTATTCATGAGACATATGAAAAATATGGGTATGATCAAGCAATATATGCTATTCACAAATTTATAGAAAATAATAAAATAGACAGTTTTACTAACGAAAATAGCACAAGGTCCTATCTTGGAATTGTTATACCGTCAGAGTTATTAAGAGAGGTAATAGAAAATAAAGTAGCTGGATTTAATATTACAAATAATATAATTTTAAGTGAAATACTTTTTCAAATATCCCAGAATAAATACTTGACAAATTAGTAAAAAGAGTATATTCTTTATAGAAAGAAGGTGTATGGTTTGTATGAATTTTCATGAAGCTCTTAAACTTTTTGGCTTAAAGCCAAATTTTACGGAAACAGAATTAAAAAAAGCATATCGACGATTGGCTAATGAGCATCATCCTGATCATGGTGGTAGTAATGAAGAGATGCAAAAAATAAATGCCGCCTATGAAGTTCTTTCAGATAATTTAGGCAAAACTACTCAAGAAGAAATAAAGGCCAAGTTTAGTGGTATAAAAGCATATTATAATAATGGTAATGATTATTTTGGTCTTGGTTATGAAGTTTCTAAAATGTGTGAGAAATTTTTAGAAAAAGCTACTTTAAATACGACATTTGATGACTTTTTAGCTGAACTTACAAAAGTATATAAAAAATATCTTATATCTACAAAGATACCAAATTTCTTTCTAAATCGACAAAAAATTAATTATAATTGTAATAGTGACGAATTTACCGAGCAATGCAAAGTGATAAAGGAAAAATACGAAAAAAAAGTGCAAGCTGATATAGATGATGTTTTATATCAATATACAAACTATTATTATTATAACTTATTTAAGAGAATAATAGAAAGTTTATCGGAAAATACAAAGTTCATGCTTGCAGGATATGACCTAACAGAAGAACAATATAAGCAAAATTTAATGGAATTAAAAAGGGAAGTTGATCATCTTTTTGAAGAAAATGAAATTAGTATTTTGAATTTTGAATCTTTACGAAGAGAAATAACATCTGGACCATTAGATAACGAAGATAAAGATATATTAATTTCTTATTTAGAAAGATATTTTTTGACTTCGACATTTGATGATATTTACCAAAATATGAAATCTTTTTTGGAAATACAACCAAAAATTTTAAAACTAGAAATAGCTAAAAAAAATAAAGATAAGTTAATTAAAGAATTAATTGACAATATTAGAGATAATCATAATATATTTGCCCAAAAATATAAAATAATAATAGATAAGATTTTTATAAGTAACTTTTATTATGATAATAATGGTATAATATTTGCAAATTTAGATCATAAAACAGGTTATTATTCATTATTAGAACTTATTTTAGATGGAGAATATATTCCGTATGGCAAAATACTCCCAGATAATTCAATAGCAATATATAAAAATAAAGATACATATATAACATTATCTTATTATAATAGTTTACTTATCAAAAGTGGCTATTGGAGTACTGCTTTTTCTCTGCCACTTTCTGATGAACGTTTTTCTAACGAAGAAAAAACTATTACTTTTATTGCAGAATATTTGATGAAAAATTATAGCCTGATAGATGATTCAGCGGTCAATGGGGAAAAGAGAAATAGATAAATCAATTAAAAAAAGGCAGCTATAAATTGAAATAGCTGTTTTTTAATGTTATAGTATAAATTCTTTTAAAATTGCTTCTAAAGGAGTTTTATAATTTAAACTTTTTCTTGGATAGTTGTTCATCCAGTTGGCAATCTTATTAATATCTTGGTATGAATAATTTTCTATTAAAGTTTTTTTGGGAATAAAATATCTAATCATACTATTTTGTTTTTCGTTAGTTCCCTTTTCACCAGAACAATAAGGATGACAAAAGTATATTTTTGTCTTTGAATCTTTTATTATTCCTAAAAAATCAGAAAATTCTGAATCATTATCAGTAGAAAATGATTTAGATATTTTATTGTAATGTTTATTCATAAATAATTTCAAATTTAGTTTTTCTTTCTGTAATAGTTAAAAGGCATTTATGTTTACCACGACTAGAACCAATAACAGTATCGATCTCAAAGTGACCAAAAGTAGAGCGATTATTAATTTCTTCAGGCCTATTTTCAATAC
>ERZ1643251.882-NODE-882-length-37838-cov-8.950586_pt1 | contig 37838 bp, 39 predicted proteins | sample MGYA00579261_ERZ1643251 | MGnify/ENA primary metagenome ERZ1643251 (study PRJEB29033, sample SAMEA4952267) | chicken gut metagenome | biome: Broiler Chicken; feature: Gastrointestinal Tract; material: Caecum | place: Ireland | collected 2018 | study: Broiler... | reverse complement strand
AGATTCATTAAAAATTGTCCGAAAAAGTGTCTTAATTTATGAGACCATTATACAGATCCGCGCCAAGGTGCCGCCGGAAGGCGGCCTGATCCGCCCCTCTCACTTGTAGGCCACGGGAGAGGCCGTTTGTTGCGCAAAATCAGAAAATTCAGATAAATGAGAGCAAAATAAAAAAGGTCTAACTGATTAGCAAAAATCAGTTAGACCTTTTACTTATGAATAAAAAGATGAGGATTTTTAGGCTACTCGCAAGCCACCCGATTTTTCTTTTCAAACTCAATAAATCGGGATTTGACGGGTGCTATCAATCTGCTATCAAAGGGGAAATCTGAAATCCGAAAACCCAGTGTTTATGCGGGTTTACAGTATCTCATATCCACTTTTTACTTATTCCCACTCAATCGTCGCGGGAGGTTTGCCTGTGCAATCGTAAAGCACACGATTAACATGAGGCACTTCGTTGACGATACGGCTTGTAACGGTAGCCAGCACCAGCCAAGGAATTTCAGCGGATTCTGCCGTCATAAAGTCGGTCGTAGTAACGGCGCGCAGGGCAATCGCATAGTCATAAGTTCTTTCGTCGCCCATGACACCAACGCTGCGCATATTCGTAAGCGCGGCAAAGTACTGTCCCAGCTGTGCGGAAACGCCGGCTTTTTCCACCTCTTCGCGGTAGATGGCGTCCGCTTCCTGCACCATTTTGATTTTTTCCGGTGTTACTTCGCCAATGATGCGGATGGCAAGGCCGGGGCCGGGGAACGGCTGACGGCTGACGAGATACTCGGGAATACCAAGCTCTCTGCCCGCTTGACGCACCTCGTCCTTGAACAAGTCGCGCAGCGGCTCGATGATTTCCTTAAAGTCAACATAGTCGGGCAAACCACCTACATTGTGATGGCTTTTAATCACGGTCGACTCGCCGCCGAGGCCGCTTTCCACAACATCGGGATAAATGGTTCCCTGAACGAGGAAATCGACTGCGCCGATTTTCTTTGCTTCTTCCTCAAAGACGCGAATAAACTCCTCGCCAATGATTTTGCGCTTTCTTTCGGGGTCCTCTACGCCTGCCAGCTTGTCATAAAAACGCTGCTGGACATTGGCGCGGATAAAGTGCAGATCATAAGGACCATCGGGGCCGAACACGGCTTCTACCTGATCGCCTTCATCCTTACGCAGAAGGCCGTGGTCTACAAACACGCAGGTCAGCTGCTTGCCTACTGCTTTTGCCAACATAACTGCCGCCACGGAGGAATCAACTCCGCCGGACAACGCACAAAGCACTTTGCCGTTTCCAACTTTCTCTCGAATGGCTTTAATGGAACGTTCCACAAAGGAATCCATTTTCCATTCGCCTGCACAGCCGCACACATTATAAACAAAGTTGGACAGCATTTTTTTGCCCTCTTGTGTGTGGAGCACTTCGGGGTGGAACTGTACGGCATAGAGATTTTTCTCGGCACATTCTACCGCTGCAACGGGGCAGTTATCCGTATAGGCAGAAATTTCAAATCCGGGTGCAGCCTTTTCAATATAGTCATTATGGCTCATCCAGCAGATGGTGGTTTCGTTCACATCCTGGAACATTTTGCTGGAAGTTTTGACATGTACTTCCGTTTTGCCATATTCGCGCTCGGGCGCGCGGGAAACTTTGCCGCCCAGCAAGTGCATCATCAGCTGGCTGCCGTAGCAAATACCCAATACAGGAATGCCCAGCTCAAAAATCTCCGTGCTGATGGTGGGGGAATTTTCCAAATAAACGCTGTTGGGGCCGCCTGTAAAGATGACACCCTTGGGCTTTTTCTCTTTCACAGCCTCCAGCGCCTTTGTGTAGGGCACAATCTCACTGTACACATGGCACTCACGAACGCGCCGTGCAATCAGCTGATTGTACTGACCACCGAAATCGACAACGATTACAGTTTCCGACATGGTAACACTCCTTAAATGAAATAAATACAAAATTGCCTGTTGTTACAGTATAACAAAAAAAGACAAGCGTTGCAACGCTTTTCCACTGGTTTCTACCCGCTTTTTCAGCCGCCGAAGTTTAATCAAAAGGAGCGCTGCTTTTCTTTATCGAATCGCCACGCCCACGCCGGTGGCTGTTGCCTCTCCATTTTGCAGCCAACGGGCGTAACCTCGCTGCAATGCTGTGTTCTGCGGCAGGTTTTCATAGGAAGGATGAGTCTCTTGGCCAAATACACGCCATGCGTCAAAAAATTCCGGCTGTTCACGGCATTCAATCAGCGTGAATAAATCCATGAACTGGCAAATGCCGCTTTCGGGAGATAAAATTTCGCGATGGCGAGGAAATAAAAGCCATGAATCACAGAGAAACACAGTTTCCTTCCCCTCCTCACCAAAAAAGGCTTTTGCTTTTTGAAAGGAATCTTCACACAGCGCTTTTGTCAGTGGCCCGCTCGAAGGAATGTGCAAATTCAGCGCAGGAGTGCCTTTGGCAAGCGCTTTATCTTGAACGATGCAATCTTTCGGCAAATAGGCACGTTCAAATTGCAGCCTACCCAGTGCAAAGCGCTTGAGGCGGAAGAAATCTTCAAACCAAGGCGCAACAAAGCTGCCCCAAACGCCATAGACAGTATGACATTCCTCTGCTTTATAAAGAAGGTCACGGACACTGTCATCAAAGATTGTAAGGGGAAGATGTTCCGCCTGATATTTTTCCCGAAGCGCAGGAGCCAGCAGCAAATGGAACAACAAAAGCGCGGTTTTTTCATTGACAGCGCACTCCTTTGCAATTTCTTGGGTTGTTTTCAGCGCCTGTTCAAAATCGAGCGTGCCGCTTTGGTATTCGTTTAATGACTGTTTTGCAAAAGCTCTCCAAGCGGCGCTTTGCTCCAAAGTTTGATTTGCAGAAAGCAGTGCCGCCTGTGCTTCCTGCGGATAACCTGTTACCCCGAATTTTTGCTCAAAATCCGTCATGGTTTATTCCCCTTTTCCCTTACATTTACTCTGCTTTTGTTTCTCCGGTCCACACGCCCCCGCGCTCGTGCGGCTTTAAGCGCCCCGCCGCGGCATAAATAAGCGCGTTGCAGATGGCCGCCGCCACATTGCTTCCGCCTTTTCTTCCCCTTGCAACAATTGCAGGCAAGTCCGTTTCCAGCAAAGTGTCCTTGCTTTCTATCACATTGACAAAACCTACCGGCACACCAATGACAAGCGCCGGGCGAAAAGCCGGGTCGTTTTCCCAAATGCGTTTTAGCTCCATCAGGGCAGTCGGTGCATTGCCAACGGCAAAAATAGCATTGGGGTGTTCTTTTGCTGCTTTCCTCATGCTGGCGGCTGCGCGAGTGGTACCGCGCTCTTTGGCGTCCTGGGCAACATCCTCATCCGCCATATAGCACACGACTTGCCCTCCCAATGAGGAAAGGAATGTTTTGCTGATGCCCGCTTTGGCCATATTGGTATCCGTTACAATCCATGCGCCGCTTTTTAGCGCCTGCACCGCATGACTGACCGGGTCATTTTGATAGACAAGCTGCTCCACATAAGAAAAGTCGGCAGTCGTATGAATGACGCGCTTTGTGATAAATGCGGTGTCGTCTGGAAGTGTTATCCCCATTTCTTCCAGCTCTTTTGCAATAATGGAAAAGCTTCGCGCTTCAATATCTGCCGGAAGGTGTTCTTTTTTGCTCAAAATTCCACCCCTTTTCTTGCGGAGATTCCCTGCTCATAAGGGTGCTTATGGCAAAGCATTTCCGTGTGATAGTCGGCGCGCTCTTGCATCCATTCTGCCGGATCGCGTCCGGTGAGTACCAGCTCCTGGCCGGCAGGTTTTTCTATAACGGCCTGTTTTAAAAGTGCTTCGTCCACCATGTCGAGCGCACACGCACCACAGGCTTCATCCAGAATGAGCATATCCGCTGTCTGCTCTAAGGCACAGCGCAAATGCTCATTTTGCACACGGCGTGTTTCTTGCTTTTCGGCTTCGTTCATTTGAAACACAAATTTCTGCCCGGCTTTTCCGCGAAACACCTGCGCGCCCAGCTGCTTTAAAAGCGTAATCTCCCCGCTTTCAGCTCCCTTTAAAAATTGAACAATCACCACTTTTTTTCCGGCAGCCAATGCACGCAGCGCAAGCCCCATAGCGGCAGTTGTTTTTCCTTTTCCGTTTCCGCTGTAAAGATGAATAAGGCCCTTATCCATGCACTGTTTCCTCCATAATTGCATAAATTTGTTCTAAATTCAAGTGTTTTCGCAACACCTCGGCCCAGCGATGGGCTTCTCGTTCCTGGTAATCGCGGTAGTTCATTACGGTGTGACTATCCGGCGCAATGCCTTTTTGTCTGCAAAGACGGTCAGCCAGCTGCTCCACCATTTGTGCGCTGTCAAACAGGCCATGCAGATAGGTTCCCATGATGTTCCCATTGACTGCGCCTTCCGCGCGCCCGTCAGAGAGAACACAAAACGGCGCAGTGGATTGACTGGCAGTTTGTCCCATGTGAATTTCGTATCCTTCTATAAAAGCGCCCTCAAACCAGCCACAGCCGCTTGCCGTCACGCGGGTGCGTGTCTTTTGTGTTTGAAACACTGTTTCGACCGGCAAAAGACCAAGCCCGCGCAGCGTTCCGCCGCCCTCTGTGCCGTATGGGTCGCTGATGGTTTGGCCCAACATTTGATACCCGCCGCAAACGCCAAGCACACCAATACCTTGTCCGGCTAAACGCAGAATCGAAGTTTCAAGCCCGGTTTCCCTCAGCCATTTTAAATCCGCGAGAGTGCTTTTTGTGCCTGGCAGAATGACAAGGTCGGGGGTGCCGAGCTGATGCTGTGCCGACACATAACGAACACTCATCATAGGATGCGCTTCCAGCGGAGAAAAATCCGTAAAGTTGGAAATACGGGGCAGACGAATGACGGCAATGTCCAAAGGCCGTTCGGCTTTGTGGTGGGAGAGCCGCTCGCAAACGGAATCCTCGTCGTCAAGATCCACATCCGTATACGGAACGACGCCCCATACTGGTTTTTGCACACGCTCCTCCAGCATCTGAAGGCCTGGGCGGAGAATTTGCTCATCACCCCGGAACTGGTTAATGATCAGCCCACGAATTCTTTTTTGCTCGTGCGGGTCTAATAATGCAACCGTTCCGTAAAGCTGCGCAAACACACCGCCGCGGTTGATGTCGCCCACAAGCAGGACGGGGGCGTTTACCATTTCCGCCAGACCCATGTTGACAATATCGTTTTGCTTTAAGTTAATTTCCGCAGGGCTTCCCGCGCCTTCGATAACAACAATATCAAACTCATTAGCAAGGCTGTCAAATGCCTTTCGGATTTCCGGCACAAATTCCTTTTTTCTCCGAAAGTATTCTGCCGCCGAAAGCTCGCCCTGCACTTCGCCATGCAAAATTACCTGGCTTCCGGTGTCACTGGACGGCTTGAGCAAAATCGGGTTCATGCGCACATCCGGCTCGATACCCGCGGCGAATGCCTGAACCGCTTGCGCTCGCCCCATTTCCAGCCCGTCTTTTGTAATAAAGCTGTTGAGCGCCATATTTTGGCTTTTAAAAGGCGCAACGCGAAAGCCATCCTCGTGGAAAATACGGCACAGCCCCGCGCATAAAAGGCTTTTACCTACACCGGACATCGTACCTTGAATCATAATTCGTTTCGCCATTGAGAAAGCACCTCCTGAATAGCCGAAAGCAAGCGCTCATTTTCTTCTCGGGTGCGCACTGCAATGCGGTAAAATTCACTGCTCAAGCCGGGATAATTTTCACACTCTCGAATAAGAATGCCATGTGCAGCCAGCCCGGCGGCAAGCGGAGCGGCAGTTTTCAAGAGTAAGTAATTGGCCTGCCCGTCAAACACCCGAATGCCGAGTTGTTCCAACCTTTTTTTTAGAAATGGCCGTTCCGTTTGAATCACGCGGCGTACCTTTTGCACATAGCTCTCTGCTTGCAGTGCAGCCAGCCCGGCACTTTGCGCCAATGTAGAAACGCTCCATGCCTGCCCCGCCTGCTCCATTTTTTCCAATAAAGAAGCGTTCGAGCAAATAACGTATCCCAAACGAACTCCGGCCAAAGCATACATTTTTGTAAAAGCTTTTAAAAGAATCACATGGGGGGATTCCGCCAGCATAAATTTTAAAGTATGTGCATTAGGCTCATCCAAAAAGTGATTAAAGCACTCATCAACCATTAACACGGTCCCGGTTTCCTCGCATTGCTTTACCACTCTTTGCAAAAATGGCATAGGTGTGAGTACGCCAGTTGGGTTGTTGGGTTCACATAAAAAAGCTGCATCTACCCCATCGCCCAGAGCAGAAAAGTAATCGTCCTGCAAAAGAAAACCGTTTTCTTCCCGCAAGAAATAATGCTTCACGTCGCAGGAAAGAATGGAAAGCGCATGCTGATAATCGGAAAAGGTGGGGGCGGGGACAAGTGCGCGGCTGGGTTTGAGCGCAAGGACAAAGCGTACAATTAAATCGGCTGCGCCGTTTCCGCACAGAATCCATTCAGGCGGCACGCCTTCTTTTTTTGCTATCGCGCGGCGGAGCAAACGGCACTCCGGATCTGGGTAAGCGGCTAGGTTTTCACTGGCAAGCGAAATGGCTTTACACACATTTTTTGGCGTAGGAAAAGGACTCACATTGGCGGAATAGTCCAAAGGCATGCGACCGTGCACTTCTTGAAATCCATACCAATCCCCCCCGTGTTTCACTCTCATAGCCCGTTCCCTCCTATGTAAAGTGAAAATACTTTCCAGAGCAAAACTCCTAATAAAAGCGCTAAAGAACTGGCAAGGTATAACACTTTACATGCTTTTTCGATATCTTTTGGTTCAATGGGGCGCAGTGCATCACCAATATATGGCTTGTCTACCTTCTGACCGAAATAAGATGCCGGGCCCGCCAGCTGAACCCCTAAAGCACCGGCACAGGCCGACTCCGTTTGTGCGGAATTGGGGCTTGCGTGGTTTCTTCGATCTCGCCGCCAAATGCGCCAAGCGTTTTTAGCGTTCTGCCCTGCCAGCCCGCTGGCGACAATCCAAAGAAGTGCTGCAATGCGTGACGGAATATAATTGGCGATGTCGTCCAGCTTTGCTGCAGCCCACCCGAAGAAGCGATAACGTTCGTTTTTATAACCGACCATGCTGTCCATCGTATTGATTGCCTTATAAAGCAGCGCTAAGGGCGCACCGCCTAAAAACAAGTAAAATAAGGGAGCCAAAACACCATCTGAAAAATTTTCAGCAACCGTCTCTACGGCAGCCTTTGTGACACCTTCCTCAGATAAGCTTTTCGTATCTCGCCCCACGATACGCGCCACGGCTGTTCGCGCCGCGGGAAGGTCATTTTCTGCCAGCTTTTGATAAACAGCGGTGGCCTCCTGCTTCAACCCTTTTAATGCCAGCACCTGCCAGCACCATAGCACTTGCAGCGCGAATGAGAGATAAGGGCTAACGAAATTTGCCAACGTGATTGCACCGAAAGCGATGACGCCAGTCACACTTAGAAGTGCCAACACCAGAAATACACCTGCCGCCCGTTCACCCATGGGTGTTTTGGGAAACACCTTGCGCAGCAGCTTTTCAGCAAGGGCGATAAAACGCCCCATCCAGACAACGGGATGAGGCATCCATGCGGGGTCGGCTAAAACGATGTCCAGGCAAAAGCCCAGAGCGATTGCCAAAAGATTCATTGCAGCCCTCCGCGCACACAGCAGATTTCTTCTAAAACCGGCAGTTCTTTTCGAGCCCAGCTTTCGCGGGAAACATCAAGAACCCAGCCGCATCCGTTTTTGCCGCACCAATCGTGATAAGGTTTTCGAGGAATAGCAAGCGTTTCCATCACAGCCATTTGTGTGCCTCCGTGCGCTACAATGACCAACATTTCCTGGCTCTCTTCCAGCGCCTTGCAAACCAAGGGTTCCAGTGCTTTTAATGTGCGGGCACAAAAATCGTGCTTATTCTCCCCTCGCGGAATCTGTCCGCTGCAATCGCTGCCCACCCATTCGAGATATTCGGGGTCTTTTTCCATTTCCTGATAGTTACGTCCTTCAAAAATGCCAAAGCACATCTCACGCAGCCCCTCAACGGCAATCAGCTCGGCTTTAGGGAATAAAATCCGAGCGGTTTCCATTGCACGGCTGAGCGGCGAAGTATATACCACGGGCGGCTGAATCGGTGCAGGACAAAGCGCTGCACGGCCCTCTTCCGATAAGGGAATATCACGCTGGCCTTGGTAGCGTTTTTCTCGATTGTACACGGTTTCACCGTGTCGAATTAAATACAGTTTCATTCCAACTCTCCTTTGATTACCGTAGGGATCCCACAATATACCCGAACAACGCAGCTTGCCTTCGCTGCCAAAAGACAGCCCAGCCTTCCGGCTTGCTCCCGTGCATGGCGCTCGCGTGCGTCAATGGGAACCACCCCTGCCCCGGTTTCGGTGATGATGATCACATCATGCTCCGAAAGCTCCCGGCAAAGAGCTTCTAAATCCTGCGCCTGTTCCGCCAGTTTTTGCACATCCCACACGGCATGTTTTGCAAGCTGCTCTTGTGTCCAGCCCTTCCACTCCCGCACGAAGGTCTTTTTACCGGAACAAAACGGCCCTGTCACTAAAACCATTGTAAACTCCTTCCCAATTGCCCCAACACGACGGCAGCCAGCATGGCAAGCTCGCAGCGCTGTAAAAACCAGCCTGCCAAGTCGCCAGTGATTCCGCCAAATTCCTTTTTTGCAACAACATAGTACCGCACAAACACCAAAAGCCCTGCCATTACAGGAAAAAGCCCGCGAATACCAAACAAAGCCACAAGCAGTGTCGAAATTCCGGCAAATAACACCGCTAAAGTGATGCGCACCTTTTTTTTATCTGACGACTGTGCAAATGTATGGGCAAGCCCGGTGTTTTTCGCTAAGGGGAATCCCGCTACCGCCCAGCCGGACAGGCAGCGCGAAGCCACAAACGATGCCGCCGCACCACAAAAGCCATAGGCGTCGGCACGCCACTGCGCACAAAACCCGGCATATACGAGCAAGTAAACTGCCGTGCGAATGAGTGCGAACGCCCCGCAGTTTGGGTCTTTTAAGATTTCATGTTTTCGTTCTATGGATGCATGGCTTGCCCTTGCATCCCCCACATCTGCGTATCCGTCCAAATGAATCCCACCGGTAAGAACAACGGGAACCGCGCACAAAAGTGCAGCACGCAGCACTTCCGATACATCCAGCTGAAAAGCAAGCCATGCCACAACACACCAGCAAGAGGCAATGACCGCCCCAATCAGCGGAAAAGCACACATCGCGTACCGCATGTTTTGCTTATTCCAAACCGGCTGAGGAACCGGAATCGCAGAAAACATTGCAAACGCTACCGCAATGGTTTCCAGCCATTTCATTCTTGCCACTCCCCCTTGTGAACCACCGGTATGCCGTCAATTACTTCAAAAACACAGTCCGCCCGCCGAGCAATTTCGCGGTTTAAATGTGCTAAAAGCACACGGTATCTTTGTGTTAATTCATCGTAGCTAGCGCCGTCGGAAAAAATTTCATTAGACACCACGACAACCCGTTCACACCGGCGGCAAAGCAGGTCAATGCCGTTTAAAATCTTTTGCTGCGCTCTTTGCGGGGTCATGCCGGGGGCAAACATTTCATTAGCAGCCAAATTAGAAAGGCATTCCAAAAGCACTGTTTTTCCCCAGATGTCAGCATTTTCAAGCTCGCTTGGACATTCGAGCGTGGTAAACCCCTTCCCGGCACGCATTTGCCGATGGCGCGCAATTCGTTTTTCGCACTCTGCATCCACAGATTGCATAGTGGCGACATATACCCGCGGAGAAGCACCTTTGCAGGCAAGCGATTCGGCGAATGCACTTTTGCCGGATGCCGCACCGCCAATCACTAAAATAAACATGTTTCTGTCTGCTGCGGCTGATAGGCATCAATACCGCATTCCTCAAAGGTATAAGATTCATTATAAACCGTCAGCGCCATGTCCAAAAGCGGCATAACAGCCACAGCACCCGTCCCTTCACCCAAACGCATTCCTGCGTGCAGAACGGGGTGAAGTGCCAAACGCTCCTCCAGCATTTTCGCCGCCGGTTCAGCCGAAAGATGGCTTGCAAAAATCGCCTTTTTCGCGTTTGGGCAAAGTGTGATTGCGCAAAGCGCCGCAACATTGGAAATAAAACCATCCGCCAGCACCGGAACACGATAAGCCGCACCGCCTAAAAACATGCCGCACATTGCTGCTAAATCCAGCCCGCCCACTTTGCAAAGCACGTCCACAGGGTCTTTGGGGTTGGGTCGATGCAGGGAAAGCGCTGCTTCAATCGCCGCTTGCTTTTTTGCAAGGCCCGCGTCTGAAAGCCCGGCTCCGCGCCCCGTCACCTCTTTGGGTGAAACGCCAAGCAGCACTGCTGCCACCGCACTCGCTGTTGTGGTGTTGCCGATGCCCATTTCGCCTGTTGCCAGTAAATCAGCATCCAGCTCTTTCACGAGAGAAATACCAATTTCAATGGCTTGCAGCGTCTCCTCACGGGTCATGGCCGGGCGCTGGGTGATGTCTTCCGTGCCGTTTCTCACGCGGCGCGAAAGAACGCCTTTCACGGCGGGATAATTGAAAACGCCTACATCTACCGGAACGACACGGCAGCCCGCGACACGCGCCATTTGACATACACAAGTGCGCCCGGTGGCAAGGTGGTCGGTGACATGGGCTGTCACTTCACTGCCGGATTGACTTACACCCTGACGCACAACGCCATTATCTGCGCAAAATACTGCCAGCGCTTTCTTGCTGAGGCAAATATTCTCCGTTTCCTTGAGCGCCGCCATACGGATGATGACTTCTTCCAATAATCCTAAGCTTCCCAGCGGCTTTGCACAGTTATCCCAGTGCGCTTTTGCACGCCGGGCGGCCGTTTCATTGGCTGAAGAAATCTCCGCCAGAAATGTTTCTAATTCGATCATTTTGATACTCCTTTGCCGCTGTTACAAAGCGCTCTGCCGCGCCGGGAATGCCAGGAAAATAAAGATGACCAAAGCCGGCATACAAACGCTTTTGATGAATACCGCAGCGCCATTTTCTTGTGCCTATGGGCTTTTCGGCAGTAAAATCTGCGCCGTTTTCGGTGGAATCCCAGTAATGAAAGGAATGAATGGGAAACGTTTGCCCTTTTTGGCATAAAAGCCCATTTGTCTGTGCGGTGAGCAGCGCATAGCCAAAGCGCACCGGGCGTGTTCCTTTTTGCCCGCTGCCGTTCAGGACACCGCACATTGCATAGCTTTTTCCTTCCGGGCTTTCCAATGACTTCCCCAAATAGAGAAATCCGCCGCATTCGGCAATAATGGGAAGCCCGTTTTTTGCCGCGCGAGCAATTTCGCTGCGCATGGCATCATTTTGTTCCAGACGTTCGGCGTAAAGCTCAGGGTAGCCCCCGCCGAGATACAGTCCGGCACAATCTTTAGGCAAAACGGCATCGTTTAACGGACTAAAAAACACAAGCTCAGCCCCTTGGCGGCGCAGGGCTTCTAAATTTTCTTCGTAATAAAAGCAGAAGGCTTCGTCCCGCGCGACGGCGATGCGGACTGCCAGATTGCATTCAAGCGGTGCTTTTTCGCTGATTTCCGTGAGTTGATGCTCTCCGCTGAGTGCCAGTAAATGCTCGATGTCCACCGTTTCTTCCAGCACTTGCGCAATTTCAGCCAGACGTTTTTGTAAATTGTCAATCTCGCCTGCTGCACGTAGGCCGAGGTGACGGCTTTCAATTTCGGCTTGCGGTAAATGCGGCACATAGCCCAAAACGGCAAGTCCTGTTTCGCGCTCCAACATGGGCGCAAGCATTTCAAACATCGCGTGTGTGCATTGGTTCAGTAAAACGCCGCAGATGTGGCTATTTTTCCGAAATCCGACCAGCCCGGCAATTTGCGCCGCCAGTGTCACGCTGGTACCCTTGGCCTGCACCACTAAAACAACGGGAATATCAGCGGTGTCGGCCACCTCCCAAGTAGAAGCTTTCGTTGTTGTTCCGCCCAGTCCATCGTAAAACCCCATGACGCCTTCGCATAAGGCAAAATCGCTGTCTTTAGCGGCATTGTCTAAAAGGCCGCGCACAGTTTCCTTTCCCGAAAGAAATAAATCCAAATGACGGCAAGGCTTTCCCAATGCGATTTCGTGAAACATGGGGTCAATATAATCCGGGCCGCATTTAAAAGCACGGACGCTCAGCCCCTTTTCTTGCAGAGCCAAACTGAGCGCAGCGGCAATCACGGTTTTTCCGCTGCCGGATGACAGCGCGGCCAACATCAGCTTACGCATGGCATCCCTCCGTTATAATCCAAATAGGGTTTAAGGCTTCCATCATGTGCAGCCCGCCGACCGGCCTTGAACGCGCTGCCGAAATCTGGGTAATTTCCGCTTGTTTGCCGTGTTCGCGCAAGACTTCCACTGCTGCTGAAAGGCTTTCCGGTGCAATGGCCGTAACGCAAATGCGGGCATTTTTATTTTTTTCGTAAACCTGCCGGATAATTTCTTTCATGTTGCCGCCGCTTCCCCCGATGAATACAGCATCCGGCGCGGGCAGCGGCAAGAGGGCATCCGGTGCTTTGCCCTTTTGAACATGTAGATTCCACGCGGCAAATTTTTGTCTGTTTTGTTCGATTAACCCGCAGGCTTCGTCGTTTCGCTCAATGGCATATACCTGACCACGGCAAGCAGCCCGTGCCATTTCGACACTGACGCTGCCCGTTCCCGCGCCCACATCCCAAACAGTTTCTTCAGGCTGAAGGGCAAGTTTTGCCATCACCACAGCCCTCACTTCTTGCTTTGTCATAGGGGTTTTGCCGCGGATAAAGCTGTCATCCGGCATTCCCACATGGCAAAAGGGCTTTTTAAACGGCTGCACCAGCAAAACAGTCAGAGAAGGAAAGGTTTGTTTTGCAAACTCCGCGGCACTGGCCGTGACAATGCGTTCACGGGGGGTAAAGAGTTCTTGGCCGGCGGTTACTTCTAGTGTTCCCATGCCGGCCTGTGTCAGCTGGCGGCAAATCTCCTGCGCGGTCAGCATGCCGCCGGTTAAGAAAAAGGTGGGCCGCACTTCGTCGATTTCCGCCGCAGCACAGCAGGAAACACCGTGTGCGGAAACCAATTTCCATTCCTGCCACGGACGGTGCAGCTTTGCAGCCAGCATCTGAACACTGGAAATTCCGGGAAAATACTCGCATTCATACCCCCTCATTTCCGAAAGCGCTTTTTCTAAATGCACTGCCCCCGAATAAAACCCTGTGTCCCCACTGAACAGCACACAGGCATGAGTGCCTTGAAAGGCAGAAAGACGCCGGGCAATTTCTTTGGTTTGAATGCTTTGAAAAATCTCGGCGCGGCTGCGTACTGTTTCGCTCAGCGTTTCTATCAGACGTGGTGCGCCAATCACAAGCTGTGCTTGCGACAGCGCTTGTTTTGCCTGTCCGGTGAGCGCTTCTTCCCCGCCGAAGCCCATTCCAATCAAACTGACTTTCATTGCATTTCCCTTTCACATTCTTTGAGGATTTCCTCTATTGTCATGCCTTGCTCCTCCGGCCTTCGCAGTACAATGAGGCCCACACCCGCTTCCCGCGCCGCCGCTGCTTTCTCGGAAAATCCGCCCGCTTCGCCACTGTCTTTCGTCACCATCCAGCGAATATTCCATTGGCGCAAAAGCGCAAGATTCAGCGCATTGGAAAAAGGGCCTTGCATTGCGCAGATATGCGCGCGCGGAATCCGCACTTTTTCACACGCCTGCAAGCTTTCCTGCATCGGCAGTACTCGCACATAAAGGCGTTCAGGAGGCAAGCTTTGATAGGCTTTTAATTCTTTTGCCCCGGTTGCCAGAAAAATATTTCCCGTTGTTGTCTGTAAGATTTCGGCTGCATGTGCTGCATCTTCGGCAAACAGCACGCCGCTGTCCTGCGCGGGCTGCGTTTTTGCACGCAGCAGACGCAGCAGTCGAACGCCCGTTTGCTTTGCAGCCGCAAAAATTTGACGGCTGACTTCGATGGCATAGGGGTGCGTTGCATCAATACAAAGATCGGCCCCAGACAGCAAAGCAGCCATTTCCTGTGCGTTTTTTCTTCCGCACAGCACACGGCAGTCTGGCAATTGCTGCATTTGCTCTTCGCCGTATTCTGTGGCCACGCAAACAGTAACGAAAGCACCCAAGGCAATCAGGTGTGCAGCCAACGTGCGGCCGTCACTTGTGCCGCCGAACAGGACAACGTTCATTTTCTCTCATACCCCCGCGGCGTCACCATGCGCCCGCAAACTTCCTGTGTGCTTGAGGAGCCGATAAACACGGTGGTAAACATATCGAGCGTTTCTTTTGCAAGTTCATCCAAAGAGAGAATCTTTGATTGCTGGCCGTCCCGCCCAATATTTTTTACCCAGCCGCATACGGTTTGCGGCGAGCGATGCGCAAGCAGGATCTCACAGGCACGCGCTAAATATCCTGCCCTTTTTTTAGAGGACGGGTTATAAAGGCAAATGGAAAAATCACCTTTTGCCGCGCATTCGAGCCGATTTTCAATCACTTCCCACGGCGTAAGCAGGTCGGAAAGCGAAATGACGCAAAAATCGTGCATCAGCGGCGCTCCCAGCACTGCCGCGCCCGAAAGAGCGGCGCTCACGCCCGCCACTACTTCAATTTCTACATCGGGGAATTGCGGCGCCATTTGCAAAATAGGCCCAGCCATTCCGTAAACGCCCGCGTCACCGCTGCACACCATCGCAACTGTCTTTCCTTGCTGCGCCAATTCCAATGCGCGGCGGCAGCGCTCCAACTCCTGTGTCATAGGGGTGGTAAACACTTCTTTTTCAGGAAAAAGCGGCCGCACTAAATCAATATAAACCGTGTAACCGCAAAGCACATCGGCATGGCTGAGCGCTTGCATGGCCTGTCCCGTCATAAACTGTGCATTGCCCGGCCCCAAGCCGACAACATAGAGGTGCTTCAATTTGTCCAACTCCAATCCGGTGTAAACTCTTTTTGTGCCGCAGCAACTGTCACGCCGCCCCCGGCCAGTTTGGGAAGCAAAAGCTCTCCCTTTGCCGCGAGACAGGCGGCTCGTTCGCAGACATTTTCCACACCAACCGTTTTTTGCACAAACTCCGAAGCGGAAAATGTGCCTTGAACGGCGGCAAGCTCTTGAGCTGAATAAGTCAAAAGCGGTAAACCCCGCTCATGGCAAAAAGCTGTCAGTGCAGGTTCGTTCTTTTTGATATCAATGGTTGCCACGGTACAAACAGCCTCCATGCACAACTCTGCTTGCTCCAAAAAGCGGTCAATCTGCTCGGCCAATCGTTCTTGTTCGATTCCTCGGCGGCACCCGACCCCAAGCACTACAATGCGCGGAACAAGATGGAGCACTTGCTGGGGCTGGCGAAACACGCTGAGAACGACCTGCGCTTGTCCGCTTTGTGCAATTGTAATATTTGTCGGCGGCGTTCCCTGAATCTCCCACGGAGAAGAAAAAACAACTTCTTTTCCCTCTAACAAACGCGATGAGCAAGTGACGATGTTTTCGGTGTGGCACAGCGCCATATTCTGCCGCTTTGCCCATTCGTCCACAGCAAAAACCCCGCGAACGTCGGTGGCGGTCGTTAAAACCGGAACGGCACCGATTTTCCCGGCTAAGATACGCGCCCAATCATTCGCGCAGCCTAAATGGCCGGATAAAATCGGGATGACATAGCGTCCTGCTTCGTCCAGCACAAGAACGGCCGCATCCGTCGTTTTGTCTTTCACACACGGGGCAATGCTGCGCACAGCAATGCCGCACGCGCCAAGAAACACCAGCACATTCCCCTTTTGAAAATAGCGCTTTGTCCACTGTGCCGCGGTCATCGGTTTTCCGCTTCGGGACACTTCGCCGCCCGTGTACTGCGCCATGGTGTGTGCCAGCTGCATTCCCTTTTCTGTAAAAGCAAGATAATAAAGGCTCATTTGCTTGCCTTTCTAAATTCTGTTTCAAAAGACGGATGGTACAATAAACTTCTGTTGTACCCCTCTCCCAAAAAATCACCAATCAGGAGCAGCGCTGTTTTAGAAATTCCATTTTCTTGCGCGGCCTGCGCCAAGGTTCCCACGGTACAGCGCACCGTTTTTTCGTCTTCCCACGAGGCTTTATATACAATGGCTGCGGGGGTATCGGCTGTGTATGCTCCGGCTAAAAGTGCATCTTGCACGCGCTGGGTCATTCCGGCTGATAAAAACAGCACCATGGAAGTGCCGTGCTGTGCCAAAACCTCCAGCCTTTCCCGCTCAGGAACGGGGGTTCGACCCTCCATGCGTGTGATGATGACGCTTTGGCTGACCCCCGGCAGTGTGTACTCAGCGCCGAGCGCCGCCGCTGCTGCGCAAAAGCTGGAAACACCGGGCGTATCATCATAAGCAATTCCTATTTCCCGAAGGGCATCCATTTGCTCCCGAATGGCGCCAAAAAGGCACGGATCACCAGTGTGTAAACGCACAACTTCTTTGCTGCACTCCTCGGCCTTGCGCATCACATCCAACACTTCTTCCAGCGTCATGTGGGCGCTGTTATAAATTTCGCACCCTTGCTTCGCATTTTCCAATAACTGATCATTGACTAAACTTCCGGCATAAATAATCACATCGGCTTGCTGCAAAAGACGTGCGCCGCGCAGTGTGATTAAGTCGGGCGCACCCGGTCCCGCTCCCACAAAATGAACCATCAGCTTACTCCTTTACAATAATTGTTGCAAAATATCCGGCAGATTCCTGCGCATATAAATCGGTGCAAACCCGCTCGTCCGGCAGACCGCAATTTTTCACCATTTTAGCATGGGAAAGCAGTCCTTGGCGATCCAGTGCATCTGCTACTTCATGCAGCCGCTTGCCCGACTTCATCAGCACTTTTGTACCGGACATGGCAAGCGCCTCCGAAAGAGGCACAGCGCCCGCGGGCAGGATATGAAGCGGGGTATTCATCTCGGTTAAACTTTCACCCAGGCGGGCAGCAACAGCACAAAAGCTGGGCACACCGGGAATCATGACGGTTTCATAACCGCGCTTTTTTAAAATTTCCATCAGATAGGAATATGTTGCATAAATGGAAACATCGCCCAAATTGAGCATTGCCACATCCTGCCCGTTGGCAAGATAGGCTTCCAGTCGGTCTGCCGCTGCCAAATGAGCCGCATGTTGGCGCTCTTTTTCTCGTTCCATCGTAAAAAACAGCGGCACAATCTCTTTTTTCGACAAATCCACCGCTGCACTTGCAATGTCCAGCGCCAGCATTTGCTCGCTTTTTGTTTGCGGGGCTGCAATCACTTGGCAAGCCTCTAAAACGCGCACTGCCTTTAGGGTCAGCAGCTCCGGGTCGCCCGGGCCAATCCCCACGCCATAAAAGATCCCTTTTTTTGTCATTTCCATAAACGAATCAAATCCTCTGTTTCTCTTGTTCTGCCCAGTTCTCCATACTCATTGGAAAACAAAACCGCACCCACTTGATAAGCGCCCGCGGCACGGCGCTCCAAATGATTTTGGATGGCTGCAAGCAGCGAAGCCATCACCTGTTCTTTCAGCCCTGCTTTGCTCAGCAGTTCAAAGCACGCATCCGTCGTGGCAGCCTCTATCAATTGCTGACACAAGGCTTGCCCCGCGCCGCAAACTGCGGCATGGGCGCAAATTAACTCTGTGCGGCAATCTGCCCAGCGGGAATGCGTGTTCATAATCCCTCCCGCCAGCTTGACCAGTTTGCCGATATGGCCTACCAGCAGCACGGTTGAAAAGCCGTATTCTGCCGCCATGTCCAAAGCTTCTCCAATAAAGTTGGAACATTTGACAACAGCAACCGCCTCGCTTGCAATACGATTTTCCTGCAAAAAAGCTTCTCCATAGTTGCCGGGCGTTAAAATTAAATGCTTTTTGCCCAGCGCCGCGGCCTGCTTTTCGCACAGCGCAATGGTATCTACGAGGGCCTGAACGCTCATCGGTTCCACAATGCCGCTCGTTCCCAAAATAGAAATTCCGTTTACGATGCCAAGGTGGGGGTTAAATGTTTTTTTTGCAATCTCGCGCCCGCCTTCTGCCGCAATAATCACACGAAACGCTGTTTTTATATTGCGCGCTGCACAGATATCCTGAACAGCCTGTGCAATCATCGCGCGCGGCACACGGTTGATGGCCGCGCTGCCCACCGGCTGATCCAGCCCAGGTTTTGTTACAACGCCAACGCCTTTCCCGCCGTCAATGACAACGTCCGCTGACGGCGATGCAAGCGGCTCAATCCTTGCGCCAATGCGCATACCGTGTGTTGCATCAATATCATCGCCGCCATCTTTTCGCACCCAGCACATCGCACCGGTGTGGTCACGCCCGCCATCCATCGGGCAAACAGTAATTGTAATCCCTTTGGGCGTATGCACCGAAACGGTCTGCGGCACGCTTCCGTCCAGCCAGTATTCTGCGGCGGCTTTTGCGGCCAAGGCAGCGCATGTACCGGTGGTATAGCCGGTGCGCAGCTTTTTTCTTGCGTCCACGGTATTCATGACATATGCAACTTGGCTTCATGCAAAAGCTCGTCGAAAAGAGCGCCGTACATTTCCCGAACTTCCTCCAGGCTGCCCAGTCCTTCCCGAACGGCATGAACCGTTTTTCCGTGCTGCTCCATCACGCCGCTCAAGCTGTCGGAAGAATCGCCCAGCATATCCTCAAGCACATGTTCGCCCGCAGTCAGCATTAAGGGAATTAAGCAAACTTCCCGTGTGTCAACACGCGCGGCAGCAGTTTCAAAATCCGGCCAGCCTTCCACAGTTGTAACAAAGCAATCGGTTCGCCCTTCGGCGTGCATCATCATTTCCAGTGCAGGATAAACAAGGTTGGCAAAATGCTCGGTTCCGTGTCCCATATACACAAGCGAAGTATCTGCCTGCTTGGGGTAGCGCTGCATTAAAATCCGTGCCAAAGCCTGCACTTGATGAGTGGAAGACAAAAGCGGCTTACCAATGAAAAATGCTTCAAACCGGGTACGATAACCTTCCAATTCCTGTACCAGTGCTTCGTAATCGATGCCCGGCAAAAGGTGGGTTGGCTGGATGATGACATGTGTCACGCCCTGCTGGTACAAATTTTCAAGCGCCTGTGCGGGTGAAAAAATTTCTTCGCCGCGCTTTTTGAGTGCTGCACGAATGCGCGGGCTGGTGAATGCGCGAACAAACGTCGCCTGCGGCATACGGCTGCACAACACCTGTTCCGTCCACGTTATATTTTTGCGTGTTTTTTCCACACTGCTTCCAAAACTCACTACAAGCAACCCTTGCTTCATTCGTTCCATCCTTTCCGGTAATGCCTCGGGCGTATCTGAAAATAAAGAGATGAAAAATTAGACTTTTCAGAAATTCTCTAAAACAAACAAAAAAGACCTTTCTTTTTATGATAAAAGAAAGGTCGTAAAAGATGCGCTCGGCTTTTTGCCTGCGCTTTAAAATTTCCGTTTCAGCGTTTTGTCCGTCCGCGTATTCGGTTCTGCCTTTCCCTTGGGCAGTATGCACCGTTGGGCAGGTCTTCCGGCTCTGAGCGCGTTTTCCCTTTGTCTTCCCGTCCTGAAAAGGCAGTGGCAAAGGTGCGTTTTCCCTCATTACGGCGGCGGTCCCGCACGGGCGTTTCACCCGTTTCCCTATTCTTCCGAAAGAATCGTATCTTTCAGACACCCGACAGCGGTTTTTCAGCGTCTATTGGCTGCAAGATGGCAAACTATGTGCTGCTTGAGCCAATTTTCGCTTATTATACCACATTCGTGTTCATTTGAAAAGTGCCTCGATTAGTTTTTTATCCGGCAATCGGCTCTGTGCCGAAATATTCACAAATGGCCTCATAATAAACGCGCGCTGCTTTTTGTGCGCCGCTGTCACCCGTCCAGTACAGCACGTCTGAATCGCTTGTCAAAAAACACTGTTCCACCAGCACCGCCGGACACTGCGCCTGTTCCAGCACACCAAAAGTTTGTTCTGGGTAGACATTGGTATCGTTCACTTCACGCACTAGTTTTTGATAACCGCCCTCGCCATCGTCCATGTAATATAAAAAGCGAACCCCTCCAAATCCGCGCAGGTTCTGGCCCTGCGCACCAATTCCCGCAGCAATCGTCTGCGCAAAGCGCATGGAATCGTCATAATATTCGCTGCCGGGGGTTTGGGGATAACACTCAAACCCGGTAGCACTATACGTTTCATCAGAATTAAAGTGAATGCTCAAAAACAGGTCTGCCTTTTCGGAGTTCGCAACCGCTGCACGGTCTGCGATGCTTAATCCTTCTCCTGCTTGTCTTGTGAGCACAACACGGTAATTCTCGTCCGCAAGCAGCAGTGCTTCCAAAGCGCTTGCCGTTCGCTCTGTTTCTTCCGATTCCACCGCGTAATATTCAGCGCCTCGGTCAATCCCACCATGACCGGGGTCAATAACGATGACATGACGGCTTTCGCCGCCAAGCGAAACAACATCCAACTGAGTGGCGATTCCCTTTACCAGCTGAACGGTACTATATACGATGCAGCACACCAACACAGCGCAAACCATCAAAATAATTTTCTCCACACCGGAAAAGCGCTGTCGTTTTTTCTTTCTTCTTTTTTTAGCAGGTGCCTTTCGACGTCTTGGCGGCTGGGAGCGGACCACCGGTCTTTCTACCTGAGGCCATTCTGTTTCTGGGGGCATGTTCATTCTTTCACTTCCTATTCCGCATTACGCCGGTACGCTGTACTCTAAACGGTAGCCCAGCTTGTACACAGTTTGAATCCATTTTGCTAAATCCAGCTTTTTTCTAATTTTCTGAATGTGAACATCTACCGTTCGGGTATCACCGCAATAGCGATATCCCCAAGCAAGCTGAAGCAGCGCTTCCCGGCTCATTGCGCGGTGAGGATGGCGTGCCAGCGTAGCCAGAACGGAATATTCCTGTGGAGTAAGGGCAACATTTTCCCCTTCCCGCGTCACAAGCCGTCGGACAAAATCAATCTTGCAATTTCCGATGCAGCACTCCTTTTGTTTTGGCGCACAAGCCAACAGCATTGCAACACGCGCTTGCAGCGCTGCGGGAGTTAGGGGCAAAATTAAATATTCTTCCTCCTGTGCGGCCATACGCGGCGATTTTTCCATAACTTCCTCGTAGCTTCCGCAAAAAACAACAGGAACGCCTTGGGGAAGGCTGCGGCAAAGCGAAAAACAATCGCCATCGGACAGCAAGGCATCCATAATCAGCAAGTCATAAGTATCCTGTGTCTCTTTTTCGCAGGCTTCCTGCACGCAAAAAACCTCATCTACACAATGGCCTTGCTCTTTCAAAAGTTTTGTTAAGACACCGTTTTTAGCAGCATCGTTTTTTACCATCAAGATATGTGCCATTTTTCCACTTCCTTTGGTTCAATCAGCGCTTAAAACCCTCTTTTTTCAAACGCTGTCAACTAATATACGAGAAAAAACGGCACGATATTTCATACTTTTACAAAAATAATATTTTCTTAAGATTTCTTTCACAAAGCGTTTGCACCGTCAACCGCTTGGATCAAATCCATGTTCGTTCCGGTGAGTCCGCAAAGATGAACTCCATTTTTTTGCAGCTGCTTGAGCGTATTAATCGTTTGAACTGTAATCACTTCCCCCGGAACCAAAAGAGGAATACCCGGTGGATACGCCCAAATATATGCGGCACTGGCACAACCTTCCGCCTCGGACAAAGAAAGTAATTTGGTATTTGCCCGCTGTGCTTGCGCTAAGGTATACGCACTTTTCGGAATCTCTCCCGTGGACAAAACCGGTTTTGCCGATGCTTTTTCTGCAATTTGATCCAGTTCACACAAGGCATGAGCAAAGCGGAGTAAGTCTTGTCTTGTGTCGCAGCATGAAGTCATCGCCACCACATAACGCGGTTGCGCCATTTCCGTTTCAATATGATAATCCTCTCTTAACCGACGCGCCAACTCCACGCCGCTCCAATTGGTTTGGAAGGTATTTACTACCAGCTTTCCCGGGTCAAGTGCCCAAAAGCAGCCATTTTTTGTTTGCCGAGGTGTTCCATACCCCAAAACGCAAACTTTTTGGAGCGGAAGAATAGCTTCATGAAAAGCAGAAAGGTTTTCTTGCCATTGCTTTGCTAAGGTCATGTGCTCGGCTGCAATCCAGCGAACACAGCTATCTATCGAAGCCATCAGCAAGTAAGAGGGGCTGCTTGTTTGAAACAAGGCCATTTGCCTTGCAAGCTCCTTTTCGTCAACAAGACTTCCCTGCCAATGGACAGCGGCCGTTTGTGTTAAACTGGGCAAAACTTTATGCAGACTGTGTATCACGACATCGGCTCGTGCCGCAATTGCGCCGCCCTCAAAGCCATCCATTACGCCTAAATGCGCCCCGTGGGCTTCATCGACAATGACGGCCACCCCATGTTGATGTGCTGCCTCACAGATGGATGCAATATCACTAATTACCCCTTCATAGGTAGGGCTTGTCAGAATAAGCACTTTCGCATTAGGAAACTTTGCAATCGCTTGCCGAACTTGCTGGGCGGATAAGGAACCACAAATACCAAACTGTGCATCCTGCGGCGGCAGAAGATAACGAGGTGTTAAGCGGCAAAGCTCTATGGCATGGTAAACTGATTTGTGACAGTTCCGCGCAACCAACACCTCTGCGCTTTCCCCTGCTGCGGCACGAATGGCAGCGAGAATCCCGCCCGTGCTTCCGTTGACAGAATAAAAGCAGCGTTTACTGCCCCAAAGCTGTGCCGCCAGCGTCATGGAATCACGCAAAATCCCCTCGGCGTCATGCAGATCATCAAAGCCGGGGATTTCGGTGATATCCAAATGTGCTGCAAGTGTTTTTAAATATTCTGCTCGATTTTCCTTTCGTTTATGGCCGGGCATATGAAGCGGAATGGTATTGGTATTTGCATATTGAGACAACATTGCCAGCAAGCTGTCATTTGATTGACGATACATCATAGTTTCATCCTCAGTGAAAATTGCGATACACTTTTTATAAACAATACAAGGAACAGCCCTGCAAACGCAGGGCTGTTCCTTAAAGACAAATTATTGACCTACGGCTTCTTTCAAAAGCTCGGCACGGTCGGTGTTTTCCCAACGCACACCCAGCTCTTCACGACCCATATGGCCGTAAGCAGCCAACGGACGATAAATCGGCTTGCGCAAGTCGAGCGCCTCAATGATAGCAGCCGGGCACAAGTCAAACACTTTCTCCACAGCTTTTTCGATGCGCTCCTCGTCTACCTTACCGGTGCCGAAGGTATCTACACGAATGCTGACGGGCTGTGCCACACCAATGGCATAAGCCAGCTGCACTTCGCAGCGATCTGCCAAACCAGCCGCCACAATGTTTTTGGCCACCCAGCGGGCAGCATATGCAGCGCTGCGGTCTACCTTTGTGGGGTCCTTGCCGGAGAAAGCACCGCCGCCGTGACGACCCATGCCGCCGTAGGTATCAACGATGATTTTACGGCCAGTCAAACCGGAGTCACCCTGCGGGCCACCCACTACGAAACGGCCTGTCGGGTTGACATAGAACTTGGTGTTCTCGTCCAAAAGCTCGGCGGGCAGAACCGGGCGGATAACTTCGCGCTCGATGTCAGCGCGAAGCGTTTCCATATCGATGCTGGAAGAATGCTGGCTGGAGATTACAACTGCATCAATGCGAACGGGCTTGTCCCCGTCATATTCCACAGTGACTTGGCTTTTGCCGTCCGGGCGCAGATAACCCAATGTGCCGTTTTTGCGAACTTCCGTCAAACGCTTGGACAGTTTGTGTGCCAAGGAAATGGGAAGCGGCATCAATTCGGGGGTTTCGTTGCAGGCATAACCAAACATCATGCCCTGGTCACCAGCACCGCCGGGATTCACGCCCATTGCAATGTCGGGGCTTTGCTCGTCCACGTTGGACAGCACCGCGCAGGTCTCAGCATCGAAACCATACTTTGCACGGGTGTAGCCGATATCTGCAACAACATCACGCACAATGCGCTGGAAATCCACATAAGTATTGGTGGTAATTTCACCCATGATGTGAATCATACCGGTGGAAGCAGTCACCTCGCAAGCCACACGGCTGTTGGGATCCTTCTCCAGCAATGCGTCCAAAATCGCGTCGGAAATTTGGTCGCAGATTTTGTCGGGATGCCCTTCGGTAACGGATTCGGAAGTAAACAATTTTCTTGCCATAGCAAAACAGTCCTTTCTTTTGACACACAAGAGCAAAAAAGCAGCCCGGCGAAAACCGGGCTGCCAACAGCTTATCTCTCGGATTTTCACCGCAGGATTTGGCACCTTACCGAAACGGCAGGTTGTCGGACTTCATCGGGCCTGTTCCCTCTGTCACTCTTGATAAGTCAATGATTCTTTTTTCTTTATTATACCCTTTCCATCGAATTTGTCAAGCCTTTTTCGATAAAAAGTGACAAACCGGACGGTATAACACCAGCGTAGCAGCGCTGTTGGTCAGGGCTTTAATCAGGTTAAACGGAATAATGGCCGGCAACAGCAGCTTAACCACTTCTTGTACGCGAGAGCCCAAAAAAATCGGTGTTAAAATCAAATTGCATCCGCACATAATGGCCGTCTGAGCCAACACACCCAGGCCCAAGCCCAAAATAGCTCCGCCATAGGTATGCTTTTTTTGATAGATGGTTCCTGCAATCACAGAAAAAGCGCCTGTTGCCAAAATGTGCATAATAATGCCAATCGGGCCGCTGGCTGCACTCACCGTCAAGCCCTGCGCTACACTGACCAGAACCGTCAAACCCAGGCCAATCCATGGACCAAACAGGAAGGTTCCCATCAAAACAGGAATATCCGCGGGGTCATACTCCAAAAAAGGAGCCGCCGGAATAATCGGAAAGTGAATGATGGCTGTCAGCGCAACCGCGAGTGCTGTCAGCATTGCAATGGTGGTGAGCTTGGTGATTCTTTTCGTGATGATGTTCGTCATGATAATGACCTCCTTTGTATTTGAGGTCTGCCCGTGACACTGCCACAAAAAAACGCCCTTTCCGCTGTTGCGAAAAGGGCGCACCGACGCTGTAAAAACGCAGGAAACCTGCGGCAGCATTGTTTCTTTCATCCGGACTATACCGTCGGCTTTGGAATTTCACCAAATCAGCACAGCGCGAAAGCGCTGTGGTCGCGGGCTATACCGCCGGTGGGGAATTTCACCCCGCCCCGAAACAGACTTTAATCATATTATAAATCATGCAAAGAAAAAGTCAAGCCTTGCTGTATTCTTTTACCCTAAAATAAAAAGGCCGACTTTTATAGAACTGCAACCGGTAGCCTTCTATGCAAAACGCACAAAATAATTTTAAATCGCCTGAACCGCTTGCTGCAACGCCTTCGCCACCTGATCCGGGCAAGATGTGCTGCGTGCCCCACAAGTCAACCCGCTCATGCGCTCAATTGCATCCTGTGCCGTCATGCCTTTTAATAAAGAGCACAAACCTTTTAAATTGCCGTTGCATCCGCCTACCACTTCAATATTGCGGATTACACCGTTGTCATCCAGCTCGATATGAGTTTCTTTGGAGCAAACACCATGATTCTGATAAGAAAAAGTCATTCTATTCAACATCCTTTAAATATATTGCTGTGTAAAGCATTTCTTAAAATATCGCTAGGTATTTTACCATATTTTTTTTACTTTTGCAATTCCCTTTTTTGAGAAGATCGTTCCAAGAGCGCTTGTATTTGTGAATCTTGTGTGACACAAGCGCCTAAAGGTGCCGGTTTTGACATATGCATTCCATGAAAATCAGAACCGCCCGTAATAATCCAACCATACTTTTGTGCCATCTGACGAAGCGTTTGCTGGTCATCGATACGATTGCGCGGGTGGTCAATCTCTACGCCATCCAGCAACTCTTTCTCCCCGAGCTCCTGTGCCAGCTCCATACTATTATAAACGCTGGGATGTGCAAGCACCGCCACACCTTTCGCCCGATGCACCATGGCCAATACATCATCCACCGAGTCATATGCGGGATCGTGCAGAACACTTCCCCCTTTACCAAACAATTCTCGATAAAGGTCTTTATAAATTCCGTCTGTATAACCATACTCATACAGTACTCGAATGATATGTGTTTTATAAGTGACACCGCTTCTTTTTGTAATTTCCAATACGGCGTCGCGCGTAAACTGTGGGTAACGTTTCTCCAGTTCGGCAATGCTTTTGGCCGTAGCCTCATTGCGTCTTCGAGCCATTTCCGCACAAAAAGCGCGCAATTCCTGTGTGAGTTCGGGCAAATAGCAAAGCAAATGTACTCGCCGTCCCCGGCGGGTGTCAAAGCACGTTAATTCAGTGGCAGGAATCAGCGACACCCCTTGCTCACAGGGGTGAGCCATTGCCCATTCCAAAGCCTGAATGCTGTCATGGTCAGAGACAGCTAAATGCGTCAGGCCCGCTCTCATTGCCAAAAATGGCAGCCGCTCAATATCTGTTGACCCATCTGAAAAATTGGTATGCGTATGCAAATCTCCCGCCATACAAACCCCTCGCTTTTATTTCATTCCTTTCCATTGTAACGCATCCGAACACAAATCACAAGCTTATACAGGCAAGCACCCCGCCGCTAAACAATCTTCAATGACATTTTGAATATGGCAAGGCTGGACTTGCTCTTCATAGAGCAGACTTGCCAATTTGTATACAAACGCTTCATCGTCTGAAATATCTGCTTGCTCCCCGCCTTCCCAAGCAATTCCGTATGCGGGATAATCATTTCCCAGCTCGTCCTGTTTCATTTCACAAAAAACCCAAAAATTCACTTCAACAGCCCCTTGTTGTCCTTTTTCTGGAAGCTTTCTGAAAAATCGTTTTCGCTGTTTCGATAAGATGCGGCATCTGCGCACCAAAAGCACTTGGAATAAGCAGGGAATCTCTGCATTTTTGTTTACATCTTATCAAAAATCTGTGCTTTCCTTTGTTTTCAGAAATACTCTGATTTGTATTATACCAAATCAAAAGGGCTGAATATGGAAAATTTTGTAAAATAAAGATTATTTTACCATTTATTGGAAGTTTTTATTTTGCAGGGCGCTTGTTAAGATTCTTTTGTCACTTTTGTTTCGGCAAAAAGCGCCGCAATCTCTTTCTTCTCCGGCAGCGCTGTCGAAAACGCACAAGCGCTTCCCGCCGCAATTCCCATGCGAAGGGCGTAGATATAGTCGCCGCTTTCCAGCCAGCCGCTTAAAAAACCAGCTACCATAGAATCGCCTGCCCCTACCGAGTTTTTCACTGCTCCTTTTGGGGCACAGGCTGTATAAACCGCTCCCTTCTCATCAATTAGGACAGCACCTTCCCCAGCCATGCTCACTAAAACATTCTGCGCTCCTCGCTGTTGCAGCTGCAACGCACAGCGCACAACGTCGGCGTGTGTCGCAATTGTTTGCCCAAATATCGCGCCAAGCTCTATATGGTTCGGCTTCACCAGAAAGGGACGACATTCTAAGGCATTCATGAACAGTGCTCCCTCCGCATCCAAAACCGTACAGACTTCTTTTGCTTTGATCGCTTGGAGAATTTCTTTGTAAATCGTTTGCTCCACTCCCCGCGGCACACTTCCCGCCAAAACGAGCACATCCCCCTTGTTCAAACGTGACAAGCCATCCATAAATCGGGTCATATCATTGGATGAAATCGCAGGACCTTTTGCGTTGATCTCCGTTTCTTTGTCTGATTTTACTTTTACATTGATGCGTGTTTGCCCTTGAGCCAATGCTGTAAAGGCTTCTTTTATTCCCATATCATGCAGTTTGGCACGCAGAGCTTCACCAGTAACCCCCCCGACAAAGCCAAGTGCGGTGTTGTTCATGCCCAAACGTGAAAGCACAACGGAAACGTTGATTCCCTTTCCCCCGCATTGCAGTTCTTCTGATTGTGTTCGATTGAGTTCGCCTGTGTTGAAGTGATCCAGGCGGACGACATAGTCTAATGATGGATTAAACGTAACGGTATAAATCATAAACCTTTGCCCTTCTAAAGTGGTGATAAACATGCAATAGCGTCTTTAACGCCAAAAAGCCTTTGAAAAGGTGCACGCACACCTTTTCAAAGACTTCATCAAAATAAAATTAGAACAAATGAATTTGAGTAATCAAGCCGGAGAACACGATGGACACTGTCGAACACAGCTTAATCAAAATGTTCAGCGACGGGCCGGAGGTGTCCTTGAACGGATCGCCAACGGTATCACCAATGACGGCAGCTTTATGGCAGTCAGAACCTTTACCATCATGGTTGCCCGCTTCGATATACTTTTTCGCGTTATCCCATGCACCGCCGGCATTTGACATAAATACAGCCACAACAAAACCTGTAACCGTTACACCGCCGAGCAGACCGACAACCGCCTCTACACCCAGCAGCAGACCAACTACAACCGGAACAATAATCGCCAGCAAAGACGGCAAAACCATCTCGCGCAATGCACCCTTTGTACACAAATCCACACAGGACGCATAGTCGGGGTCTGCCTTTCCCTCCATGATACCGGCAATCTCTTTAAATTGACGGCGCACCTCAATCACAATCGACTCCGCCGCACGCTGCACACCACTCATGGTAAAGGCAGAAAATACGAAGGTCAGCATCGCACCGACAAAAAGGCCAACCAACACAGCGGGGTTTGTGATGGACAAATCCGGCAAATGATCCATCTTTGTTTTCACAACGTCAACATAGGAAACAAGCAATGCCAAAGCCGTCAGCGCAGCCGAACCAATTGCAAAGCCCTTGCCGGTTGCCGCCGTGGTGTTGCCCAAGGAGTCCAGTGCGTCGGTACGTTTGCGCACTTCTTCACCTAAGCCGCTCATTTCGGCAATGCCGCCGGCGTTATCTGCAACAGGGCCGTAAGCATCTGTTGCCAATGTAATGCCCAAAGTGGAAAGCATACCAACCGCAGCGATACCGATACCGTACAAACCTTTCGCAAAAGCGGCACCGTAAACGGCTTGATCTGCAGTATTCAGAGAACCGCCTGCCGCTAAGAAGGAAACAATAATCGCAATGCTGATGATGATAATGGGCGCAGCGGTAGACAGCATACCTAAGGAAATACCGCCAATGATAGTAGTTGCAGCGCCGGTGCGTGTAGAATCTGACAAGTTTTGTGTCGGCTTATAAGTGTCAGACGTGTAATACTCCGTAAAATAGCCAATCGCACATCCTGCTACCAAGCCTGCCAAAATTGCAATATACGGACCCCAGGAACCCATGATGAAGTAGGTTGCCGGTGCAGCTGCGACTGCCGCCAGCACCGCGGCGGTATAAGTACCTTTGCGCAGCGTAGCAAGCAGCGACTTTTGTGTTGCATTTTCTTTGGTGCGAATGAGGAAACTGCCGAACACAGAACACACCACGCCGATTACTGCAATCACAAGCGGAAGCAGCATGGCATTCCAGATCAGATTTTCTGCTGCGTAAGCCGCTGCACCCAAAGCAAAAGTAGCCAAAATAGAACCTACATAAGATTCGTACAAGTCAGCACCCATACCCGCTACGTCGCCAACGTTATCGCCAACGTTATCCGCAATCGTTGCAGGGTTGCGGGGATCATCCTCAGGAATACCAGCTTCTACTTTGCCCACTAAGTCGGCGCCAACGTCAGCAGCTTTTGTGAAAATGCCGCCGCCTACACGGCCAAACAAAGCCATAAAAGAAGCGCCCATGCCAAACATAACCATCGTTTGGGCAATTTTCGCTGCATCAAAATGCGCAATATATTTCAAGATATGAAACCAAATGGATACGTCCAGCAAACCCAGGCCAACAACAGTAAAGCCCATCACTGCGCCGGACGAGAAAGCAACGTTGAGGCCTCGGTTCAAACTTTCATGTGCCGCATTTGCGGTGCGTGCATTCGCTGATGTTGCAATCTTCATACCGATGAAGCCCGCTAAACCGGAATAAATTCCGCCTGTGAGAAATGCAAACGGGATAAACCAGTTATCGAGCATTCCCACAGCAACCAAGACGAGCAGAATAGCGAATACAACAACAAAAATTTTCGCTACCGTGCTATATTGCCGTTTAAGATAGGCATTCGCACCCTGCCGAATGGCCTGTGCCAATTTCTGCATTTTAGGAGTGCCTTCCGAAAAGGCAAGCACCTTTTTTGCTTGCACTGCGGCAAACAGCAACGCAATCGCAGCACCTGCCAAACCCAATAGGAAGAGATTTTCAATCATTTTTCCTAGCTCCTTCTTCTCGTATTTTTTGAAAGCTGCTTTCTGTACGATGACAATATCATACAGCATAAAATGCACACTTTCAAGTGTATTTTGATAAATTTATCACATCAAATATAAAAAATGCAGTTATACATGCAAAATAAAGGATTTGTGAAGCAAAATATAGATATTTGTTACATTCCAGTTTTTTAAGCAGTAAAATTATGACATATTTTAGAATAAATATTCTATTTTGGTGAAAATATATTAGTTTTTATCTCAACTTGTTGTTCCATCATGCGGAACATTGTTTTAAGGGCTTCACATATGGTTTTCTAACAAAGCAGTGATAAAGAATTGACAAAATCGTTGCTTCATGATATAATCAACTTGAATTTGCAGATGTAGTTTAGTGGTAGAACTCCAGCTTCCCAAGCTGGCTGTGTGGGTTCGATTCCCATCATCTGCTCCAAAACAAAAAGCCCCGGCTGTACGCCGGGGCTTTCAGTTTGTCGAAAAAGCTTTGCTTTTTCACAAACTGTGTGCCTATTTCAAATGGAAAAGAGGGCTAGCCCCCTTTTCCAAGCCTTTTTCCCCTTGCAACTCGTCTTCTTTTTGAATCAGGCGGCAGTTTTTCGACAGTCTCAAAGCCCCGGCTATACGCCGGGGCTTTTTGTTTTCTTCAAAAGAGATTTGAACAAAGATTAGACACTCGGATATTTCTACTCCATTCAAAGATGTTATCCTAGCGGCACGCTTCTGTGTTCACCACAAATTATTCGTGGCGATAGACGCCTTTCAATGTCGCCTGTTCAAGCACATGCCCTTCCATCTTGCGGAACATTTCATGGAACATGAAACCGTTTTGTAAGTCTAATAAAGAATCCAGCGCATAAACATGCAGCTCATAAGTGTGCGGCTCATTCGAGGGCGCCATACCGCCATAACAGGCAGAAAGCTCTTTGCTTTGGCTTCCGCCCTGCATGCTGATCCAACTATTTAATCCCTGAACAAAATCATTTGCTGTGACACTTTCATTTTCTTCCAGCTGATTACGGGTAATGTTCGCTGCAACCCAATGAATCCAGGAAAAACCGCCACTGATGGGGCAAGCATCTTTATCTTCCAAAAAAAGCGCAAAAGATTTTGTACCCTCAGGGGCATCTTGAATTTCAAGCGGCAAAGAATAAGTGGGGACACCGTTTTCATTAAAATGTTCCCCATGTTTTCCAAAACGATCTTGAATAACCCCATCGATGATACCGCGGCTAATTACTTTCATTGTTATAACCTCCTTGGACATCGCAGACATTCCCCAAACGCAATAGCGCATAGGCTTTCGGTTGTCCGCTTTATGAAGTCATTATAACAATGTGCTTTCCAGATGTACATTACCCACTTTTTTGTGGGCAGGCATCCTCTTTGAGCAATCCTTTCTCCCTTAGAACGTCATGCATTCCATGCTCCTTCATATATTCAATGCCAATGTCCTGCATAATGCTGAGCGCCTGTAAAATTTTTTCACCCCGCTCAGCTGTTAAAAAATAATCGGTTCGCAGGGGATATCCCTTGGACGTCTCTTTATCAACAAAACCCAGCGCATAAAGCTCTTTGAGGTGTTCCAAGAGCATTTTTTGAGTAATTCCGTCAATATCTCTTTCCAACTGAGCCAAAGTTGTTTTTCCCAAACGAAGCCGCCACAAAATGATTGGCTTCCACTTTCCTTTGAGCATGTCATGAACCAACTCCAGCGGACAAGTATAAGTCTGTCGTATTTTCATTTCGATTTCCCCTTCTTTTCCGCTGAAATTTTGTCAGTCATAGCAAAGCGGATTCCCACTCTTTTTCTTTAAAGCCGACCAAAACCTTGCTGTCATGGATTACAATGGGACGTTTGACTAACATTCCATCGGTTGCTAAAAGATTAAGTTGCTCCTCTTCACTCATATCGGGCAAGCGATCTTTGAGCTTCATCTCCTTATACAGCATTCCGCTGGTATTAAAAAAGCGCTTCAAAGGCAACCCGCTGGTTGTATGCCATTGTCGCAGCTCTTCCTTTGATGGATGATCTGACTTAATATCGCGTGCTTCGTATGTTAAACCATGCGAATCAAGCCATGCTTTCGCTTTTTGACAAGTAGAACATTTGGGGTACCATACAAAAATCATTTTAACCCTCTTTTCTAAAATTATATTTGAATGTTTCATTGTTTTAAAATAAATAATTAAGACCCGCGACGAGCACCATCAAAACCGGCTGGTGCAATAAATAAATCAACAGACTATGTTGACCCAGCCAGCTCCAAAGCGGCAAACTCGGAAGCGCTAAAATCTTCGGATAGAACGAAGCTTCCATCATCATACGCCAAAAATAAAACCCAGCCAAGTACAAAAACAGCCAAGGAATCACAGGAAAGTAATCTGCCGACACAAATCCCGGACCGGGGAACCCCAACGGAAACAGCCATTGTATAGTATACCATTCGGCAGGCAAACGCAGCCAAGCAATATCCAAAAAACCAACTGCGTGAGAAGGGACGCTTTTTAAAAAAGCAAAACACAAAAAGCTTCCGATGGCGCCGAATGTGGACGGAACACGCTTCAGCCAATCGCGAAGAAGTCCGCAAAGCATTCCTGCACAACCAAGAAAGTGCAGCACACCAAACCAAATTTGCTCCGACGGCATCACCGTAACAGTCACAATCGTGAGGAGCAGCCCACAGAGCAGCACCTGGGCCCCGCGGCGCAGTGGCCGGCGGCCATAATTCAAAGCTGCCCCGGAAAGCAAAATGAAAAGCCAGCAAATACTTTGCTGCCACCAATACGCACTTTTAGTTCCCATAAAATCGGCTCTTCGGCCAAAGACATACACCCAGTCGTACAACCCATGGTAAACAATCATTTCCACTAGGGCTAAGCCGCGCAAGATATCCAAAACGGCGGCTCGTTTCGAGCCGCCGCTGCTAATTCCTCCACTCACAGGTCTTGTGTGACTTGAATTGCACCATAATTGCGCACATTCAAGACATAGCATGAGCCTTTACCAAATACGCCTTCCAGCGTAGCACGATATTGCTCCAACAAATCTTTCGGCACAAATGCTTGAATGGTTCCCGCAAAGCCGCCGCCCTGCAAGCGCCATGCACCGCGTCCAGCAAGCACTCTTTGGGACAGAGCGACACCCAATGCAACACCCTGTTCTTCCGGCTTTTTAATGCTGTATGCATTCTGGTTGTATTCAAACGAGGAATGTCCGCCGTCAACAATTAAGTGCAGAAAATCATCAAAACGATCATCTGCAACCGCTTCGTAAAGCTCTTTTGCTCGTTTGCAATCGGCAAAGAAATGGATTGCACGCAATACCGCACGGTCTCCCAATTTCTCGCGAATCTCCGCGATTTTGCTAAAGAACACTTCTTCATCAACATCGCGCAACACTTTTTTGCCCAAAAACTCTGCTACCGACTCCATCTCACGTCGGATGGCGGCGTAATCATCCGTCAAATCGGCATGACTGCCTTTGGTATCAGTAATGCACAAACAAAAACCATGTTTAGCAATATCAAATGGAATTTTGTCTACTACCGGGCTGGCAGGCTCTTTAAAGTCAATGGTAATCGCACTGCCAACGGCACACGCAGTTTGATCCATCAAGCCGCACGGCTTGTCAAAAAATACATTTTCGGCATATTGTCCAATTTTTGCATTGTCCACTGCACTAAAACGCCCATCATTAAATTCGGCATTGAAGATTTCTCCTACAAGAACTTCAAAGGCCGCAGAGCTGGACAACCCAGAGCCGCGCAAAACATCGGAAGTAGTGTAAGCATCAAAGCCGCCTACCTTTCCCCCCAGCTCTACAATTCGAGCAGCGATGCCGCGAATCAAAGAAGGCGAAGATCCCTTTTCTTGTTCCTGCGGCGTTAAGCAGCTCACATCTACACTGTCAGTACGCTCAAAATTCTGCGAGTAAATATTCACTTGGGTGCTGTTATTCTGTGCAACAACGGCAACCATGTCTAAATCGACTGCGGCAGCCATAACGACACCATGGTTGTGATCGGTATGATTACCGCCGATTTCTGTTCTGCCCGGCGCAGAATACAGTCTCAGCTCTCTGGTACCATCAAAATGTTTTTCAAATTCTTCTACCGCCTTCGCATACCGTTCGCGCTGCTTTGACAAAACATTCGGATCTTCCCCGTACAGACGGCACAAAGCGTTATCAAAATCTCCGCGCTTCAACTGTTCCACTAACTGTACTGCATTTGCCATGAATACCTTGCCTCCATTTTTATATATATTGCGTTTCGGCGTGTCGTTTTTTCTATTAAGCGCTTTTGTCGTTTCAGACCGCCGGTACTGATCTAATTATAGCAAAATACATGTAAAAATGGAATGTGAAGCGTTTGTAAAAATCGCGCAAAGGAGCGTTTAGTTATAGATTTTTATCTCACCTTATCGTAATTCCATCGGAATGTATGGTTTTTTCTCTGCAACAGCCTTGTATGCCGGGCGGATAATTCTGCCGCCATTAATTAACTCTTCCATACGATGGGCACTCCATCCCGCAATGCGGCTAATAGCAAAAATTGGGGTGTATAATTCCAACGGCAGATCTAACATGCTGTATACAAACCCGCTGTAAAAATCAATATTTGCAGCGACACCTTTATAAATACGGCGTTCGCGTGCAATCACCTTGGGTGCCAGACGTTCCACGGCGGCATATAACTCATATTCTTGTTGGCGCCCTTTAGCCAATGCAAGTTTTTTGACAAAACCTTTAAACACATTTGCGCGAGGATCGCTTAAAGAGTAGACGGCATGACCCATTCCGTAAATTAAACCCGCTTTATCAAATGCTTCTCTATGAAGCAAACGACATAAATATTGTTCTATTTGCTCTTCATCGGTCCAGTCTGTCACTTTTTGTTTCAAATCGTCAAACATTTGCACTACTTTGATGTTTGCGCCGCCATGCTTCGGGCCTTTCAAACTACCCAACGCAGCGGCTACTGCACTGTATGTGTCTGTTCCAGAGGAAGTTACAACATGCATGGTAAATGTGGAATTGTTACCACCACCATGCTCTGCATGAAGTACCAGCGCTAAATCCAGCACACGAGCTTCTAAATCCGTATAAGTGCTGTCCGGCCTTAAAAGATGCAAAATATTTTCTGCTGTTGAGCATTCAGGCAAGGGATTATGAATATAAAAACTATTGCCCAGCACATAGTGACTATAAGCTTGATAGCCGTATACAGAAAGTACTGGAAAGAGTGCAATCATTTGCAAACTTTGCCGCAAAACATTTTCAATGGAAGTATCGTTGGCGTTTTGATCATATCCATAAAGTGTAAGCACACTGCGCGACAATGTATTCATCATATCGGCACTGGGAGCTTTCATGATGATGTCACGGACAAAATTCGTGGGCAGCGCGCGATAGTAAGCCAGCTGCTCTTGAAACGCTTTCAACTGACTTTTTGTGGGAAGAGCCCCAAATAAAAGCAAATAGACTGTTTCTTCATAGCCAAAGCGCTTTTCGGCCATAAATCCTTCCACAAGAGCCCTTACATCAATTCCACGATAATACAGCTCCCCTTCACAAGGCGCTTTCTGCCCATTTTCCGTATGGAAAGCAACGATGTCACTAATTTTTGTCAGTCCGGTCAAAACGCCATTTCCGTTGATATCTCTCAACCCACGGTTTACGCTGTATATTTCATAAAGCGCTGGATCGATGGTGCTGTTCTTTTCGCAAAGCGAACCCAGCCTCTCTACTTCAGACGTAATGCAGGAATAATCGATTTTCTTTTCTGTCGCCATAAACTCTCCACCTTTCGTTTGCTCTAAGCGACTGTCCCCTCTTTTCGTACACAATCCTCGCGTTAAAAAGGAAGCATTTTCCTGTTGTTTTTAACGCACCTCTATTATATCATAAGGAGGCTGCAAAAGTGAAATTCTATTAATTTCATTTGTTCGAAATAATTTCTCGAAATTATTTAATATTTTTCTCATATTTTTACAAAACTTTCGTGCAAAACCTACAAACTCATGCTATAATATAAATAAGAAAGGAGGAACATGTGACAGTTACGCTAAACAATAGTCTGTAACAATAAAAGATTGGTTCATTTTGTCGGGATGCAAAAATGACACATCTCAAGCCGAACGCAGAACACTTACTTTTTATTCTGGTTTTTGTGTCCCTTCACATAAAAGGAGCGTTTTTATGAATTTGCTACATTTTTTAACTCCAAAAAACGACGTTGCATTCTTGTATGATGATTTTACCGTTCGTCAGGCTTTGGAAAAAATGGAGTATCACCGTTATTCCTCCATTCCCATTTTAAATCGCAAGGGCGAGTATGTCGGTACCATCACCGAAGGGGATCTGTTGTGGGGGATCAAACGTCTTTATAACCTTGACCTTCAAGCAGCCGAGGATATCCCTCTCATGCAAATCCCCAGAAAAAGAGATTATATGTGCGTGTCGATTGAAACGGATATGGATACATTGGTAGAGACGGCTATGCGCCAGAATTTCGTTCCCGTGTTGGACGGTAAAAACAGTTTCATCGGACTCATTAAACGAAATGCGATTATTCAGTTTTGTTATGAACACTATTGCAGTGCGGTTTCTGATCGCCCCTGCCCCACCATGCAAAGTATGCGCCGTGTTGTCATGCATAGCAGCGTTTGAGTTCCCTCAACATATTTTTACATAATTTTGAAAAAAATCAAAAAAAGTGTTGACAAACGTTTTTTTGTTTGATATAATTTGTCATGTCGCTGAGAGATACAGCGACAACTTCCGGGTGTAGCGCAGTTTGGTAGCGCGCTTGAATGGGGTTCAAGAGGCCGTGAGTTCGACTCTCGCCACTCGGACCAAAGCCATCAGTCTTTTGATTGGTGGCTTTTTTGTTGTTATACCGTGAGTTTCCAATGTTTATGCGGGTTTATCGGGATTCCGCCCCTTTGGCGCGTATTCTCATTCGCTCTCTTTTCACTTCTTTTCTTTTCAAAAATTCTCAAAAATCTACGGACTAAATCCGGACTAAATTCCACAAAAAAAGAGCCTTGGCGCGATTGCCAAGGCTCTTGTCATTTACTGATTCTTTTCGTTTTCGGGCGCTTCCGCCTTACCTTTCAGTGCCGCAAAGGCGTTTTGGATGGCCGGGGGGATGGGAACGCCCATAATGCCGAGGTTTTCGACGATGCTCAAGCCATCGTTTGCAATAAAGAACAAAATCACGGCGTCGCGCGCCAGCTGCGTGCCGGTGTAAACATCCACCCGGCAGGCAATCAGCACACAGAGAAGAATGGCCATCTTGCGCAAGAGCCCCCGAAAGCTGGCATTGCTCTCAAAGGTTCCATTGATGCTTTTCGGGCTTTTCTTCCACACCAGGGCGCACAGTACGCCGGTGACATAATCCACTGCCATAAGGATGACCAGTGTTTGCAGCCCTGTGTCCCAGCCGCCCAGCGAATTGGCGATGACGGCCCCCGCGGCGCTTACACCGCCCAGGGCGGTATAATAAATCGTTTTTGCTGTCATAACATTAAACCTCCTTCAGTACGGTTTGCACGCCTTTGGCGGCAAGCTGCTGCACAAGCGCCTGTGCGTTTTCTTCCTTTG
>ERZ1643251.879-NODE-879-length-37851-cov-15.285850_pt1 | contig 37851 bp, 38 predicted proteins | sample MGYA00579261_ERZ1643251 | MGnify/ENA primary metagenome ERZ1643251 (study PRJEB29033, sample SAMEA4952267) | chicken gut metagenome | biome: Broiler Chicken; feature: Gastrointestinal Tract; material: Caecum | place: Ireland | collected 2018 | study: Broiler... | reverse complement strand
TGACCTTGTACTCGCTTCCCGAAAGCACATCGTCAACCATCTGCTGTTCCTGTTCGGTCAGATAAGAGAGCTGCACAGCTACCACAATCGGGAACTCGGCATCATCAATTCGCCTTTTCAGCGGAGTAATCAACTCATTGATGCGGAGATAGTTCGCAACGGCGCGGCCTTTTAAGTCGTATTCAGCACCTAAAATATCCCGGCTTTTCGTCCTGTGGCACTGAGTGCCACTTGTGGGATTTTCCCTGATTTCATCAGGGTTTTCCAGCCTTTTCAGTTCCTCGATAATATCGTTCCGGCGCCCCTGACAGATCATCTTGGAATAGCGCAGAGCCAGCACCGCCGCTTTTTCAGAGGGCAGCATTTCGGAGAAGGAGCGTTGCAGGACATTGGTTTCGATCACATAAATCCAAGCATCCTCATCGGAAAGATTTTCCTTGACGATACAGGGAAGTTCACGGTTTGCAATGGCTGCGGCGTTCTGCCGGTTATGACCGGCCAGCATTTCATACTCAAAGCCATCTTCATCCCGTTCGATCTTGCGGATGATGGCGGGATTCAGGACCCCATGTTCCGAAATGCTTTCTACCAGATCATTGAGCCGGTCGCCCTCATACAGCCGGAACGGATGGCCTCGGAAAGCACGAATGGCCTGCGGGGGAAGGGTGATGATGGTGTTCTTGGTCGGCAAGGATACGGAAGGGGTAGGTTCAATAGGGCTTTCTTCTGCGGCATCCAAGCCCAGAAGATCGTCAATGGACTTGATGCGCGGATTGATTTTAGGCATTTGCCAGCACCTCCTTTGCAAGTTCCAGATAGGCAAGAGAGGCGGGGTTTGCCTGCTCCAGTTCCATGACGCTCATTCCGTAGCTGTTTGCGTCCCCCACCTTGACCGTATAGGGAATCTGACAGTTGAAGATGGGGAGCGATTGGAACGCCTTTGTGACCTGACCGTATGTACGGCGATACAGGTTCGTCCGCTTGTTGCATTTGGTGAACAGGATACCGCCGATCTCAATGCTGGGATTTAATTTCCGCTTGATTTTCTTGATGGTGTCCACCAACGCCTGCAAACCGGTCAGAGCGAACAGTTCCGGGTCAATCGGGATGATTACCTCGTCGGCAGCCGTTAAAGCGTTGATGGTCAACGAGCCAAGAGAGGGGTTGGTGTCCACGATAATGTAATCGTAGGACAGCCGCAGAGGGTTCAGCAGAGCGGCCAGGTAGTCATTGCTGTCCGGCGTCATCAGCAGATTTGCCTCCGCAACGGTGAGAGATCGGCTGGAAGGGATCAAGTCCACAGAGCCGATTTTCTGGATGAACTCGTTGGTATCCGGCAGAGATTCGTCCAGAAGCAGATTGGTGATAAGAGTCCCGGTATTATAGGGCGCCTGGGTCGGCAGGACACCGAAACTGGTGGTGAGGTTATACTGGGGGTCAAAGTCAACTACCAAGACCTTCTTGCCCATCTCGGCCAGCGCATAGGACAGATTTCGGACCGTGCTGGTCTTGGCTACCCCACCTTTCTGGTTGGCTACAACAATTATTTTCCCGCTTTCCATGATAGAAAACCTCCTATATTTTCGTGGAATTTTTGTGATTTCAAGCGTTTGTTCAAGTATGCGTCACTGGCCATAAAGTCGATCAGATTGACCTTCGGGATGATAAATGCCGGACCATGTGAAAGAGCTTTTAGCTTTTTCGTTCTGATCCATTTTGCGACCGTAGATGCCGTGGCGCCTGTTAATTCCGCGGCCTCTCTCGTGGAAACTATGTCGGGAATGTCCCGGAAACTCTCTATGTAGTATTTTCGCAGTTCCTCCGTTGTCACAGATTCGGGAAGCAGGGGCTTGACTGCGTATGTCCCGCTATATGAGCCGGGGGGAAGTTTGTATTTTTCGGGGTGGATTTCCCTGCGCTCAAGGTAGCGAACTATGTCTTTCATCTTTATGGTGTAATTCCGGGTCTTTTTCCCACTCTGTACGCAGGGAACCAGACCGGATTGCAGCAGATAACGAGCTGTGCGTTTGCTGATATGACAGATAATGCGGAATTGCTCTTTTTGGACTGTTTCTGGGTACTGATTCAGCAAATAGCGATACTTGGATACCTGTGCCACATCACTCGCCTCCTTTTTCCTGCCACAGACGCTCAAATGTATCCATCAATTCCTTTTGGAGAGGGGTCTTTCGGCGGATACGGCGGTAATATGGGCTTATCAGAAAGTCCAGCATAAAATCCTTTGGGACGGTGTACTGCTTTCCAGGCTGGAAAGCCTTCAGAATCCCTGTGCTGATCCACCGCACGATTGCCGAGGACGAAAAGCCTGTAATCTGCTGAATATCCTTTACGGAAAGCAGGTCTGAGTAGGGAGAGAGATGTTCGTCATAGAATGTTCTCATAGCACAGATATAGGGACTGTCTGCTTCCTGTCTGCACTCACGCCGATAGAGATAGGCAAGAATGTCCGTCAGCTTGATTTTGTGGCTACGGATCAGGTGGTTTTGCTCAATGGTGTAGGGAATCTCACCTTGTTGCTCCAAATTGTAGGCGGTCTTGGGACAGATGTGGCAGATCTCGCATAGTTCCCGTTTGGTTACATAGGCGGGATACTTTGCGACGATGTCGGGGTAATACTTAGTCAAATCCATGTGCAGCACTCACTTTCTTGTTCATCTGTCATTGGTAGGTGAGCCACTTCACTGACTTGTAAAATATTGGTTTTTGACATGAGTTCAAATAAAATCAAGTCGTTCAATCAAAACAGAGATTTATGTTTTTGGTCAATGATATGGGGGTGAATACCCTCTGTCTGGCGTGCAGTTCTATCCTTGTTCTATCCTCCGGTCATAATTTGGGGTAAAAATGGGAAGAACTCGGAAAATCCCGTGGGTTCAAATAAAAGCGAAAAACGGAAGCCGAAATCCGCAGTATACCGCAGAATTTTGGCTTCCGTTGTGTACTTCCATCTTCGCATAATTTCCGCTAAAAATCATAAGCGAAAAATGACTCGAAATGCGATAGGGCCCGAGAGGGTCGCTAGGGTTCGAATCCCTACATCTCCGCCAAAAAAGGACACCTGTCCCGATGCCATGTGCATTGAAGACAGGTGTCCGCTTTTTATTTTATGTTGTTGAGGTTTGTCCAACCAATCAAAAAATAAAGCCGTTATTTTACAATTGAGGAGTAGGTTTCGGTTTGTATGATCTGTTAATAAAAGCAGCGGCATTGAGAATACATCAACTAATATATCAACTAATACATCAACTAAAAACACGATATATCAACTGAATACATCAACTCATATGATGTACTGCTTCTGTCATGCTATTACATAATAGACGTGTCGTCCTTTACGCTCCTTTTTAACTAGGCCTTTCTTCATAAGTCGGCCTAACGCTACCGATGCACCGGCTGGTGTTGTGATGCGGGTAATTGCAACGATCTGCTGTGTGGTGATAAATCCGTTTTCACAGATATAGTCGTAAATTACTTGGTCTGTGTCAATTAACTCCGGCGTGAGTTTTTCAACCTGTGTCAAGGTTGGCTCGTCTGGTTGTGTTGTGTACTGTTCATTTAATTGGTAGGTAGTCCACCGTCCGTTCGGTGTGACAAGAAGCATGTTTTTTTCAACCAGCTCATATAAGTGTTTTCCTACATCTGTGCTGTGCATATTCAACAGTATCTGAATTCTGGCATTGGTGATTTCTTTTTCTAAATAAGTAGTACAAAGAATGATTTGATCATTTGATGATAAACAATCATAATCACTTCCCATCAGTGTACGCAAGTGGTCGGTGCATTCTTGAGGCATCAAGGAAAGCGTCCACAATTTCAACTCTACGACATGAAGCTCTGTATTTTCACTTAAATCAGGTTTTCTCCAGTTTTCTTCCTTCCATGCGTTTAAAATAGTGGGAAATCCAGAACCAATATTGTCACCCATGCCGATCATTCGCAGCATGGTTTGAATATGAGGGTTTCGGGCCTTGGAGTTTCCTCCTTCATAGATTGCCGGAATGGACAGCTTTAGGTTACCCGGATTGGAAAATAGAAACCCATCATCGAGTTTAACAATTTTCAAGACACCGGTGATATGGTAGTCTGAGTGAATAACCAAGTTGATAACGGCTTCACGAATTGCCTTATGAACCGGGGTATCGTCAATTCGGCTCATACCGTTTAGTTTAAATGGTCTGCGGACGTCCTTGACCAGTTTCGGCATAATTCTTTTGATAAACGTGTACAGGTTATTCTCCCACATACCGTCATAGGTAAGGCGATCTGTCCAACGGCTGTCAGGAAGCAGATTCGTTTCATCCAGGTAGTCCATACGAATGTTGCCGAATCTCTCACGGATTGCAAGACCGGTTCCAAACATCAGCAAACCGGCAGTTGTCAGCCCTTTTTTACCGGTTACCCGATCAACCGTATACCCGCCGAGATTCCGCAAAAAAGATTCATTGTCAATTCCGTTCCAAACGTGATCGGGGTTATGCAGCTCGTATTCAATTCGATACGCTTTTAATGTTTCGGCGTCAATATCATCCATGGTGTACCCATCTAACAAACCACCGTCATTTCCCGTGTCACTGGCATCACGAAGCATGGACTTCACTTCTTCCTCTGTACAGTGATAATCACCTTCGTGGTTTCTCTTAAAACTTCCTTTCAGCGGATTCCCGTTGATGTACACTGGGCGCTGGTGATAGGAGGCTTGCGGCACATCAATGCGGATGACACTTTGCCCTTCATACTGCTCGATGGATACATTGGCGTCAACTAAAATGTTTGCGCTGACCTTTTCGCTGTTGACCGTGTTCCAGAAATCTTTTAGGATTTGATCGGGATTCCTAATTTCTCCAACCCGGAAGCGCTCTGAAAAATCTTTTGCCTTGGTATTTTCTTCGATTCCAAACAGTATGGTACCGCCAACGGTGTTAGCAAAGGACGAATACGTTTCCCAAACCGATTTGGGTAACATGTTTTCTGCTTTTTTGCACTCAAGAGTAATACGTTCACCGTATTTCAAAAGCTCTGCGATGGATTCTCGTTGCACTGATTCGGGTTCGCCTCTTTCCCTGTGTACTTATATTACTGTTTTGTTAGGGGCTTTCTGAAAAGTCGAAATTTTCATCTTTTTCTACAGAAACCGGTGTCTGCGGCATTAAAAATGCTCGCAATCCACAAAGGATTCCTGCGCTTTTTGTCTTGTAGCCACCCGGCTTCTACGAAAAATCTGTGCATTTCTTTGTTTTCAGATACGCCCTAGACTATCATAATCTCCGATGGAGACAGCATCAATATATACCATCCATGATAATCTAAAGCGCGAATGTTGTCAATTCCGTCTAATTTTCCTTGTTTTGAAACGCTAACAGATACACCTAAAATCCATAGGAAGACACCGGATCCCAATGACTTGCAATGCGATAGGGCCCGAGAGGGTCGCTAGGGTTCGAATCCCTACATCTCCGCCAAAAAAGGCGTCATATCGCAAACTTGCGGTATGACGCCTTTTTTTCAAAATCACATCGTCTGCTAACGTCCGCTTGCGGCCAGCTCCTCAAGCAACGAGTCGTCAAACGCAAGGTAATTCGGAATCGAATTCCAGTAATCCGCTTTTTCAATCAGGGCATATTGCGGCTCATTGGACTCCATGGTATAAAAGCTTCCGTCTGTGCCGTATGCAGTACGCTGCAATGTTTTCATGCCGTTATTCACAAGAAAGTATTCTTTGCTTTCCGACACAATCCTTACTTGCAATTCTGCGCCCATATAGGAATAAAACAGTTTTAGGGGCAACACCGTGCCATCGGAAATCGCATAGGAATAGTATTTGCTGGCGTCCTGTTCCGTCACCGCAAACTGAAGATGCCCGTCATGCACTTCTCCCGTCAAGATAACGCGGTCCGCTTGTGCTGAATCAGTGCCTTCCAAAATGTTTTCGGTTATAACCTTCTGTGTCCCATTCAACAGGTCATATGCCCGAAGCGCAGTTTCACCGCTGCGAATGAAATATACCGTATTTCCGTCAAGAGCAAAGGATAATTCACTCTGCTCCCAAGAGAAGCCTGTGTCCGAAAGGCTGTGATCCAGCACAGAGTATAATTGAATTTCATAGGAAAGCTGCTCGATGGAATCGGTATTTTGGCCCTCTGCGGGGGAAGATGAACGCTGAAGAATCAGCCCGTCCGAAGATACACCAATGATGGCAGCATCTTTCTCCTGTATGTCAAACTCATACAGGGGGTTTATTTTTCCTGCCTCAAAATCCGTGCAGCACAAGGAGGCCGTGGTGGCTTGCAGCGTGGAGGAATCGAACGATACAAGTAGCAAATACAGGTCGGTGCCATCTGCGGCAATTCCCGAACCGCTTTTGAAAAGAAACCCCCTTGGTAAAGTCAGGGTCTTGCGGTTTGCAGCATTAGGCTCCATTTCCATCAGAATGGACGGGGAACCCTCATACTGAATCTTTGGCAGAGGAGCTTTTCCGTATTTAAGCACATAAAATTTCCCATTAACAGCAAGGGGAGCAGCGCCGCCAAAAATGTCTGAAATCCATCCGGGGTTTTCCTCGTCGTTGGTGGGAATTACCTGATTTGACAAATGGATGAGCTGCCGGGAGGCATAGTCATAGTACAATGTCAACCCGGAAGAATCTTGCCCGTTCGCCCAAATATAATATGCCCCCTCGTCGTTTCCGGCAATCGTCGGCAAAGAACCCGCAGCCATTGCTATTTGCATTTCCGGCGGTGTCTCCGGTTCAATGGCGCTTGACTCGGACGCTGGCGAACTGTTGTTGGAGGTAGAAGCAGGTTGTGTTCCACAAGCAGAAAGCAGCAGACAAACACAAAGAAGGAACAGCGTCAATTTTAGTTTCATGCAGCACCCCCCAAAACAATAAGATGTTTCTTATGGCAAACAGTTTAACACATAAAAAATGGGGATGTAAATAGGGTGTATCGTTGCTGCGCCAAAGCACCCGCGCAAAATCCTCAGCCAAATAGAGGATTTCATCAAATGAGAGAAATCAGCTGTTTTGTGCGCCGCTCGGTTGCTTGCAGCTCTGATGAAACTATGGTAAATTAAAAAGAAACAATTCAAAGGAGGAAGTATCATGGTAAAAACAAATGCGGAAAAATGCCCGGTGCTGGTACTGCAAGGGCAAGTGAATCATCCCGGCACGCGCCTGACGGGACGAATGAACCCGGACGGGCAGATTTGCTATGTTCCCGGCACGGGCGGCATCACGCTCAATGCACAAATCGGGGACAGCTGTCTTGGCTGGGTAGCCGATCATTTAGAGCCGGGTGCATCGGTGAAAAACAGCACGGAAAATTTCAACAACGCGCTCATTACCTTCTCCTGCATCGGCAACGAAGCAGTGGTGGTGTCCGGCGATGCAAAAGGCGCAAAGGGCTTTGTCACCGGCAAGCATGGCGGCATTGACCATGTGATTATCTACTTTAAAAAATCCGATTTGGAGAAGATGAACATTGAGGATAAAATCGCCGTGAAATCCTGCGGACAGGGAATGCAGCTGGTGGACTATCCCAACATTGTTCTGCGTTCCTGCTCGCCCGAGCTGATTGAAAAAATGAACTTGCAGGAAACGGAAGGCGGCTTAAAGGTAGGCGTGCGGAAAATCATTGATGCCTCCATCATGGGCAGCGGCCTTGGCGCGGTGAACTCGGTCAGCGGAGATTACGACATCACGCTGCACGACAAGGAAAAGCTGCAAGAATACAACTTGGGCGACTTAAAGTTTGGCGACCTCGTTGCCATTGTCAATGCAGATACACGCTTTGGCTACACCTACCGCACCGGCAGCGTGACGGTTGGCGTCGTGGTACATTCCGACAGCAATTTGGCAGGACACGGCCCCGGCGTTGCGGTGCTGATGTGTTCCAAAGAGGGAGCACTCCAGCCGTTTGTGGACGAAAAAGCAAACTTGGCTGATATGTTCGGTGTGGAATAAAATACAAAGCGGCGCGGAAGGCAGATTCCGTGCCGCTTTTCTTATGCTTCTTCGCTTGGCTGACTTTCGGGCAAAGACGCTTGCGGTGTATCGGAAGGCACAAGCGAAAGGAGCGCGCATTTTTGCTGCGCCTGGGCCAGTGTTCCAATGGCCTGTATGGTGGCCTCTAATAACGTGTCATACATTTCTTTATAATCCGGCATAAAATCACCTCTTAATGACAAGGATAGGACATATCGTCCTAAAAGTCAATAGGACGATATGTCCTCTGTTATAGTAGCTTTGGTGATAAGTGTGAATCTTAGGATTCGTGATTTGCGAGAGGATGCCGACCTGACACAAAAGCAGATTGCCGAGCTTTTGATGTGTGACCAGTCGCTGTACTCAAAATATGAACGGGGCGAAAGAGCGCTGCCCTTGGAACTCGCGGTTCAACTGGCCGATTTTTACCGGGTATCCCTTGATTATCTTGTGGGACGAACAGATAAGAAACAATAAAGCACGAGCCGCGAGGTGTATGTAACAATGGCTTTTAAAATTCCTTCTATTCCACCTACAACAAATAAAACGGTGCGTTTTCCAAATGACTTGATAGAACGAGTAGAAGCGCTCATCTGCAACAAGGACTGTACATTTTCTGCATTTGTCGTTGCGGCGGTGCGTGCCGCTGTGGAAGAAGTGGAGTCTTCGGAAAATACGCTGTCCGAAAAAGAATAGGAGAAAGAAATGGGCTTTCGTATTCGGGAACTGCGTGAAGATGCAGACTTAACCCAAACGCAGGTGGCAAAGTTTTTAGGAATGTCGCAAACAGGATATTCTAAATATGAAACCGGAGAAAATGACATTCCCACACAAGTTTTAATTCGATTAGCTGGTTTCTACAAGACCAGCACCGACTATCTTTTGGGGTTGACCGACAAAAGAACACCGCTGTAAGCTTAGCGGTATAAAATAACGCGGGTAAAAAGCATGAAGCTTCGCATTCGAGATTTACGAGAGGACGCGGATTTAACACAGGCACAAGTCGGCAAGGCAATCAATGTGCCGCAGAGAACGTATGCCTATTACGAAAGCGGCCAGCGGATGATACCGCCGCATGTACTTTGCGCATTGGCGGACTTTTATCAAGTAAGTGTCGATTATTTACTAGGGCGCACCGACAAGAAACAAATAAACCAATGACAAAAGGCACACAAATGCTGTGTGCCTTTTGCTGTGTCGATTTTTATGATATAATGTTTGCGCTGCCACCCCTAGACAGGCAGAGGAAGGGGGTGTGTCATTTGGATTTGTTTTCATCTTTCTTACTCTCTGTTGCGGCAAGTGTATTCGCCTATTACATTTGCAAATGGCTGGATAGAGAGAAATGATTGGCAGCCAGCCTTGGGCTTAAGCCACCCACGCAAAACGGAATAGAAGAACCCCGGAGGTTGCAGCTCCGGGGTTCTTTGTGTCATTTGGACACGTTCATCTTTCTTGCCTATTGGCATTATATCATATTCCCACTGCGTTTGCAATCATGCACTGCAACAGAAAAAAGTTTGCTTAGAAAGAGCTTAACGCCGAATTTCTCTCAAACTCGTCTTTTGTTGTTTGTCTATTTGTCGGGGAGAAGTGCTGCCCTGCAATTCGGTGCAAAACAAAACGAGCCCGCTTGAGCCTTCATCACACAAAATCAAATGCTTTGTACAGCGATAACGAGAAGGTTACAACGCAGACCATTTAGCAGACCCTTTCCATTCGAGATACTTTGTTTTGATGGCGCGGTAATTGTGAAGGCTCAACGGCAGGGATTCTCCCGTTGTAAGAACAGCGCCCTTGGTTTGCAATAATTTTACGAACTGCGTATTGACCAGATAGCTTTTGTGAATGCGCAAAAAGCCGTGGGCAGACAGCTGTTGTTCCAGCGCTTGAAGCGTGCTGCGGCATCGCAAAGCCGGCGTTTGCGGGTTATCAAAACAAAACAGCAAAACACGCCCCTCTGTTTTTACATACACGAGCTCGTCAAGCCGGACGGGAAAGCTTTCTCCGCCGCAGACAAGATGAATCACCCGGTTTTTTCGCTCACACTCCGCCAGAGCCTGTGCGAAGTATCGGGGAAGCTTCTCCGATAATTGCAGCTTGGGCAAAAAGCGAAAGGCGTCTACCTCGTATCCCTCGGCGGCATATTCGCCGTAGTTTGTCACAAAAATCAAAATGAAATCTCGGCGGATTGCGCGCAGACGCTTGGCAAATTCCATGCCGTTCACGCCGCCGATATCGATATCTAAAAAAATAATGTCGGCTTTTTCCACCATCGGCTTGGAAATAGATTGCGGTTCATTGACGCACTGAATCACCATTGACCGTTTTTCGTACTCCGGCAATGTTTCAAGGCTTTGTTTTAAAAGATTGGTAAACGACGGTTCATCGTCGCAAATTAAAATATGAAGCATCACTCCACCTGCCTTGCCGTGATCTGTTTGTCCTGTCCGGTTCCGCCTTGCTGGAGACACCGGCGGAAAGCCCTATATGGATTGATGATACACAAAGATGGCCGGAAGGTCAAGCGACAAATTCTGAAAAAAGATGGAAAACACTGCCGTTTTTTGCAATAATACACCTTTTTTTGCAGTTGCGTCCATTTAATAGACGGCAAAAGAAAAATATGATACACTGCTTTTTTGAAAACGAATCAAGGATTTGCAAGCCTGTCGCTGCGCGATTGCACGCGCAGAAGAACCGATGATCATGGGATGAGGAGAAAGAGAAGATGAAAACCTTGCTTTGCAAAAAAACGGTATGTGTGCTTGCTGTTTTTGTGGTGTTAGCCGTGTTAGCGGTCGGCGCTTTTTTATGGGCTGCGCCTGCACCGGCGCAAAGCGGTGAAGCAGTCCCAGCCCAGCAGCCAGTCAATCAGAACAATATTTTGACAAATGATAAGATTCAGCTCATCACAAGCAACGAGCCGTACAGCTTAAAAGGTGCGGGAACAACGGAAGGGTATTATTATATAGAAACCAATTCGGACACCATGATGAGCGCGAATATCCGGTATATTGATTACGCAACATGCCAAGATATTTCCCTTTCGTCAAATCTTGTGGAAGAACAAAACAGCGAAGCCAATGAAAGCTTTCTTTCCTCTACGATTGGCGGAAGTGTGATTATGACAAGCGGCGACCAAGTTTATGTGGTGTGCTTTGGGGTGCCTGAGTTATACGATGAATACAAAGAGGATAGCCGCCCGCGCATTGTTCGCATGGACAAAAACGGAGCCAACCGCGAGATTTTTTATCGTGGGGCGGATGGGGAACGGCTGCTGTCGGTGTGGGCAGCAGACGGCGCATATCTTTACGGCGTTGCAGAATGTACCAAAGATACCGGCAGACAGGCTGGCACCACGTCAAAAGTGGTACGGATTTCAAAACAAGAAAAAACGATAGAGTACCTCGGAGAATTGCCGGAAAATACAAATTTGATTGCGGCGTTTGGCAGAAATCTTGTATTTCATCAAATTACAGTTCAAGATGGTGCAGACGGTTCAGCCGATGCATGGGAAAATAAAATTTTGTGCTATTCTGTGGACGAAAAATCTTACTGTGTGATCAAGGAATGGCAGCAAAAAGAAAATTTAAATGTGTATGTTTATGAGGATACACTGGTCACTGTGAATACAGACGAATGCTGGCTTGCTGTGCAGGACATTGCCACAGGGCAAGAGAAGATTCGTGTGGATTTATCAAGCCAAATGGCGCTGCCGAACGACTCGGACGACCCTGCACCGATCAAAACGTATCCGCTGTGGTTTGACAGCTGCATCGACGGCCGGTTTGTATTTGCCGATGTTGCCTCCGAAGAAGGCTTTTTTTATGCCGTGGACTTAAAAAGCGGAGAGTGCCGCCGCGTTGCGCTTTCTTATTATGACGAAGAAAAAGGCAGCAATTATCCGATGGAAATTGTGGCAAAAAGCGACACCGCCTACCTCGTTGTAACAGGAAAGAAATCAAGCCCTGTTGCTGCGCAGGGCAAGGATGGAACCATTGCGGAAAGCACTCGTTTGCAAACACAATACGGCATCATCACAAAAGAAAATTATTGGAACGGGAAAGCAGAATTTCGAACGGTAGAGCGCAGTGATGCGTTTTAAAAAACGGCTTTTTCAAACGAACAAAAAGGCACGGAGCGTTTGCTCCGTGCCTCAGTTTGTCGAAAAAGCTTCGCTTTTTCACAAACTGAAACATTATCCAAAATGGAAAAGAGGGCTAGCCCCCTTTTCCAAGCCTTTTTCCCCTTGCAGCCTAGGTTCTTTCTGAATGAGGCGGCAGTTTTTCGACAGTCTCAAGGCACGGAGCAAGCGCTCCGTGCCTTTTGTGTGTCGAAAATAACGGTGTAAAAAGTGGGCTTATTCCTCTGCCGGAACGTCAATTTCCATATCGGAGAGAGGATAGGTGACGCAGGGGTGGACAAAGCCAAACTTGCGGTCGGCTTCGCGTCGTCCGTCTCGGCCTTCGGCAATGCGGAATTCGCCCGCAATCCACTTGCTGTGACAGTAGCCGCAGCCGCCGGCCCGGCATTTGTTCGGGGCGGGAACGCCTGCGCGCTCCATTGCGGTGAGCAGTGTTTCATGTTCGGCGGCATCCATCGTGAACACTTCGTCACGAATGTGAACGGTCAAGCGGAACGTGCGCGGCGCGTCAATTTTCAAGTTGGGGCAGCAGGTAGCATCACGATGCACCGCCTTGACCGGCAGCTGGTAAGAAGCCAGCTGGCTGTCGATAAAATCATACATGGCTTTCGGCCCGCACAAAAAGAAGGTGCATTCCTTGATATCTACAAATTGCCCCATCAGATCAGCAGTGATAAAGCCGTGTGCAAAGCCCGATTTTTCCTCGTCGCTGAGTACATACACGACGCGCAGCCCTGTTTTTTGGCACAGCTCATCCAGCTCGGCCTGATAAGCAAGGTGGGCTTCGTCGCGTGCGCCGTAGAACAAAATCATCTCATACGGTTCATCTTTATCGGCCATGCTTCGCGCCATGGAAATAAACGGCGTAATGCCTGCACCGCCGGCAATGCACACAATCTGCTTTTTGTCGCGCAGGGTTTCATAGTGAAATTCTCCCGTCGGCTCGCTCATGCGGAAGCGATCGCCGGGTTTGGCTTCGCGGTTCAGCCAGCCGGAGAAAAAGCCTGCGTCTGCAACGCCCAGCACCAGCTCATTCGCCAGCGCTTGGCGTGGGCTGGATACAATAGAGTACGGGCGGCTGACAACGCTTTCGCCTACACGCCCTTGCAGGGAAACGTACTGACCCGCGCGGAAAAACGGAAATGCATCCGCGTCCAAACGCTTGAAGGTCAGCTCTACCATACCCGCGGCAACTTGGCGCACCGCGGTCAGCTCCACGTCCATCATGCCGGGGTGCAGCCGTTTGGCCAGCTCGTTGGTGCGGTACTCTTGGGGCAGCGGTGTATTGGCGCCGGAGGCCAATGCTTCGCGGCGGTTGGGAACCAGCTTTTTAAAGCGCAGCATATCCATAAAGCCGAACATTTGTTTTTTGAATTTCATATTACCGCACCTCCTTTTTTAAATCGCCCACGGTTTGACGGCCGGACAAATCGCCCGATACATACGCGCTGGAGAAGCCGCTGGAGCGCATGGCCCAGCCGCCTGCAAAGCGCAGGTTGGGGAACAGCTGCGCGTCCTCTTTCATCATCATCATGCGGGGCATCAAGCTGTCCCACTCGGCGGTTTCATAGCCGTAAATAACGCCTTGCGGGTGGCCGCAGTAGCGTGCATAAGTGGTGGGCGAGGCCACGGCAATTTCCTCGATGGCATCGCGGATTTTACAGCCTGTTTCGCGCTCAAACACGCGAATCATATCATCTGCCACGCGGTCTTTTGCGTGGAAATAATCGGTTTCGGAAACGTTGCCCCAATCGTCCGACATGAACATGGTGGTAAAGTACATCATGCAGGTGCCCTTTGGGGAGCATTCGGGATAAGCGTTATTCAAGCAGACGGTCGCCTGAACGTGATTAGTGTTCACTTTGCGCATCAGGTCGTATTGCTTGACGGTGTCAGCCGTATCATAGATAAAGTAGTTGTGGCTTTGAATGCCCAATTCTTCGGCGGATTTGTTCAGGCCAAGGAACAGGCTGAATCCACGCCCGGCGAATGTGCGGGCGTTGGTAGCGCGCACCATCGGCTCGGTGACGGCGTTTTTATCCATCAGTTTGCCGAACACGACATGCGGCGAACAGTTGGCAATGACGTGGTGCGTGGGAATCACGGTGCCGTCGGCCAGTTCAACGCCGGTAATTTTGCCGGGGCCATCCGCGTGGATCTTTGTGACAGGTGAATTGTACCAGATGTCGCCGCCCAGCTCACGAATGCGCGTATCGAGCGCCAAGCTGATTTCATGCGAACGCATTTTCGGCATCCAAGCGTCGCGCGTGATGTAGCGAATGACCATGGAGCCGTAGTGCAAAAAGCTCATGCGGTCGCAGTCTACGCCCAGATAACACCAGTAAGCGTTTAAAATATCGCGGGCGGCGGGCGGCATTTTCAGAGCCTCCAGCACTTCGTTTACCGAGTAACTGCCTGCCTTGATAAAGTTCGGGAAGTTTTTCTTCAGATACTCGGAATCAGTGTTGCCGTTGACGGAGCTCGAGTAGGTTTGTGCGTCGCGCACTTCGTTGCAAAGCGCAAAAAAGTCGGTCATCGACCGGCGAGAACCGGGCACATATTCCTCCATTTTGTCAATAAAGGCATCAATGCCGAACGGCATTCGACAGTCATATTTTTTATCGGTGGTAATCAGGTGATAGGCTTCTGGAATGCGAACCCAATCAATTTTATCCTCTACGCCAAGGCTGCGGAACAGCGTGCGGATATCGCCCGGCTCCTCGGGAGAGCCAAAGTCGTTCAGCTCATGCAGACTGGCCTCAAACTCAAAGCGGCCCCGCTTAAAGCTGGTGGCAAAGCCGCCGGGAAGATTGTGCTTTTCCAGCAAAAGGCAGGAGAATCCCCCCTGCAAAATACGGATGGCAGCGGTTAAGCCGCCGTTGCCGGCGCCGATGACGACAGCGTCATAGGCTTTTGTTTTGCGTTTTTCCATAAGTACCTCCTTCGTGTGACAGCATGGGATATCGGGAGCGCTCCAGCCAATAAATAAGCGCTGCCTTATTATCGGCGTGTTTGTAGTGCTCCAGCAAAAGACAGAAAAATTCGGCCAGCTCGCGGTCGATTTCTTCCGGGCTCATCGTGCGGTAGCCGGTGGCAATCATCGTGCCGAGGCCATAACAATAATATTGCATTCTGTGGTGAAGCTCAGCGGCTTCCTCCGGGCTGATGTCCAGCGTTTCCTGTAATAGGTTTAAGGTGGGGGTTAAATTTGGGTCCTCCACTAAGGTTTGGGTCGCTGGACGCTTGCGCAGATAAAGAAAGCAAAACAGCTCTCTTTCCTGTCCGGCAAACCGGAGAAACAGCCTGCCAAAATCGCGATAGGTGCAGCAGGGAAGAGTCAAATATTGGGCGCGAATCCATGCGCGAAGCGTGTCGAGCAGCTGCTCCTGGCCGCCAAACTCGGAATAAAGCGGCTGCGTGGAACACCCAACCTGTGCAGCAATGCGCCGCATCGTCAGGGCCGCAGCCCCTTCTTGGCGAATCAATTGTACCGCAGCTTCCAGAATATCCTTTCGCTGAATACGCTTTTTTGTGGGCATAACGGCTCCTTTCTGATAAAATAACGCTTGTTATATTTTTGAGTTTACACGCTTTGCAAGGAAAAATCAATAAGATTGTGAAAAAACCATTAAAAATAACAAAAAAACAGCGTTTCGTTTGCGCAAGATTGGCAATAAAAATACCTCTGTTAGCGCCGTTCCCAAAGGAAAGGCGGTAACAGAGGCTTGTTAAAGCTTAATTTTTAACTTTTGCAGGAAGAGCCTTGACCCCGACTTTTCAAAAAGCCCTTAGTTGCTGCTCTGCGTCGGGATAAAGGGGCGAATGGCCATGGCCACGCTGGAAATGGGCATGGTTTGCAGCCAAATTTTTCCCGGCCCGGTCAGCACAGTGTTAAACAGCCCCTCGCCGCCGAATACCATATTTTTGAGGCCCTGCACCTGTTGAATATCCATCGACACAGACGGCTCAAAGCCTGCCACGTTGCCGGTATCGACAATCATCTGCTGGCCCGCAGCAAGCTCGTACTCTACCAGCTCGCCGTCGATTTCCACAAAGGCCATGCCTTGGCCGGACAAGCGCTGCAAAATAAAACCCTCGCCGCCGAAAAAGCCTGCGCCCAGTTTTTTGCTGAAATGAATCGAGAGTTCTACGCCGAACTCAGCGCACAGAAAAGCGCTTTTCTGCACAATCATTTCATGGCCCGGCGAAATAGCCACGGGCATAATTCGTCCGGGAAAACTGGACCCAAAGGTAATCATTCCATCGCCGCGTGCAGTGTAAATATTTTGAAAAATGTTTTCGCCGGAAATCATGCGCGAAAAAATCTTTCCAATGCCGCCGCCGCTCGTCTGCATCTCCATGTTGGGGGTCATCCAAACCATGGAGCCGCTTTCCGTAATCATTTGCTCGCCGCTTTGTAAGTGGCACGTTACAATCGGGAACGCGCCGCCTGTAATTTCATATTTCATGGGAAACGCCTCCTTTGCTTTTTACCTATTCATATTATAGAGCCAAGCTGTCGTATGCGTCAACGAAATTTTGACACAGAGATTCTTTTTTCGACAAAAAAATAAGGGTGCTTCTGCGCAAAGAGGTTTTTCCATGACCATCACATCTTAAAGCTTTTTCAAAAATAACCCGTGGTGATTGCAGTAAGCGTATAAAATGCCGTGCTTTCCGCGTCCTCTCAGCGCAAAGCGGCCCTGTGCTTCTCCTTCGGGATAAAGCTTTACCAATTCAAAGCGGTCTGCGGTGACGTAAGCCAGAAAAGAAATGGAATGCTGCTTCGTCATGGGGTGCAGGGGAATGGTGACGTAAAGATCCGTTTCCATCATTTCGGTCTGGATTTCGTGTTCCGCATCACAAAGCTCCGGCTCCAGCGCGGGCAAGGAAACGCCGCAGCAGCTCACCATTGCTTGTCCCACACTGTGAATGACGTTGCCGCAAATGGGGCATACATACACCGACGAACGCATGAGGTTGCTGCTTTTGTTTTGGTTGGTAATGCAGTTGCCCGTCAGCAGCTCAGCCACGGAAACGCCCAGCGCACCGGCCAGCGGCTCAAGAAAAGCAATATCGGGCAAGCCTCTTGCTGTTTCCCATTTTGATATGGTTTTGTCACTCACATGAAGCATTTCGGCCAGCTGTGCTTGAGTGATTTTTTTCTTTTCCCGCAGTTCTTTGATGACGACAGCAGAGATATATTGGTTCATTGCAACAAAATCCTTGTATTATAGAGTAGTAGTGATTAAAGCCCCTCTCCAAGGGCTGTGCTACGCTGTAAGGGATGCTGTGGATTGGTTTGAAGCTCCTTGTATTTACAAAGGCAGGTTTCCCCGAAGCGTATCGCAAATATTATCCCTATGCCGGGGTAATGCGCGTGAAAAATCGTGACTATTTATATACTTGCCTGCGCGATAAAAGCAATTTCCTGTTTTGGAAAAGCGGCAGCATTGCACTTTCTCTGCGCATTGGCATTGCCTACTGCGATACGCGCAGCTTCCTTGCGAAAGAATTTGTGCAAACGGAGAATGGCTGCATCATGAAAGGCCATGCGGAAGGCTGGTACTATGAACCGTTTGAAAATCCGCCCGAAACAAGCGATTGGTGGAGCATGGATCACACCAAGCGCAGCAAGGTGATTACGAGTGAACTGGATGTGACGGTTCAGGTTACCGAGCTGGAGGACGGCTTGCGGGTAAGCGTGGACACTGAGGGGCTTGACCGTTTGCCGCTTCGATTGGAAGCAGCCGTGCCCTCCCATACGATGTTAAATCATGCTGCTTTCGTGCAGGAGGCACAGCCGGGTCAAACCATTATTTTGCGCGACGGAATGCTTGAGGTAGAAAGCGGAACGGATATTGTAGAAATTGGGCCCGGATTTGGTGAACACAGCTTTAAAGGGCACTATTCGGGAGAGGAAAAAAACACGGTTGGCACAACCATTTGCTGCAATGCCTATACACCGGTACACCGTGAGTTTTCCATCCGTAAGGTAAGATGAACGGCTCATAGGAAAGGGGGAAAAAGCCAATGCTACAATTAGGAATGAGAGCGCATGACTTTGCGCCTGCGATGCCGGCGGAACCATTTATTGACGGTCTTTCCAAGGCCAATATCCGTCAAATTCAATTAGCTTTTGAAAAAAGTTTTTCGGATTTGGACGTTTCCACAGGCCATTATTCAGCCGGTTTGGCGCAATATATTTCCGGCTTGCTGCATGAAAAGCATGTCCATTGCGCCGTGCTGGGGTGCTACATTAACCCCGTTGTGCCGGATGAAGCCCTGCGCAAAAAAGAGGTGGAGCGTTTTGTGGAGCGTCTGCGCTATGCAAAGCATATGGGCGCAGATATGGTCGGCACAGAAACAGGCCGTTTCAGCATTGATTTTTCCGTAACGGAGAAAACGAACTCGGAAGAATGTTATCGGGTTTTGCTGGAAAGCTTTTCAAAAATCTGTGCCGCTGCCGAAGCGCTTGGCGTAACTGTGGGCGTAGAAGGCGTATTTGACCATACGCTTTCTAATCCGAAAAAAATGCAGCGCTTTTTAAAGGATCTCGCTTCCCCCAGCATTGAGGTGATTTTGGATTTTGCCAATCTGCTTTCCCCGCAAGCTGCCGCTATGCCGGGCGAACAGGAGCGCCTTGTCAAGGAAGCGTTTGAACGTTACGGCAACCGCATCAGCGTACTCCACTTAAAAGATTGTATCTTTGATGCAAACGGTGTACAGCAATGTGTGGCGCCGGGAACCGGTTTGGTGGATTTTCAGCCGCTGATGAAGCTTATTAAGAAAGAGAAGCCCTACATTGTCGGCCTTTTGGAAGAATCCAGCGCCGAGCGCTTTGCGGCAGACTGCGCCTTTTTCCAAAATCAGTGGGAAATGGCCTAGCGCCAAAAGCAGCCAGTGAGACAGAGCCGCTCAAAACGTTTTATTTGCAATAAAAACACACCGTTTTATGCATCAATGAGCATCAAACGGTGTGTTTTCTTATGCCGTGCTTTGGTAAAAGCTTTAGGCCTTATAATAATGAGCGCGAAAAGCGGCTGAATCGAAGTTGTTACGCTTGCTGTGCAGAAAAGCGGCAGCCCATGCCGCCCGGTTCGCCAAAGTGGAGGCAAAGCCATGCGCGGCAAAGCGATACCCACTCGGCGGCTTCGGCGTTTGGGGTGTTGACCTCGGGCGTGCACACCGACATGCCGTGTCCGCCGCGTTCAAATAAGTGTACTTCACACGGCACTCCTGCGCGGTGCAGTGCACTTGCCATCAGCAGGCTGTTTTCCACCGGCACGGCAGGGTCGGCCATCGTGTGCCACAAAAACGCGGGCGGCGTGTCGGGTGTGACGTGCTGCTCCAGCGCCCAATAGGAAACATCTTCCTTGCAATGCGCGCTGACGCGGCGAATGCTGTCGGAATGTGCATGCTCTGACGCAGTGATCACCGGGTAGCACAGCACCATCGCATTCGGGCGCAGCGCCGCGCGTGCTTCGTTCGGCGAAAGTTCGAGACGAGCGGCGATTTCTGCGTCGTTCCAGTGTACGCCCAAGCTCGCCGCCAAGTGCCCGCCCGCGGAAAAGCCCAAAACGGCAATTTTTTCAGGGTCAATATACCACGCGGCACTGTGCGCACGCACCCACGCAATGCTGCGGGCGGCATCTTCCAAAGGGCGTTTTCCCCCGGCTTGCTCTCCGGTGCGATAGCGCACAATAAACGTTTGATACCCCATGCTTAAAAAGGCGAGTGCCACGGGGTCGGCTTCACGCGGGGAAGTGATGGCATATCCGCCGCCCGGAAAAATGATGACAGCGGGATGCTCGCAGCGCAGGGAAGCGGGCATAGACTCGTCCCCCTCGTGCAGATAGGCGCAAATTTCTGCGCCGCCCGGAAAAGTGTGAGAAATGGTTTGCATCAAAAAAACCTCTTTTCAAACGCTGAATTTTGAATGGCTTATAAGCGCGAAGGCTGCGGCGCGGCAGAATCGGTAAAGTTGACCACGACTTCGCCTAAATCGCACGAGATGTCAAACAAGACGGCGGCATTTTCCTGATAGGTCTGTTCCATGCCGAATCCGCTGAATTCCTGGCCGTCAATTTCGATACTGCCTGTGCCCGCTTCCAAGCGGTAGCCGTATTCCGCCGGGCGCTGTGCATCCAGTTCAATGCCGCCCGTTGATACATTTAAGCGAACGTCATCATCAAAGCGGCCCGAAAGCGACGCTTGCCCCAAATCGACGGAAACATCGGAAACGCCGCGGCATTCCAGTTCGTTCAGTTCCGCGCTGCCGGCATCAATGGTGCAGGACAAATCTTGTGTGGAAAGACGTTCGGCCTCTAATTCACCAACACCGATATGAAGCGAGGAAGCCCCGGCGACAGCAATTTTGTCTAATTTGGTGCTTCCCGCGTTCACCTCACAGGTCAGCTGCTCGAAAGAAAGCTGCTCTGCCGTCAGCTCCCCGGCATCGACCGATAAAAGCGCTTGGTCAAGCTTTGCATTTTCCGGCACAGTTACCGTCAGCTCTACATCATCGGCGTGCCAAAAGCCTTCGCCCATGGTGCAGGAAACAGTAAACGTATTGCCTTCCAGCCGCGCCGAAACCAAATCCTCTCGGTTGGTATGGACCGCAAATTCTTTGCCCTTGCGCAGGTTGACTTCGCCCGCATCGCACGAAATATTCAGCGAATAAACGGTGTCGGGCTGCGCTGCGCCGAAGGACAGCTGCGCCGGTTCTGCTTTGCCCAAGCTCCACCGCACGCTGAAAACGCTTTGCCAGTCCGGGTAAAGGGTGGCGCTGCCGCCGCCTGCCGCGCCAACCACGCAAAGCACCACGCCCAGCAAAATTGCTGCGGCACACGCTTTCAGCACTGAAGAAAATCCGTTTTTCATTTACAACCCCACCTTTTCTGAAATCCACGCAAACAGCTTTTTGGTGCTTCTTACGCAGAAAGGAATGAATGTGGCGGCACCCCAAACACAAAGCGCTGTCATTCCAATGCCAAGTGCAGCGCGTATAACAGAGATGCCTGTGTTGAAAAAGCCGCTGAACGGATGATGAATCAGCTCGGGAATGCCTTTCAGCATTGTAAAAATGGCCTGAATCGCAAATGCCGCACTGCCGAAGGCAATGCCGATGATTCCGCCTGCAATGCCCATCACTGCGCCGAACAGCCCAAAGATAATGCCGCTCCAAATGGGAAAAGTTACGATGATTAAAATAATCCATCCAATGGTGTTGCCGCGCGGCTTTTTGGCGTATACGGCGGGCAGCGGCGGCAGAGGGGGCTGTGTATAGCTTTCGGTACGCGGTTCCGACGCGCCCGGCGCACTTTGTTCCGTTTGCGGCTGCGCGGATGCAAAGCTTTCGCTTTCTTCCTCCGATGTGCCCAAATTAACCCGAATTAAATTCGCAATCCGGTGCGGGCTGCCCAGCTCGCGCAGCACTTCCTCCTCGCGCGCTTCGCCTGCTTCTTCAAAAAATTCCCGGTAAAATTTCAGCGCTTCCTCGCGCTCTTGGGCGTTCACCCCGGCCAGCTCGCGCTCCAATTCCTGTAAAAATTCCGCCTTTGTCATGGTTTCACCCCTTGATACATCAGTTGATTGATATCCCTGCAATATTGCTCCCACTCTTTGCGGTATTGTGCCAGCCGCTCGCACCCTTTTTCCGTAATGCAGTAGTAGCGGCGGTTGCGGCCCGCAAACTCACGGTCGTAAGTTTCTAGGTATTCGTCCTTTTGCAGCCTGCGCAAAACGGGGTAAAGCGTGCTTTCCGACATGCTCATCACGCTGCGTACCTCCTGCGTGATTTTGTAGCCATAGGTGCTTTCGTTGCTGACGATGCTCAATACCAATGCGTCCAGCAGAGCGGCGCCTGTATTAAAGGCCATGCGGCATCCTCCTTTCTGGATTATGTACCATTGTATGATGCAATATATTATCTTTTGTCATATTATATTCCGTATAATATTATTTGTCAACGCTTTTTTCGCTTTTGCTGTCTTAAAATTGATTTTTTTGTACAGCAAAGCCCGTGTGTTTAAAGCAAAAGGCAGGTGTACGGCATGAGCCGGCAACGGCGGCACGGGCTGTGCCTTTCCCTTTTTTATAGTATTTCAGGCCGAGATGTGCTATAATGACAATAAAATAAGGGCGGTCAAACCCGCAGCGGAGGTTTTTCATGAAGGCGACTATCGTCATTCCCAATTTAAACGGCGCGGGATGGCTGCGCGATTCCATCGAGTCTATTTGGGCGCAGACCGAGCAGGACTTTGAACTGATTGTGGTGGACAATGCTTCCACCGACGAGAGCCTTGCCATTGCGCGCAGTTATGTGGGGCGCGAGCGCTACACGCTGATTGAAAACGACCACAACACCGGTTTTTCCGCCGCCGTAAACCAAGGCATCCGCGCCGCGAAGGGCGAATATGTGGTGATGTTTAACAACGATGCTTTTGCCGAGCCGGACTGGCTGGCCGAGCTGATTGCCGCCGCCGAACAAGACGAGCGCATTTTTGCCGTGCAAAGCTTGATGATTCGCCATTTTGAGCGCGACATTGCCGACGATGCGGGCGATTATGTAACCCTGTTCGGCTGGGCGTGCAAGCGCGGCGACGGATTCCCGTGGCGGCGCTATCAAAAGCCGCAGCGCATTTTTTCCGCTTGCGGCGGCGCAAGCTTGTACCGCAAAAAGATTTTGGATGAAATCGGCTGGTTTGACGAGCTGTTTTTTGCCTATTTTGAGGATGTGGACCTCTCTTGGCGCGCCAACAGCCTCGGTTATAAAAACTGGTACTGCCCTTCGGCCAAGTGCTACCATATCTGCGGCGCAACCACCGGCGCAGTGCGCTATAACGATTTCAAAAGTGTGCAGTCGGGCCGCAACAGCATTTTGCTGCCGTACAAAAACATGCCTCTTTTGATGCTTCTCATCAATCTGCCGTTTTTGGTATTCGGCTATTTGCTGAAAATTGTCATGTTTGGGCTGAAAGGTTTTTGGACACCCTATTGGAAGGGCGCAAAGGAAGCGCTTGCTGCCTTGCCCAAAGTGCAAAAGCCGAAATTCCGGTGGAAAAACCTGCCGAATTATCTGCTGATTGAGGGCTGGCTTTTTGTCGACTGCTTCCGCTACGCCGACTACCGCATTCGCCGCGCGCTCATTTCACGCAAAAAAAAGAAGTGAGGGAAGGCGCTGCCGCCAAAATTCACAAACTTTTGCTTGCAAGCGGCGGCAAGGTGCGGTATCATCATAGAAAACGAAATAGGCCAAGGCTGCCGCAAACCATACCGGCAGATGCCAAGGCTTGTTTTGAAGCTTGAAACAAACTAAAGAATGGAGTGTTGAAATATGAGTTTTATGGGTAAATTGCTGGGCATTGGCCTGACGGCGGCTGCGGCTGTCGTTGTCACCAAAGTGGCGAAAAAGTATATGGAAAATCAGCAGGACGGCGAGTATCTGGCGCACGGCGTAGACCTCGACGAGGAGGACACCTGCAATTGCGGTGAGGGCTCCTGCGAGTGCACCGGCAGCTGTGATTGCGGCGATGAATGCAGCTGCGAAAGCAAGGACGAGGCAGAGACGGGCGAAACCGAGCAGCCCCAAGGCGAGGAAAAAGAGCCTTTTGAGGAGCGCTTGTATCAAACCGCAGAGGATGTGCAGGACGTTTTGGAAGACGTGGCACATGCTGCGGGCGACGTGTGGGATGAAACGAAAGAAAAGGCAGCCAAAGCAGCCGGTGAGGCCGGTGTGGATACCGACCAGCTGAGCGAGAGCTTGGCGGATGCGGGCCGTGCGCTGGCATTGGCCGGAAAAGCTGTATTTGCAGCGGGCAGTGCTGTGGCACAAAAGGTGGCGCACGAAGCTCCCGGTGTGATCGACAAAGTGCGCAATCAAACCGGCGATTGGCTGGAGCAGATGAAAACGGCTGTAAACACACAGACGCAGGAACGCGAAGCCGAGAACAAACCGCAGGATGCCGACGACACCCAAACCCCGCCGCAGGAGTAAGCGTCTATGACCGGATGTGAAATGCTGCACGACGGCAGCTTGTACCGTTCGGATGATACGGCGCTTTTGGAGGAGCAGACGGCGTGTTTAGAGCGCCTGTATGACTTTAACGCAACGCGCCCGTCTGAGGGTGCAAAGCGGGAAGCGCTTTTAAAAGAGATGTTTGCCGAGCTGGGTGAAAACTGCTATATCGAGCCGCCGCTTCGCAGCAACTGGGGCGGAAAGCACGTTCACTTCGGCAAAGGGGTGTATGCCAATTTTAATTTAACGCTGGTGGACGACACGCATATTTATGTGGGCGACCATACCATGATTGGCCCGAACGTGACGCTGGCAACAGCCGGCCACCCCATTTTGCCCGCCCTGCGCGAAGAAGTGTATCAGTTTAATCTGCCCGTGCGCATTGGCCGCAGCTGCTGGCTGGGCGCGGGGGTGATTGTACTGCCCGGCGTGACCATTGGAGATAATACCGTCGTGGGGGCGGGAAGCGTTGTCACGCGCGACTTGCCGTGTGGTGTTGTCGCGGCGGGAAACCCCTGCCGTGTGCTGCGCGAAATTGGCGAGCGCGACCGGCTGTACTATTGGCGCGACAAGCGCATTGCGCCGCAATTGCTGCCGCCGCAGGAATGAAAAAATGCTGCTTCACGCTGTTTTTCCTGGGAAAAGCAGCGTGATTTTTTGCGAAAAGAAAGGAAGCCTATGAGTATCCATGTAATGGGCGTCAGCTATAAGGAAGCGGCGCTGGAGCTGCGCGAGCGTGTATCCTTTACCGAAAGCGCCAAGCTGGAGGTGCTGGAGGAGCTGGCAGCGCAAGGCGTGTACTGTGTCATTCTGTCCACCTGCAACCGCACCGAAATTTACGCAAGCGATGCACAGGGCAAAGCGGAACAAGCGGTGCGCACGGCGCTTTTGCGCCGCGCGGGCGATGCCGCCGAGCGCTTGCAGCCGCATCTTTACGCCGCCGCGGATCAACGGGCGGTCACGCACCTCTTTGAGGTGGCCGCCGGGCTGGAAAGCTTGGTGCTGGGCGAAGATCAAATTTTGGGGCAGGTGCAGGACGCTTACGAGCTGAGCTTCTCAGCGGGATGCACCGATAAGACGCTGCGCCGCATGTTTCAAGACGCGGTGGAAAGCGCCCGCCGGGTGAAAACCATGTTCAAACTCAGCGAACAGCCGCTGTCGGTGTGTTCCATCGGAATGCGGTGTGTGAATGAACATATGCCTATTGTGCAAAAAGATGCGCTTGTCATCGGCAGCGGTAAGATGGCGCAGCTGGCGGTGCAGTATTTGCAGCAGTACGGGGCAAAAAGCATTACGGTTTGCGCACGAAGCAGACGGGAAGAACTGGCGCACCAATTTCCCGGTGTGCAGCTGGCCGATTTTGAGCGCCGCTATGAATACGCGGCCAAAAGCTCTGTCGTGGTCTGCGCCACCTCGGCGCCCCATGTAGTCTTGCGCCGCGTCCCGTTTGTCTGTGCGCCGGGCGGCACAGTGATTTTAGATTTAGCCGCTCCGCGTGACGCCGACCCCGCTCTGGCCGACATGCAGGGCGTTACCTTGCTGGACGTGGACGCGCTGCGCCGCACGGCACAGGAAAACATGGAAACACGCCGGGCGCTGGCCGAGCAGGCAAAACAAGCCATTTTAGCCGATGCCGAGGAGACGGTGCATTGTCTTGCGTCGTTTGACGTCGACGAGGGCGTTGCTGCGCTTCAGCGCCGCTGCGAAGCCGCCGAGCGTCATGCCTTTGCGCTGCTTTCGCGCCGCTTGGAATTGAGCGGGCATGAAGCGCGGCATGTGCAGAAAATTTTGCACGCGGCGGTGCGGCGCATCTCCCGCGGGCCGATTTTAACGCTGAAATCCTTGGAAAACGCCGACGAGCGCGCCGTGTGCAACGACGTGCTGTGCCGCCTGTTTTCCCAAAAGGAGGAAGAAGATGACTTATCAGATTGCAACGCGCGGCTCTAAGCTGGCGCTGGCACAAACGCAGCAGGTGGCCGACGCTTTAACACGCGCATACCCGAAACATACCTTCACCTTGTGTATCATTAAAACACAAGGCGATTTAAACCAGCATTCCCCGCTGCATCAAATCGGCGGAAAAGGCGTATTTGTGCGGGAAATCGAACAGGCGCTTTTAAACGGCAGTGCCGACCTTGCCGTTCACAGCATGAAAGATATGCCGTGCGAGGTGACGCCGGGCCTTTCTTTTTCGCGCGTGTGGAAACGGGAAGACCCGCGCGATGTACTGGTGCTGAACGGCGCAGAAAATTTGCATGACCTGCCCCAAGGCGCACGCATCGGCACAGGAAGTCTGCGCCGCGCGTATCAGCTGCGGGCGCTGCGCAGTGACCTTGAGGTGTGCGGCATTCGCGGTAATATTGATACACGTTTGCGAAAAATGAGACAAACGCCGCTTGACGGTCTTGTGCTGGCCGCGGCAGGGCTGAACCGACTTTCGCCCGAATGCGGTACCGTGCAGCCGCTTTCCCCCGAAGAAATGATACCCGCCCCGGCGCAAGGAGCGCTGGCGATTCAGCTGCGCGAAGGCGACAATGAATTGCGCGCGATGCTGGACGCGCTCAGTGATAAAACCGATACGTTCTGTGTGGGGCTGGAACGTGCGTTTTTGGCCGAAACAGGTGCATCCTGCCATGAGCCGGTGGGAGCGTATTGCAGCGGAATAGAAAACCCCGTATTTTATGCGATGCTGGGCAAGGAAAGCAGCGAGCGCTTTGTAAAAAAACAAGTGGTGTTAAACCGCGAACATGCCGAAGCCGAGGTGCGCGCCCTGGCGCACGCCATGCGGCAGGAATTGGAGGCGCTGTGATGGGAGTAGTGTACTTAGTAGGTGCAGGGCCGGGCGACGAAGGGCTTTTAACTGTGCGCGGACGCGCTTTGCTGGAAAGTGCCGATTGTGTGGTGTATGACCGGCTGGGAGCCCCCGGCTTGCTGGGGCTGACAAAGCCCGGCTGCGAGTGCATTGATGTGGGAAAAACGGCGGGCCGCCACACGATGCCGCAAGCGCAGATTGAAGAACTCTTGGTGCAAAAGGCGGCACAGCACGCCGTGGTCGTGCGGCTGAAAGGCGGTGACCCGTTTGTATTTGGGCGCGGCGGTGAGGAACTTGCCACCCTGCGCCGGGCGGGCGTTGCTGCCGAGGTGGTGCCGGGCGTCAGCTCGGCGCTTGCCGGGCCTGCCAGCGAGGGCATTCCGCTGACACATCGCGGCGTGGCGGCGGGCTTTCGCGTGATGACTGCACAGGACAAAAACGGACAGATTCCGCCGCTCGATTTTGAAAGCATGGCACACACCCAAGAAACGCTTGTCTTTTTAATGAGCCTTGCCCGTGTGGGCGAACTTGCCGAGCGTCTGCTTTTGGCGGGAAAACGGCCCGACACCCCCGCCGCGGTGCTGTCAAACGCCACCATGCCGGGGGCAGATATTCTCACCGCACCGCTCAGTGAAATCGGCACGGCGCTGGCAAAGCGGCCTTTGCCTTCGCCGGGGATGCTCGTGGTGGGCGATGTGGTTGCTTTGCGCAATACCCTGTGCGGCGGGGCGCTTTTAGGGCGGCGCTTTTTTGTACCCGTCATTGGCCCCGCGCCCTCACGCCTTGCTCCTTTGCTGCGGGCACAGGGAGCGCGCGTCACAGAATACCCCGTCGGGCGCATTGTACTGCGCCCCGAAGCGCTGACAGCGAGAATGCTGGAAGATGCAAGCGCGGTGGTGTTCACCAGCCGCCACGGCGTGGAGGGCTTTTTTGCCGGGCTGGACGCGCTGGAGCTTGACAGCCGCGCCTTGGCGGGAAAACGTTTGTACACCGTGGGCGAAGCAACTGCCGAAGCGTTGTCGGCACACGGCTTGCGTGCAGACGGCGTGGCAAACCCCGCCACTTCACAGGCGCTGGGAGAGCTGCTTTGCCGCGAGCTGACGGCGCGCGACTGCGTCCTTTTGGCGCGTGCCGCCGGGCTGGGAGAGGATGCCCTTTGCCAAACGCTCGGCGCACATTGCGGTGTGATCACTGCCGCCGTTTATGAAAATGTTTCCTGCGAAAGCCAAGGCGTGCCGTGTGAAGCGGACAGCATCTGCTTTGCCAGCGCCAGCGCCGTCCACCGAACGGTGAAAGTGCTTGGTACGGCGGTACTCGGCGGGCGGCGGCTGTATGCCATCGGCCCCAAAACGGCAAAAGCGCTGTCGGAGTACGGCTTTGCCGCCGTGACAGCCGCGCAGAACGATTTACAAGGGCTTGTCAGCGCCGTTGTGCGCGACAGTGAAACGCTCTAACAGGAGGTTTTAAACATGTTTTACCGAGGTCGTCGTTTAAGAAAAACACCGGCGGTGCGCAGCTTGGTGCGCGAAACGCGCCTGCACCCGTCCGAGCTTGTCTACCCCATTTTTGTACAGGAGGGCGAGAATATCAAAGAGGAAATTTCCTCTTTGCCGGGGCAGTTCCGGTATTCGCCCGACCGCTTGGAGGAAATTGTGGCGGAAATGCGCGCGTGCGGCGTGCGCGCCTGTCTCTTGTTCGGCATTCCCGCGCATAAAGATGCGTGCGGTTCTTCCGCTTGGGAGGAATACGGCGTGGTGCAAACCGCCATCCGCCGTCTGCGCAGCTTGGACAGTGAGCTTTATATCATTGCCGATGTGTGTATGTGTGAGTACACCAGCCATGGCCATTGCGGCGTACTGGGTGCGCACGGCGAAGTGCTGAACGATGAAACCCTGCCGCACCTGGCGCAGATTGCTTTGAGCTATGCCCGCGCCGGGGTGGATATGGTTGCCCCCAGCGATATGATGGACGGCCACATTGCCGCCCTGCGCGAAGCGCTCGACGGCGAGGGCTTTTATGACTTGCCTATTATGGGCTACAGCGCAAAATATGCATCCTCTTTTTACGGGCCGTTTCGTCAGGCGGCGGGCAGTGCGCCCAGCTTTGGCGACAGAAAAGCCTATCAAATGGACTACGCCAACGCAAACGAAGCCATGCGCGAAATGCAGGCCGACTGGGACGAAGGCGCAGACATCTTAATGGTGAAGCCCGCCATGGCCTATCTCGATATTCTGCGCATGGCGGCCGACCGGTTTGACGCGCCGCTGGCGGCCTATCAGGTGAGTGGCGAGTACGCCATGCTCAAACATGCTGTGGCCGAAGGGCTGATGCATCCCGATGTAATGAACGAAAGTCTGATTGCCATTAAGCGCGCGGGGGCAAGCGTGATTATCACCTATCACGCGCTGGATTACGCCCGCGCATGGAAGGAGTACCAAGGATGAAGCAGACGGCATGTTCCGAACAAATGTTTGAGCGCGCCTGCCGCGTACTGCCCGGCGGCGTCAACAGTCCCGTGCGGGCGTTTCGCTCGGTGGGGCGCTGCCCCGTGTTTGTCAAAAGCGCAAAGGGCAGCCATATGATAGATGCAGACGGAAACGACTGGCTGGACTATATCGGCTCTTGGGGGCCGATGATTTTGGGTCACGCGCACCCCGATGTGATACAGGCGGCACAGAAAGCGCTGACGGACGGCGTGAGCTATGGCTTGCCCACCCAGCCGGAGGTGGAGATGGCCGAGCTGATGACAGCGGCTTATCCCGGCATGGACATGGTGCGCATGGTGAATTCGGGAACAGAGGCAGCCATGAGTGCCTTGCGCGCGGCACGCGGTTTTACCGGGCGCAGCAAAATCATCAAGTTTGAAGGCTGCTACCATGGCCACAGCGACGGCTTGCTGGTGCAGGCCGGTTCCGGTGCGCTGACCTTCGGCACTCCCACCAGCCCCGGCGTTCCGGCGGACGTCGTGCGCCATACGCTGGTGTGCCGCTATAACGATTTGGAAAGCGTTGAGCAAACGCTGTGCGCTAATCAGGGCGAAGTCGCGGCGATTATCGTGGAGCCGGTGGCGGCGAATATGGGCGTAGTGCCGCCTGTACCCGGCTTTTTGCAGGGGCTGCGCCGTCTGTGTGACGAACACGGTACACTGCTGATTTTTGACGAAGTCATTACCGGATTTCGCTTGGCGTTCGGCGGCGCGGCCCAGCGCTTTGGTGTGACCCCCGATTTAGCGTGCTTTGGCAAAATTATCGGTGCAGGAATGCCCGTGGGCGCTTACGGCGGCCGACGGGATGTGATGCAAATGGTATCGCCGTCCGGCCCGGTCTATCAGGCGGGAACGCTTTCGGGCAATCCGCTTGCCATGCGCACCGGCCTTTGCCAGCTGCGCTATCTGCAAAGCCATCCTGAGGTATATACACAAATTGAAGCGCGTGCCGCCGCGCTGGAGCAGGGCATGAAACAGGCCGTAGAGGATTTACAGCTGGGCTGTACGGTGACGCGGTGCGGCAGTTTGCTGACGCTGTTTTTCACGCCGCAGCCCATGGAGCTGCGCTCTTACGACGATGTCAAGCAATGCAGTACCCAGCAGTATGCGGCGTTTTTCTCGGCGCTCTTTCAAAAAGGCATCCTCATTGCGCCGTCTCAGTTTGAGGCGCTCTTTATCGGCGCGGCACACACCGACGAGGAAATTGCCCGCACCGCAGCCGAAATGCGCGAGGCGCTGCGCGAAAGCGTCAAGGCATGATTTGTGTGGGGCTTTCGCTGCGCGGCTGCCCCGTGCTGGTGGTAGGCGCGGGGCGGGCGGCACAGCGAAAAATTTTGGAATATCTTTCCGAGGGCGCTTTCGTGACGGTTTGCGCTTTGCAGCCCGCCGAGGGCTTCACGCCGCCCGCCGGTGCGCGGCTTTTATGGCGTGCAGCGCCTTACGAGCCTTATATGGTGCAGGGCATGATGCTGGTGCACGCCGCCACAAATGACGCTGCCCTCAATGAACAAATTGTCAAGGATGCACGGCGCTTCGGCGTGCTTTCTGCCAGCATGACGGCTTGTGACGCGGCGAGCGTGCGCAGTATGGCGGCTTGTGAAACGCCCGCGCTTTGCGTGGCGGTGTCTACGAAAGGGGCAAGCCCTGCTTTGGCGGCAAAGCTGGCGCGCCAAACGGCGCAAACGCTTTCCGCCGAGTGGGAAAGCCGCCTTGTGCTTTTGCGCCGTGCGCGCGCTTGTGTGAAAGCACACTGCCCGCCGGGAGAATTGCGTACGGCTCTTTTGCGCAGTTTGGACAAAGCGCCCGAACACTGCCTTTTGCAAATGGCGCAAAGCGGCGAACCAAACGCGCAAACTTGCTGAAAGATTTTGCTTGACCTTCACGCTGCGTCAAGGCTTATACTTGAGGGCAAGGAGGGGAGAACATGGCGGAATATTCCATTCAGCAACTGGCACAGCTTTCGGGCGTCACCACGCGCACGCTGCGCTGGTATGATACGCTCGGCTTGCTCAAGCCCAAACGCGCGCAGGAAAACGGTTACCGACGTTATACAGAAGCAGATGTCGATCGCCTTCAGGATATTCTTTTTTACCGTGCGCTGGGCGTTGAGCTTCGCTGCATTCAAGCTTGTTTAGACGACCCCTCCTTTGACCGCTTGGCCGCACTGCGCCGCCATTTGAAAGCGCTGCAAGACCGGCGCGCCGAATTGGACGGTTTGATTCAGTCGGTCAAAGACACCATTGAGGCACAAGAAAGGAACAAGCCGATGAGCAACAAGAAAAAATTTGAGGCGTTCAAGCGCCGCGCCGTCGCGGAAAACGAAGCAAAGTATGGCAAAGAGGTGCGTGAAACTTACGGGGAAAGCGAAGCCGAGGCTGCAAAGCAAACTTTTTTGGCACTGAGTGAGGAGCAGTATGCCGCTTGGGAAGCGCTGGGCAAAACGCTGCAAACAAAGCTGGAAGCTGCGGTACAGGCCGGCCAAAGCCCACAGGAAGAAGCCGGGCGGGAAGCCGCCGAGCTGCACCGCGAGTGGCTGCGTGCGGCAGACCGTCAATATACCCCTCAGCGCCACCGCGGCATTGCCCAGCTGTATGTGTTGGATGAGCGTTTCACCGCTTATTACGACAAAGATGTGCCGGGCTGTGCAAAGTTTTTGTGTGACGCGGTACAGCACTGGATTTCTTAAACGAATGCTGCCTGTTTTGCGTATACACGCGGGGAACAGGACAAGGAGGCGAAAAAAGAATGTCAAATGTTACAAAGCAAGCGCTGGAAGCATCCTTGAAGCAAGTGATGCAGAAAAAGCCGCTCGATAAAATCACCATTCGGGATATTACGGACACCTGCGGCATCAGCCGCATGGCGTTTTATTATCACTTTAAAGATTTGTATGACTTGGTCGAATGGGTGTGCATTGCCGATGTCACCGAAGCGCTGCAAGGCAAAAAAACCTATGACACTTGGCAGGAGGGCTTGGCACAGATTTTCGAGGCGGTGCTGGAAAACAAAGCCTTTGTCAGCAACGCTTACCGCTGCATCAGCCGTGAGCGCATGGAACGTTTTTTATACCAGCTTACCTATGGACTGATTCGTGACGTGGTGGAGGAAAAAAGCGGCGCCACCCCGATTTTGGAGGAGGACAAAGCATTCATTGCCGAGTTTTATAAGTATAGCTTTGTGGGAATTTTGCTGGATTGGATTAAGCAGGGGATGCACGCGGACTATCACACCATCGTCCGCAAAATGAGCTTGACGATGCACGGCAATGTGTCGAACTCGATTCAAAATTTTTCAGAAAACTTAACAAAACAGGCTCGATGATAAGTTTTTTATCATCGAGCCTGTTTTGTTCATGGTAAAACGCAGAGAAACGGGGTATGATAAAGCCATACAAAAAAGAATTTCACCGGAAAACCGGTATTTGCTTGAAAGGTGGTTTTTTTATGAACGGAAAGCAGATTGCGGCAATTGCCGCAGCCGCCGCAGGGCTTGCAGGTGCAAGCGCCGCTGCTATCGCAGCAAAAAAGAAAAACGATACCAAAAAGAAAGCCGAAACAAGAAAGGCTCAGACCGCACAGCCCTACCGCAACACGGAGCTGGGGCGGCACGAAAAAAACAGCAAGGGCATTTACTACACCAACGGCAACTATGAGGCATTCGCCCGCCCCGAAAAGCCGGAAGGCGTAGACCAAAAGAATGCTTACATCGTGGGCAGCGGCCTTGCTGCGCTGGCGGCGGCGTGTTTTCTCGTTCGCGACGGCCAAATGCCCGGCTCGCACATTCATATCTTAGAGGCAATGGATATTGCGGGCGGTGCGTGCGACGGCATTTATGACGCATCCCGCGGCTATATCATGCGCGGCGGGCGCGAGATGGAAAACCACTTTGAATGCTTGTGGGATTTGTTCCGCTCCATTCCGTCGCTGGAAAAGCCCGGCGCTTCGGTACTCGACGAATTTTACTGGCTGAATAAGCACGACCCCAACTATTCTCTTTGCCGTGCTACGGTGAACCGCGGCGAGGACGCGCACACCGACGGAAAGTTTGATTTGAGCCAAAAGGCATGTATGCAGATTGTCAAACTGTTTATGACGCCGGACGAAGACCTTTACGACAAAACCATTGAAGATGTGTTTGACGACGAGGTGTTTGGCTCCACCTTCTGGCTGTACTGGCGCACGATGTTTGCCTTTGAAAACTGGCACAGCGCCTTGGAGATGAAGCTCTACTTCCAGCGCTTTATTCATCATATTGCGGGCCTGCCCGATTTCAGCGCCCTCAAATTCACGCGCTATAATCAGTATGAATCGCTCATTCTGCCCATGCAGAAATATCTGGAGGCCGCGGGCGTTGACTTCCAGTTCAACACCGAAGTCACCAATGTTCTGTTTGACATCAAGGACGGCAAAAAAACGGCAACGGCCATTGAATGCAAGGTAAATGGGGCAGAGCGCGGCATTGTGCTGACGGAAAACGACCTCGTGTTTGTGACAAACGGTTCCTGCACAGAAGGCACGGTGTACGGCGACCAAAACCACGCCCCGAACGGCGACGCCGAAGTGCGCACGAGCGGATGCTGGAGCCTGTGGAAAAATATTGCCAAGCAGGATCCGGCCTTCGGCCACCCCGAAAAGTTCTGTTCCGATATTTCCAAAACCAATTGGGAGTCGGCCACCATCACTACGCTGGACGATAAAATTTTGCCCTATATTACCAATATCTGCAAGCGCGACCCGCGCACCGGAAAAGTGGTGACCGGCGGTATTGTCAGCTGTAAGGATTCCAAGTGGCTTTTAAGCTGGACCATTAACCGCCAAGGCCAGTTTAAAGCCCAAGACCCGGAAAAGGTGTGCATTTGGGTATACGGCCTGTTTACCGACGTACCCGGCGACTATGTGAAAAAGCCCATGAAGGACTGCACAGGCCGTGAGATTACAGAGGAATGGCTGTATCATCTCGGCGTACCCGAAGAACAGATTGCCGATTTGGCCGAACACAGCGCCGTGTGCGTTCCCACCATGATGCCGTATATTACCGCGTTCTTTATGCCCCGTGCTAAGGGCGACCGCCCCGATGTAATTCCCGACGGCTGCGTGAACTTTGCTTTTTTGGGCCAGTTTGCCGAAACCCCGCGCGACACGGTGTTTACCACAGAGTATTCCGTGCGCACCGCGATGGAAGCGGTGTATGGTCTGCTTGGTGTTGACCGCGGTGTGCCGGAAGTATGGGCCAGCGTTTACGACATCCGCGCCTTGCTGGACAGCTCGGTGTGCCTGATGGACGGCAAATCTCCGCTTGAGATGGAACTGCCCGGGCCGCTGAACCTTTTGAAAAAACCGGCGCTGAAAGCCGTAAAAGGAACCGTGATTGAAAAATTGCTGCGCGATCATGGTATTTTGCGCGGCGAGCAGCATTGATTTTATCAGAAAAAATAAAAAACCCGACGGTCTTTTTAGAGATCGTCGGGTTTTTGAGACTGTCGAAAAACTGCCGCCTGATTCAAAAAGAAGACGAGTTGCAAGGGGAAAAAGGCTTGGAAAAGGGGGCTAGCCCTCTTTTCCATTTGAAATAGGCACACAGTTTGTGAAAAAGCAAAGCTTTTTCGACAAACTGACCCGACGGTCTTTTTAGAGATCGTCGGGTTTTTTGCTGTAAAAAAGTATAGTGATTTTGCACAAAAAGCATAAACTTAAATTGTATAATTCGTTTTTTCGGAAATAAATGTGTGCAAAATATGCACGATTTTTCCCAGAATGGTCGGAAAACAGCATTTTTTTGTCTCAAGGAATACGCTAAAATGGGAGCTACACAAAGATGGTTGTTCTCGAGAACCAATTTCGTGAAAAAGGAGTAATCGGTATGAAAAAAGTTTTGGCAATGGGCTTGGCTGCTTGCATGGCAGTTAGTATGCTGGCCGGCTGCGGTGCAGCATCTTCTACGACGGCTTCCGGTGCGGCTTCGGGAGCCGCTTCTGCGGCAGGCGGCGACGGCCAGCTGTCGGTTTCCTGGTGGGGCGGCGACTCGCGTCACGAAGCTACTCAGGCGGCGCTCGACGCTTACACGGCGGCACACCCCGAAACTACGTTTAAAACTCACTACGGCGCATGGACCGGCTGGGAGGACGCTATGTCCACTTCCTTCTTTGCCGGCACGGCAGAAGATATTTGCCAAGTGAACTGGAACTGGATTTTTGCCTATGACAACGACGGCAGCACGTTCCTTGATTTGAACACCGTTTCCGACTATCTGGATTTGACCCAGTTTGACTCTAAGGTGCTGGAGTCCTGCACCGTTGACGGAAAAGTGCTCTGCGTTCCCACCGCTGTTTCGGGACGCTTGTTCTTCTGGAACGAAAAGAGCTTTGAAAATGCCGGCATCGAAGTGCCCAAAACGTATGACGATTTGATCGCGGCAGGCACGGCTTTTAAAGAAAACATCGGCGACGACGCTTATCCCTTGGCGATGAATGAGCTGGATCGTTCCTTGTTCCTCGTTTGGGTATTGCAGTCCAAGTACGGCAAACCCTGGATTGAGGACGGCGTTTTGAACTACACGCAGGAAGAAGTGGAGTACGGCCTCCAGCTGATTAAAGACTTGGAAGAAGCACATGTGATTCCCACGCTGGCCACCTTGGCCGGTGACGGCGCAGAATCGCTGGATAAAAACCCGAAAATCATGGATGGCCGTTATGGCGGTATCTTTGAGTGGGACTCCGCTGCTGAGAAGGTTTCCTCTGCACTGAACGACGGCATGACGCTGTCTGTGGGCGGCTACCTGACCGGTTTTGGCGACTACAACGGTGCTTATACCAAGATTTCTCAGGGCTTTGCCATTACCCAAACCTGTGAAAACCCCGAAGAAGCTGCCAAAGTGCTCAACTTCATGCTGAATGAAGAAGAAGGTGCTGCTCTGATGGGCGGCGAGCGCGGCGTTCCCCTGTCCAAAGCAGGCCTCGAGGCCGCCGAAGCAGCCGGAACATTGAATGAGATGGTGGCCGAAGCAAACGCTGTTGTGGTAGAAAATGCCGAGTTTACGCTGGACTATCACTTTGAGGATGCTTCCTTGAAGAACACCGACGGCATTTACTACGATGTCATGGGCGGCCTTTCCTACGGCGACTATGACGTTGCTACCGCCGCAGAAATTCTGATTGACGGCACAAACGAGGTGCTGGGCGCGTAAGCGTTTTTTGAAAACAGAAGCGGGTGCTCTGCACCGTTTACAAAACGGTGCAGACGCCCTGTTTTTTTGAAAGGAAGGATGAGGAACGATGAAAACATCGGCACCGGCAGGCGCGTTGAAATCGAAAAAAACGCTGGTGGATGTATTAAAAAGCAATATCGGCTTTTTCTATATTCTGCCTTGGCTGATCGGCTTTTTGGTCTTTAAGCTGTATCCGTTCGGCTCTTCGCTGATTTACAGCTTTTCCGACTTTAACCTGCACAAAGGAATTACCGAATGGGGCCTGATGAACTATCAGGAGGCTTTTACTTCAAACAAAATTACTACGGCACTTTCCACAACGTTTAAATATGCGTTTATTACGGTGCCTTTAAAGCTGGCGTTTGCGCTGTTCATCGCCTATATCCTTAATTTCAAAATTAAGGGCGTCAACTTTTTCCGTACCGCCTATTATATTCCGTCCATCTTGGGCGGCAGCGTGGCCATCTCGGTTTTGTGGAAAGCTATTTTCCGCGATGAAGGCCTTGTCAACACGGCGCTGGGCTTTTTCGGCATTCAAGGCCCGTCTTGGCTGTCCGACCCCGGCTATGCGCTGTTCATCATCTGCTTTTTGCGTGTGTGGCAGTTCGGCTCGGCCATGGTGATTTTCTTAGCGGCGCTGAAAGCCATTCCCGAAGATTTGTATGAGGCCGCCACCATTGACGGCGCGGGCAAATGGAAACAATTTTTCAGCATTACGCTGCCGCTCTTGACGCCGGTTATTTTCTATAACCTCATTACGCAGATTTGCCAGGCGTTCCAAGAGTTCAACGGCCCGTATATCATTACACAGGGAGGCCCGCGCAACTCCACAACGCTCATCAGCTTGCTCGTTTACAACTACGGCTTCAAGCAAAACGACTTCGGCATGGCAAGCGCCCTTGCTTGGATTATGTTTATTATTGTTCTGGTGTTTACGGCTGCGGCATTCCTCAGCCAGAAATACTGGGTCTATTACGGTGACGAAGGGAAGTGATAAATCATGTCGGTACGCGCACGAAATAACATTGCAACATTCTTGAAATACGTTGTCTTAATCGCGGTGGGCTTTGTGATGATTTATCCTTTGCTGTGGATGATTGGCGCAACGTTTAAAACCAATAACGAAATTTGGCTCTATAATAAATGTTGGGGTGGCCCAAATAGAGCTCAAGGAAAAAATAAA
>ERZ1643251.878-NODE-878-length-37887-cov-19.960219_pt1 | contig 37887 bp, 57 predicted proteins | sample MGYA00579261_ERZ1643251 | MGnify/ENA primary metagenome ERZ1643251 (study PRJEB29033, sample SAMEA4952267) | chicken gut metagenome | biome: Broiler Chicken; feature: Gastrointestinal Tract; material: Caecum | place: Ireland | collected 2018 | study: Broiler... | reverse complement strand
GAAACATAAAAGAGTGATAAAATTTCTTTCATCACTCCTCAATGTTTAAGAACCGATAAAATAATATAGTAAAAATATTATTATTATGTTATAATGATGTCAAGAAAATAGTTTGGGAAAGTGAGTTAAGGAAAAATGAAGAAAAAGGGTTTATTGATAATTTGTATAGTTATTTTAATCTTATTAATTTTAATTGGTATTGTAATTAAAATATCAAATGAAGAAATTAAATTAGATGAAGAGCAACCAGAACAAATTAGTGAAGAGGAGCACGAGTTTTTATCTTGCTTAGAAAGTGAGTTGGGTGGCTATCTAGCATCAGAAGTGAATACTCTTACAGAGATCCCTTTAAATAATATTACCGATAAAGAGGATAAAATTGATTATTATAAAGGATTTGCTGCCAATGGATATAAATTTATAATAATGAAATCAAAAGAAAGTGAAGTGTCAAGAGAAGCAAACTTATATTTTAATCAAAGTTATCCATTGTATCAAAGTTTTACTTTTAATGATATTAATGTTTTGATTAGTAGTGAAGATAACAATATAAAAGAAAGTGATATTAAAAACGCTTGTATAACTAGAACTGATAATGGATTAGCACTACCAGATGAAACAATAAATAAACTAAACGAAACAAACAAAATAATAATTACAATAGGAGAAGATAATTTAGGAACTATTACTGATGAGGCTAAAATAGAAGAAATAATAAATGCTTTAAAAGCAACCAAAAGATATGGAGAAACTTTCAACTGTGATAGACACGCTTTTGAATTTCAATTGTATAATAATGATGAGTTAATGGATACAATTTATATATGGCAGGATGGAAAAAGGATGATGCCATCTTCTCTTAGTGGAGGATGTGCTTATTATACAGTAAATAGTAATGAAATAGATTTTAGAGAATTTATTGAAGAAGAAACAGATTATATTTTCTATGCAATTTATGATTATAGTGAAAAGTGCACAGAAGATTTAGAACTAATCTATGAAGATGAAGAGTATAGATACTATTTAAAATGCATGAAAAGTGATGAAGCATTTATTCATTTTAATGTAAGTAATCTTAGAATGACTTTAAAATATGCTTTAGAAAACAATTATATTAAACCAGAACAATTAAAGGAATATGATAATGTATTAATAAAAGAAGAAAAATAAAAATTGGGTTTTTAAATTCCGCTCCCTTAATACGACAAATAATGAATAAAAGATATGATATAATTGCTTCCTCAGGGAGGAAAATTATATATGAAAACAAAAGAATTAGAAGACCTAAAACAAGAGTTTAGTAGAATAAAAAATATGGGATACGTTAAAAGCACCAGAGAGGGAGTAACTGGAGTAGGGAAAACATTTGAAGATTTGATAGGAAAAGCAGAAGATACCAAAGGTATACCAGACTATCATGGAATTGAGATAAAAACCAGGCTAGGGTATAGTAAGTCATATACGACATTATTTAATTCAACCTGAAGGCAAATTAGAAACACAAAGATTATGTAAAGAGTATGGCTATCCCGATAAAATTTTAAAAGATAAAAAAGTATTAAACATTTCAATAACCAAAACGCCAACAATAGTTGCAAATAAATACCATTTTAATTTAAAGATAGACTACGAAAAGCAACGACTTATTTTAATAATTAAAGATAGATATGGACATCTTTTAGAGGATAGAGTATATTGGAATTTTAAAACTTTAAAAGAAAAGCTAAATACAAAACTTCAATATGTAGCCCTAATCAATGCGTGGCCGACCACAAGAAATAATATAAAATATTATAAGTATTATAAAATTAATTTTTATAAATTAAAAAGTTTTGAGAAATTTATTGAATTAATCGATAAAGATATAATTCGAATCAGTTTAAAAATAGGAGTATATAGAGAAGGTTTAAAAAAGGGACTACCACATGATAGAGGAACAAGTTTTGAATTGAAAGCTCTTGATTTTTGCGAGTTATTTGAACATGTTTATATATGATATGCATTTTGTTTGGAACAAGGGAATTGCAGGCATAAAAAAATCTCATACATAGATGAGATGTTTTTTCAAAAATGGTCGAGAAGACAGGATTTGAACCTGCAACCCCTTGGTCCCAAACCAAGTGCACTACCAAATTGTGCTACTTCTCGATAATGGTGCGCCCTAAGGGAGTCGAACCCCTAACCTTTAGATCCGTAGTCTAACGCTCTATCCAATTGAGCTAAGGGCGCATCTCCATTAGTTAGTGCACTTGTAAAATGCATTATCATTATATTATAATTATATGTAAAAATCAAGAGTTTTTGCATAAAAATAAGAAAAAAGATAGAGACTATTCTTCATCTCTATCTTTTCCAAGTATTTTATCAATTGAATAATGATATTTCTTAGCTAACTCATATAGAGTAGTAGTAAGAATTAAATTTTTGGCATTCTCATAGCGATTCCAAGTAGGTTGATTAATCTTAAGCTCATTTGAAATCTGCACTTGAGTCAAACCTTTCTTTTGTCTAATTTTTTTCAAATTTTCACCAGTGACCTTTATTTTAATATCTGGTTTTTGATTAGCATATTTCTTTTTGTTATTGAATCCAACAACATAATCAATAGAAACGCCAAAATAATTACAGAATTGGTTTAATCTTTTTAAAGGAATAGTATCAGTTCCGCATTCCCACATACTATAACTTCCTTTAGAAACTCCCATTACTTCTGCAATATCTTTTTGCTTCAAACCAGCATCTTCCCTGATTTCCTTCATTCTTGGAAAATTCATATATACATCACCAGTAATAATTTTCTCAAAAAATACGTAAATATTAGCATTTTGGAGTTTATATGCATAATGTTTTACATTATACTACTTATATGATAAAATTATATTAGGTGATATTATGAATAAAGCTAGTTATATCATAGACTTATTTAATGATTTAAAAGATAAAATTGAATATGATGAAGATGTAGCAGCTTTGTTTAAAATTCTGAAAAATTTATTAAAAATAGACAAAAATTTAGGAATACAGAAGTGGATTTATATTATGCAAAAATATCCATTAAAAGAAATAAAAAAAGAAATTGACTTTACACCTTTAACACAAAAGTTTTTAATTGAACTATTAAAATATCAAAATTTAGAAGAAATATTAAATTTATTAACTAAATTACCTTTAGAAAATAAAGGTATAATTGAAAATGAGTTTTTTAATGTTTTTAATAAGCAAAGTGGGATTTATAATTTTTTTGAGAAAGTAATCAAAAACAAAGAAACATCAAAAGAAATTGAAAACATTAAATTAATTAAAAACAATGCAAAAAATTATGATCCGTTAATATTTGATTTTACAACTTTTCTAAAAAATATAATTTTAATTCATATTCAAACTAATAATATCAATATAAAAGTACTTTTGAAAATATCAGATTTTTCTAATAATAAAAAAGATAAAGCTTTATTAAAAACATTATTTATTGATTATATTTAAAGTTTAGGATATAATAAAATTAGTTGAGGCACAAGTATGAAATATTTTTTAACAATAGACAAGGGTTTATTTTATAATAAGAAAGAAAGATTTAAAAAAATAAATTTAAGTTCTATAAACGAATCATTAGATAAAGAAAATAATTTAGAAGCAATATGCACATTCACAACAGCTTTTGAAACACCTGCTTTATTAAAAGATTTTTTAAACAAGAAAAAATTATTAGATTCTAAGGAAATGATTTTTGATTTAGTTATTACTTATCAAAACGAACCAGAGCATCTTTTAGATGTGGCGTATGCAAGTGATAAAGAATACTTTAATTTAAATAAATTAGAACAATTAATATATAGTTTTTCCAGAAAACCAGAACGATTAAGAATAATTACAAAGTATTATAATAACCAAAAGAGTTTAACAAATGAACTAACATCTCTAAGGGCATATCTTTCAAATCCATTTGCGGATTATAAATTATTTGATGTAATAAGAAGATTTATAGAAAAAGTTTGTTATAAAACAGTAAATGGCAAAAGAGTTAAAAATTATCAAGAAATTTATAGACTAGGAATGTTATTAAGAAAATTAGATAATCCAAAACGTTCAGAAGAAATAAATAAGTCAGAAGAAGTTGAAAATATTAGTAAAATGAGATACACAGAAGAAGATCCAGAATATTTTCATTTTGAAGAATTACAAGATAGGAAAAATCATCCGAAATTATTTTAAGTGTCAATTTGCTGTCAAAGAGTGAGAATATTACTTCATAATTATGTAAATATTTAGTATGATATTAATGTAAAAGGGAGCGGTGTATATGTTATATCCTTCAATAGATAAGTTATTAAATATTGTGGACTCAAAGTATATTCTAGTTCATGTTGCATCAAAGAGAAGTAAACAGATGCTTGAAAACAGACATTTTCAAATGAGAGAAAAAGATTATGTCAACAAAAAAGAACTAGGAAGAGCCTTAGAAGAAATTGAAAAAGGATATGTAAAAATAAAAAATTAAATTTTTACGAAAAAAACTCTTGATTTTAGCTATCTCATATGATAAGATAGTTATGTTCTTTGGGGAATTAGCTCAGTTGGCTAGAGCATCACGCTTGCACCGTGAGGGTCAAGGGTTCGAGTCCCTTATTCTCCACCATTTAGAATTTTAGCCCGTATTTACGGGCTTTTTCATTGCAACAAACCGTTTTACATACCAATTACATACCAAAAATCATAACATATTTTGTATTCTCTCTAATCTTTCATTAGTATATGAGTGATAATAGGTGTTTTCGATAACCTCAACTGTATCTCCTAAATATTCAGCAACATCTTCAGGAGTGGCACCCATATTTCTAAGATGAGAAGCTATACTATGTCTTCCAAATTCATGATGAGTAAGTCTATTAACTTTAGTCTCTGAATTTTTAAAATATTGCTGATCTACTTTATTATAATAGTAATCCAACTTTCTGTTCATATTAGTCATAGGCAAGAATCTTATTCCACCAAAAACATACCATTCATTATTGAAACCATCTAGTTTTGAGTAAAATTTATATAATTCAAATAGGGGTTTTTGTGCTTCAGGAGCAATTGGGATTTCTCTTTTTCGTTTATTCTTAGTGCTTGTCCTTTTATAACCTCCACCTCTAACTTTCGTAGAGAGGGTATAATAAATTTTAACAGTTATAGTTTTACTAATTCCAACATCCTCCCAAGAATTAGCCTTAGCCCATTTATCAATTTCATTAATACTAGACCAATATAAGGCCTGTTCTTCTCCTTCACGAGGACCGTGCCAAAAAGTAAACGAAAAGAAAGCGTACCAAAACATATCATCTACCACACTCATAAAGCGATAAAATTCATTTAATTTTTGATATCTAATTTCTTTAATTTCAACTTCTTCACCATTGTTTTCAAAATCAGGAACAGAATCTAGCAAATTAAAATCAACAAATTCTTCGTCTTTGGCATATTGAAATATTTTTTTTAAAGCTGAAAAAAGTTTTTGTTTATATTTAAGAGCATATGGTTTGTTATTTTTTTGTGTTTTACTATCCATATAATTTTTCCAATTTTTAATATCTATTTTAGTTATATCTTCTAAATATTTTCCTAATTCGATAAAGTAATCTTTTATATGGCAATTGTATCCACTTTCATATGTGTACAAAGAAGATTCTTTGTTTTTTTTGTTATCATTTAACATTTGATTCCATAACATATCTACAGTATGCTTCTGTTTTTCATGTTTAACTTCTAATTTAAAACTCTTTTTATGTGAAAGAATATAATTTATAGGATCATTTAAAAACTTTGCTTCTTCGGCTTTAGCATCACGTTTTAAAGCATAGTTTTTTGAACGATACTTATCTCTTTTTCCATTAGCATTAGTATATCTATTTTCAAAAAAGTAGATTTTAGTACCTTTACAGGTTTGACGATCCCATTCTTCTTTTGTTTTCTCAACAGTAATTTTATTACCATTTTCATCTTTAATAGTCTTATATTTACTTATTTCATGTACTGGCATAACCAAAACTCCCATCTTTCTATTTACAATTTAATTGCAATTTGATATAATGGGAACATAGAAAAAATCCTATTGACGTAGTGAGTTTTTCTATAGGAACTCTATGTTCCGAACCCTTACTTTGTTGCTGCAAAGTAGGGGATTTTTTTAATTTTATAAAGTTTTATTAGTAACTTCTTTTTTCTTAATATTTTTAACTTTATTTATAATCCACTTTATAGGGATTACAAATAAACACACAATTAGGAAATAATAAATGTAAAAAATTACTTTAAAAAGGCCATTAATAAATCCATTATCTGTATTCCAAGTTTTTGAAATATATGTATTTTTTCCGATTTTATGCGTTGTTCTTAGTTTCATTTTTTATCCTCCTTATTTCATATTATCAATAATATTTATTATTGCGGTTTTTTGATTCTCACTAAGAGAATCAATTTTTTCTTTTAAAATATCACTTTTGTCTTTTTCTGATTGGGATTCTAAAGGTACATCATAACCCATTAACCATACAGGATTTACATCAAGAGCTTTCGCAAGAATTGCTAGTTTTTTTTGACCTGGCTCAACTTTACCAGACACATACTGACTTAAATCATTCTTTTCCAATTTAACATTATATTTTTTACAGTATGGTACAGCTTTTAATAATATATCTTTTTGTTTTAAACCATATTTGTTCATATAATAATTTAATCGCTCTGCAGTTGTAACTTTATTCATTTATTTCACCTCTCGCAATTATTATAGCATATTTATTCAAAAAAATAAACGTAAAGTTCAAAAAAAATGAACTTGTATATTGACAGTAAATTATTATTGTGCTATCATTAAAATAGTTCAAAGATATTGAACTTGAAAGGAGTGAAAAAATGTTTGACTATTCAAAACTACTAGGAAGAATAAAAGAAAAGTTCGGCAGTAACGGTAATTTTGCATCAAGTATGGGAATTTCAGAAAGAAGCATAAGCTTAAAATTAAACAATAAAGTTGAATGGAAACAAAATGAAATAGCAAAAGCCAAAAAGCTTTTAAACATCGCTGATGAAGATTTGTTTTATTATTTTTTTGAAGAAAAAGTTCAATAAAATTGAACAACTAAAAAAGAAAAGGAAAGGATGTATATATGGAAGATTTTGAAACAAAAAGAAATATTGTAGAAATTGAAATATCATTAGTAAATTATGATGAGGTATTAAATAAATTAAAAGAAATTAATAAAGAAGCAAACAAATTTAGTGTGGATGAAACCATATTTGCAAATACTATAAAATTAGAAAAAGACTATACAAAAAAAGAGTTAGAGCAAAAAATAGTTAATGATTTATATAAAAAAGAAGTCTATAGCAAAGATGATATCGAATTAATTAAAGCTGTTTTAAAGTAAGACTTATGAATGTTGATAATAAAAACTTCTACAAGAATTTTATGATCCTGTAGAAGTATAAAATTAAATTTTCAACTTATTTAAATCTTGCTTCAATTGTTGATCATCTAATTTAATATTAACATTGCAATATGGGCAAGTAATGTTACTTCCAATTAGAGATCCATCAAAAGAAATTATTGAATTACAATTTGGACAAGAAATATCAAAACTTGAATTAGAAATAGCATCACTAATTGCTTGACTTAAAGCATTGTGATCAAATTCAATTTTAATATTAGATTTAGACAATTTTTTCACCTCGCTTTCCATTTCCATTATAAAGTAGAAAGTAAGGTAAATCAAATAAAAAACTACGTCAATAGGGGGAATCAATGAAAAAAAATGATATTAGAACTATTAATTATCTGGCTGCAGAATCAATAGTAAATCGCTACTGGATTTCGATATCAGATTTAATGATTCTTATACCGCAATTAACTTACGAAGCAGCTAGGAAAGAATTTTTCAAAATGAAAAAAGAAATGGAATTAAATAATGAATTTTATTTTAGATCCAAGCCAGTATTGCTTCCAATAAAAAAATTTATTGATAAATATAACATAGATGTCAATTTAATTAGAAAAGAAGCAAGCAAAATAAAAAAATATAAAGGAGAAGAAATTTATTCAAATGTCAAAAATCAAGTGGAAGAATATAATTAAATTCTTAATATTAATATTCGCTTTAAGTGTAGTTATATCGGATATTATTACTTTAATAATTACCATGGGAGGATTTACCAGTTTTGGAATACTTACATTTGTTTTATGTTTTTTAGTATCAGATTATATTATTTGCGATTTTAAAGCAGAAATGAACGAAGTACAATACAGGCCAAAACATAGAAAGGAGAAATAATGAAAAAAGAATTAGAAAAACTTGCTTTAGAATTACGAGAATTAGCAGAAAAGTACAATAAAAATTATTTAGGTACTGTTTACATTAATGGAAATTTAATGACAGAGTTGTCTACGGATGATAAAGACTATGATTCTTGCAGTATTTTTATTGCAAATGATGATAAAAGAGACAAGTAAAAAAGCCATATTTCTATAGCTTTGTTTACTGTAAATTTGTTAAGCGATTTACTCTCTAATTATAGCATATTTGAGAGTAAAAGTCTAGAATTGGAGGGTAAGTTTATGATACTAAATGATGAAAATGAGTAAGTCAAAAGGAAAGCATAGTTTTCTTTTTGACTATGAGTTTTTAGATTACTTTGAGTATTTAGAAGATAGTGAGATTGTTCAGATTATAAAAGACCTAGTATCTTATGATCGTGATGGCATTATACCCAACTATAATGATCGTACTTTAAAAACTATATTTAATAAAATCAAGACAATATTAGATGAGCGAAAACTCAAGTATAGTGCTATCTGCGAACGCAATAAAGTTAATGGAAGAAAAGGTGGGCGAAATAAAAAAAGCGACAAAACCCAAGAAAACCCAACAGAACCCACTGGGTTAAATAAAAACCCAAAAAACCTTGATAATGATTATGATAATGATTATATATATGTGTGTAATATAAAAGAAGAAACTAACAAAGAAGAAAATATTTGCCATTTTGGAAATGAATTTAAAACTGAAGCATGCAAAGACTGTCTTAAAAAAAGCATTTGTAAAAATAAAACTGATCCTCATTTTATTCTTGAAAAAGGGTGTGATTTTGAAACTTGGTTAGCTAAAAGGCAAGTGTTATCTAAAAGCATTATAGATACTCATCATGATCCACCAGATTTTAGTGATTTAGAAAATTACGAATGGTATGATGATCATGGATAAAACGTATGTGAATTTTAATTTTATACATTTCAAATGTAATCATTGTGGTAAAGATTTGATATCAGATATTAATTTAAAGCAGTTAGCAAAACAAATTACTTTAGAATGTAAAGATTTAAAAAATGAGCAAACTACATATTTAAATTATTCTTTCAAATGTAAATCATGCCAAAAATTTATAAGTAGAAAGTTAATGATCGAAAAAGTTCAAAGCATTTTTATAGTATGGTGAAAGGAAATATGTTAAAGAATGGAAAAGAAAAAATTATTACTAATTATTGTACTCTTACTTGTTTTAATAATTTTAAGTTTAATATTAAATCGCAAAAGTAATGAATTATATGAGTATTACGATCTTAATGGTGATTATGGGATAAGTAATAAATGTATCAAAAATACTGAAAATCTAATTTGTTTAAAAGAGGATAAATATATTCAAGTTATGCAATATTCAAAAATAGAAGAATAAGGAGGTAAAAAATGTTTGGAAAAAAATTAAAAGAAGAAAATCTTAGATTAAAAAGAGAACTTAATATCACAGAAAATGAGTTAAATGAATGTAAAAAAAGAATTAAAGAGCAACAAGGAATTGCTAGTAATTTAGCAGCTCTTTATGATAATCAAAAAAATAATTATAATCAGTGTTTGAAAGAAAAAAGAGAGTTAGAAATTAAATTAGATCAAAAAGAATCACAATTATTTGAGGTTGAAGAAAAATTAGAAAAGTTGGGTAAAAAATATCGAAACTTGATAGCTAAAACTGGTGGAACAATCGCAAGAAAAAACAAATTAGAAGTGCAAGTGAAAGATTTAGAATTAAAATTAGCAGAATCAATGAGCGATAAATACTTAGTAAGAAAATTGCCAGCTCAAAAACCTAAAGTACAAAAGATTACTAAAATTAAAAATCATGTAGTTAATACTCAAGCCAAAAATATTTTAAAAAATAAAAATGGAAATGAGGAAGAATATGTTTAAATGTGAAAAATGTGGAAAGATTACTGAACCAAGAGAAAAATTGGTTAGAAAAGCAATAATAACTAGAGATAAAGTGTATCAAACAACTTTTAAAAAAGGAATACATAAGGAAATAATTACAACGGTTGGATCGGAAATTGTAAAAGAAATAAATCTTTGTGAAAAATGTGCATTGGAGGAACAAAATGGAAAATAAAGAAATGTTTATTAGTTTGTTAAGAAAAGTACAAAGGCCAGGAATTGAAGAATTAATCGAATATCTAGAAAATAGTGATTTCTTTGAAGCACCAGCATCAACTAAGTACCATCTTTCAATTCCAGGAGGATTATTACAACATAGTTTAAATGTGTATTTTAATTTAAAGAAAATGTGTAATTTAGATGAAGAAAGCATTATTCTTGTTTCTTTATTACACGATGTTTGTAAAGCAAATTTCTATAAAGAAATTCTAAAAAATCAAAAGAATAATAATGGCGAATGGGAACAAATAAAATCCTACACAATTGATGATATTTTTCCGATAGGCCACGGTGAAAAATCAGTAATAATAATTCAAAAGTACATTAATTTAACACCGAGTGAAATATTAGCCATACGTTGGCATATGGGAGGATTCGTTCCTAAAGAAGAACAAAAAAGCGTTAATAAAGCATTTAATTTTTGTGAATTAGCTGTTTGGCTACATCTAGCAGATTTAAAAGCAACTTATATCGACGAAATAGAGAGAAGCAATTATGTATAAACTTAAAATAGATGATGTTTCAAAACTGAAGAAATTTAATTTTAAAAGGTATGATTATGGATATTGCAAAAAACTATCTAATTCTAATGAGTATGATTTCATAGATATTGCTTTTAGTGATCTGTTAGTTAAAAAATGCAAATTTGTTGATGATCATTTTGAAGAAACATATGCTGAAAAAAATGATATTCTTGATTTAATAAAAGCAAATTATGTTCGAGTTGTAAAAGATGAGAAGAATTAAATATTATGAAGGTAAACAGCCAACTTTACCTATTAAAGATGAAAGGCAACTAAAAAGAGTATTAGATTTTTGGCTATTTCAAAAGGATCATGCAAAAACAAAAATCAAAAGAGACCAAGCATATCGTAATTATATGCTATTTCTTATAGGTTTCAATGTAGCCTTTAGAGCTGAAGATTTGCTCCAGCTTAAAGTAAAAAAAGTGATCAAGGGTTATTTTTCTATCAAAGAAAATAAAACTGGAAAATGGCAGCATTTCAGAATGAATAAAGAACTTCATAAGGAAATATTAGCTTATATAGAGTATTTTGAACTAAAAGAAAATGATTATTTGTTCATGGGGCAAAAAAAACATGAAACATATAAAGGTAAAACATTTGATGTAATTTATCCAATAACTAGACAGAACTGTCAAAAATCTATATTTCCAAAAGTAATAAAAGCTTGTGGGATAGATTTTAAATTTGGTCTTCACAGTTTGAGAAAGACTTTTGGATATATGTATGTAAAACACGGCGGGAATGTCATTACATTAATGAAAATGTATAATCATGATAGTCCTACAACCACACTATTATATGTCATGTGGGATACTGAAGATATTGAGGCTGAAAGAGAAGCAATATTTATTGGAGGCAGTAAATGAAAAACGAGAGTTGGAAAGAATTTGCAAGAAATGGTCCAATAATTTATGAAGCATCTAATCTGGGGAGATTTAGAAGAATAGGTAAAACTAAAATATCATTTTTAAAACCGTTTTTTAGAAATTGTTATGAATCTAAAAAAAATAGGCCACATACTTTAATTATTAGAATTAGTTTAAATTCAAAACCAAAAGAATTTAATTGTAAAAAACTAATTGCTACTTTATTTATAAGAAATCTAAAAGAAAATGAGGTAGTCATTAACAAAAATAGTGATTCAAAGGATATAAGAGCTAGTAATTTGTTTATAACAAGTAGAAAAAATTTAGGCCAAATTACTGGAGGAAAGAGTTCTAAAAGTAAAAGAATTATTTATTATGATCATACAGGGTTTAGAATGTCGTATCCGTCAGCTAGAAAATTAGCTAAAGAATTAGGAGTTAGTTATCAAACAGTTTTAGATATTGCTAATAACAAAACAAAAAAGCCAAAATTTAAAATAGAATGGGAGGGAAAAAATGAAATGCAAGATTTGTTCTAAAGAATTTGAATTAAAAAGCGAAAACAAATATTTAGTTAGTAAGAAAAATTTATTTAATCAATTAGATATTTTTGAGGCATTTAACTGTCCTTATTGTGGATGTCAAAATAGAGTAAATATTTATGACACCCGATTAGAAGATGATGAAAAACGCGAAAATAACGTAAATGATTAGAATACGCAAATTTTTGAAAATAATGTGGATAACTTTGCACTTTGAATCAAGAGTATTTCAATAAATTTCATAAAACATTCGATGTAGAGAAAACTTGTCAGTTTTAGTAACTATGTCAAATATTTTAATGATAGGAAAGAGGTAATATATGTCAAAAGAAAAGGGAAATCAGATAATGTTTAGAGAAACATTGGAGGATTTAAGATTAATAAAAGAAGGAACAGTTGATTTTTATAAAAAGCAATTAGAAAGCAAAGAAATTAGTTTAGAGTTTATTTTGAGTTATATAGTAAGTTTGGAACAAGCATATAATTACTCAACTAGAGCTATAAAAGCAATGACAAAAGAATTAACAGATGAACAGTTAGATAGAATTTTTGAGGAATAAAAGATATGATAATTTGTAATAATTATGATTGTGAACATCAATCAAAAAGAAGAACTACTATTACTAATGTATATGGTGAAAAAAGAAAAGTACACACTTGCAAACTTAAAACTATTAGTTTAGTTACAGATAACGAAATTAGAGATTATTTTGGTTTCAATTGTACCAAATGCGTTAAGTATAGACAAATACTTACAACGAAAGAGGTGAAATAATGATAAAAGAAGAAATAACTTTAGAAGATGCAAAGAAAATGCTTGAAAAAAGTAATTATTATAATACTTTAATGAACCATGGTGTAATTATCGATGCAATAGTTAATTTGCTTATTGATAAGAAAATATTTACAGAAGATGAATATAACAAGAAGAAAAAAGAAATAAAAGATTTATATGATGAAAATTTAGACAAATTATTGCAAAAAGAAGTTGAACAATATAATAAAAATATGCAAGACCCAAAAAAGAAGTTAGAATATATGTTAAAAAGTATATCAGGAATAAGATAGAAAGGAGTAAAGCTATGCAAATTCCCAGAGAAATAGAATCACATATCAAAAAAGTTATTAAAAACTATAAATTATTAAAAGAAAGTAGTTTTATAGTTCGTGAATATTTTAATGAAATTGGAATGACTGATAAATTCACGATAGAAAATTTAGAAAATATTCTTAAAGAAAACAACAAGTTCAATAGTGATCCTAAATTTTTGCAAATGAATATTTATGATTTAATAAAGGAAGATGATCATGGATAAAAAAGAAGATTTTAAAGCTGACAATAACAATTTAAAAAAAGAAATTATTGATATAGTTTTAAATGAATTAATTAGAAGAAAAATAATCAAAAAAGGTAATAGCATTTTTGATAATACTAAAGAACTATTAAAAAGCTATAATAAATTAAAATATTCTAAAAAAGGAATTCAAAAGCAAATAAAAAACTTAGTGAATTCTAAAGATTCATTAGATATGAAAGCATCGCTAAGTTCAAGTTTAGCATTCGATAAAGAAATAGATGTTAAGAAAAATTTAGATACAATTAATTTAAGAATTCTGGATTTAGAGCAAGAAATAATAAAAATAGACTGTTTTATCGACTTTATCGATAATGTATTAAATAAAATAAAAGATAATCCAGATTATGAACTAATTGAAAGAGTTTATTTCCAAAACGAGAATCCAAAAGACATTGCTATCGAAAAAGAATGCGATGATGCTACAATTTATAGAAAAATTAATCGATTAGTAGACGAAATTAAGATTTTACTTTTTCCAGGGAAATTCGTAGATGAAATATCATAGAATGCGAAAAACGTGCGAAAAAGGTGCTTTGACAATGCGAAAATAATATTTTATAATGTGTAAAATGGAATAAAAGATATGATCGCATTGGTGATTATATCTTTTTTAAGTTGGAGGAATGATTAATGCAAGGAATAATAATTACAAGTATTATTTGTATTACCATTATTATTGTTTGTTATATTCAAAAGATGGGAGGTGGAAATGATGAAAAAGACAATAAAAATAGGAAATAAGGAAGTCGAAATTAAATCAAGTGCTTTTACAATGTTCTCATATCAAAATAAGTATGGTAGAGATTTATTGGAAGATATGATGTTAATTAAAGATAAAGCATTTGGAATAAAAGAACAAAACAATTCTGATGAACAAGTAAGAAATATAATGCCAATTATAAAAATTGTTTTTAATCTTTGCTATACGATGGCAGAAGAAGCTGATCCATCTATAAAAGAGCAAAGTGAATGGCTAAAGGAATTTGATAATATATTCGAAGATAACGCCTGGATAAATGATGTGATTGAAGTAGGGATGTCTCCCTTTCGCAGGACAGTACAAAAAACTTAATGTATCGGCATCAGGAGAACCATTAGATATTTATGGAATAGTTGCTCTAGCTAAAAGATTAAATATATCTTTGGCTGATATGAAGGAAATGAGTTTTGTATCATTGGTCAATATATTAATTTCAACAATAGAAAAAGATGAACATATTGCAAATCAAAATGATATTGATAAATTTTTAATGTAATAGAAAGAAGGTAATTTTAATGAAAAAATGTTTAGTAAAAAAATCATTTAAAATCAGTGGTAATGTAGTTAGGAAAAATACAGAATATGTGTGTGATGAGGAATTAGCAACTCGTCTAGAAAAAGAAGGATACCTAAAAATTATAGGTGATGTTGTTGATAAAGAATCAAAAAAATCTAATGCTAAGGTTCAAAAAGATAGTGATTCTTACAATAACTTAAATGATGATAAAAACAAAAGTGAAGATGAGCTAAGTTCAGATTTAGAATCAAATCATAATGACAATTCAAATGAAAAGGAAGAATCAAATCATGATGATGATCCAGATGAAAAGGAAGAATCAAATCTCGAAGATGATGAAAAGGATTCGGATTCAAAGTTAATTGAAGATGATGATCCAAAAGAAGATAATGATATTGAAACTGCTACATTAAATAAAAAAGAAATAAAAGCTAATAAAAAAAACAAAGAATAGAATTCTATAAGAGTACTGCCTGGAAGACAGTAAAACAAAACATTTGGTTAAAACAAAGCTGCTTATGTGCTAGATGCAAAGCAGCTGTTTTTGTTAAAGGAATATCTGATGATAATATTCCAATAAAGAAAAGATTAAAAGGAATAGTACATCATATTATCTACTTAACCGATGACAACTATAATGATCCGAATATTTCTTTAAATGAAAAGTACTTGGAAGGGTTGTGCATTGACTGTCATAATAAAGAACATTTTAAAACCAACTCTGGAGTTAGGGATGACTTAACGTTTGATGAGTATGGTAATCTTATAAAAAAATAATGATATCCCCCCTACATGCCAGTAAAAATATAATGTTTTGGAGAACGGTGTGTGGCCCTCCAAAAAATGCGTGCGTTCACGCATGGGAGGGGGGTATCAAAGAAAAAGGAGGAAAAAACTTGAAGCGAAAAGAAATCATGGAAATTTATTCGAAAGTTCCAGAAGAAAAGAAAAATGAGGCGAAAATCTTAGTTGATGAACTTTGTTTCATTTTATCAACTGCTAGAAAACTAAAAACTCAAGTCAGAAAAGAGGGAGCAGTGGAAGATTTTGAACAAGGAAGTCAAAAATTTAAAAGAGAAAGTCCGGCCTTAAAATCTTATAATCAGATAATGAAAACATTTGATACTCTTTATAAAAATTTAGTAGCTTTAATTCCAAAAGAAACATTTATTCCTCCAGAAGATGAATTTGATGAATTTAATAAGTAATATTGAATTGTATTATGAATATATCAAAGCTAACCCCAATAAAATCAATAAAAAAATAAAAGTTGTTTATGAGAAATTAATTGATGATATAAGAAAACCAAAAACCTTAAAATATATTAATAAAATGACTGGTGAAGAAGAAGAAGTTACATATATATTTGACATAAAGAAAGCACAAAGGCCTATCGAGTTTATAGAAAAATTTTGTAAACATTCAAAGGGTAAATGGGCTGGAAAGCCAATCAAACTCGAGCTATTTCAAAAAGCCTTTTTGGAGGCTTTATTTGGATTTGTCAATAAAGAAACGGGATTGCGAAAATATAAAAAAGCAATCTTTTTTGTTGCAAAGAAAAATGGTAAATCTACCTTATCATCAGGGATTGGTTTATATTGCCTAACGTCTGATGGAGAAGGTGGTGCTGAGGTTTATTCTATTGCTAAAGTAAAAGACCAAGCAAAAATAGTTTGGCAAGAGGCTGTTCATATGGTTAAGAAAAGTCCAGCTTTAAGAGCAAGACTTAGAACCACTATTAATGGTATATTTTATGATCGCAATGATGCTTTATTTTCAGCTCTAGCTAGCGAAACAAACTCACTTGATGGTAAGAATCCATTTGTAACATTAGCTGATGAAATATGGGCTTGGGTAGATATGGATTTATTAAATATTATGGAAGATGGTATGAGTGCAAGAGAACAACCAATTTTACTTGAAACTTCCACAATGGGTGATGTGAGAGAAAAAGTTTTTGATAATGAGTATAATTATGCTTCTAAAATAATTAAAGGCTATATAAATGAGCCTGGAGGAATAGTTGATGAAACGATATTGCCAATCATTTATGAATTAGATGATCCAGGAGAATGGCAGAATGAGGAAACATGGTATAAAGCTAATCCAGGATTAGGTGTTTTGAAAGCAATTTCATATATGCGTGATAAAGTAAATAAGGCAAAAAATAATCCATCTTCTTTGCCTAATTTATTAAGCAAAGATTTTAATGTAAGACAAACATCAACCCAGGCTTGGCTAAAATACGAAGAATTAAATAATGAATCAACATTTGAAGATTTAAAAAATACGTATTGTATAGGTGGTTGTGATTTAAGTTCTACAACAGACTTGACTTGTGCAACATTAATTTGTTTTAAAGATAATGAGGTTAAAGTAAAGCAGATGTATTTTATGCCAGAAAATGCTTTAGAGAAAAGAGTTCAAGAGGATCAAATTCCATATGATATATGGAAAAAGTTAGGCTTGTTAAGAACTTCTGAAGGCTCTAAAGTCGATTATCACGATGTTACAAACTGGTTTATAGAGCAAGTGGAAAAATATGAATTAAGGCCATTATGGATAGGATACGATTCATGGAATGCACAATATTGGTGCGAAGAAATGAAAGAATATGGTTTTGATATGGTTGAAGTTAGGCAAGGTGCTAAAACCTTCAGTACTCCTATGAAACAACTTAAAGCTGATTTAATTGATAAAAAAATAAATTATAACAATAATCCAATTCTAAAGTGGTGCTTAAGCAATATCGAAATTAAGGTAGATGATAACGAAAATATAAGACCAGTTAAAGGAAAATCGAGAGCTAGAATTGATGGTGCAGTTAGTTTACTAGATGCTTATGTGGTCTATTACGAACATATGCAAGAATATTTGAATTATGTAGGAGGTGATTAAGAATGAGATTTAGAAGTTTATTTAAAAAGGTTTTTGGAGATGATAAAAGTACTCAATTTGGAACCAGATTAGAATTGATTAATAACTATGATGCAATTTTTACTAGCTATAACGGTAATATTTATGACAATCCTACAGTTAGATCATGTATTGATACTATTGCCAGAAATGCTGCTAAATTAAGTCCGAAACATATAAGATCATCTTCTAAAGGATTTAGTATATTAAACGAAAATATACATCGTATTATTTCAGAACAACCAAATGAAATAATGAATGCTTATGATTTTTATTATAAAGTAGTATCAGAATTATATATAAGTAATAACGTATTTATTTATATAATGAGAGATAATGATAAAAATCCAATAGGTCTTTATCCAGTTTTAGCAAATCAAGCTACACTGGTAGAATATCAAGGAGAAATATATGTTTCATTCAGGTTTGGAACAGGAAAAACTAGAACAGTTGCTTATAAAGACATTATTCATTTACGAAGATTCTTTTGTAAAAATGATATATTAGGTGGTAACATAACTCCAGTTTATAGTGCATTATCATTTCAGCACATATTAAAAGAAGGAATTGTGAATGCAATTAAAACAACTATGGGAATTAAAGGTGTTTTAAAATCCACAAAAGCTATATTAAATCCCAAAGATGCTAAAAAAATGCGTGATCAGTTTGTTAAAGATTTTATTAATTCAGAAGATAATAACGGTATTGGAGCTTTAGATGCATTTACTGATTTTAAGGAAATAAATATTGATCCAACTGTAGCTTCAGATGAACAAATACAAGATAATAAAAATGAAATATTAGATTATTTTAATCTAAATGAAAATATTATTCAGTCGAAATTTAGTGAAGATGAATGGAATGCTTTTTATGAATCTGTTTTAGAGCCAATAGGAATTCAGATGGGAATGGAGTTTACTAATAAATTATTTACTTATGGTGAAAGATATCATGGTAATAAAATTATATTTGAGGCTAATAGATTACAATATGCTTCAAATAAAACAAAAATTGAAGTTGCAAGATATTTGAATAATTATCTATTAATTGATGAAATAAGAGAAATATTAAATTTAGGACCGTTGCCTAATGGTGAAGGCCAAAAATTAATGCAAGATTTAAATCATATTGATGGAAATATCGCAAATAGTTATCAAGGAGGTGATAATAGTGGAAAAGAATAAAAGAATAGTAAATGTTGAATTTCGCACTTTAGAAGAAGAAGGAAAAATGATTATTGAAGGATATCCTATTATGTTTAATTCTCCAGCGACTCATTGGGGAATGACAGAAATAATTGATGCAAACGCATTAAAGAATACAGATATGTCAGATGTACCTTTGAAATATAATCATGAAGATAGTCATTTGTTACTTGCGAGAACAAGAAATGGTAGTTTAAGTTTTGAAATTGATTCTATCGGATTAAAAATGCGAGCCGAATTAATTGATACCCAAAGTAATAAAGACATATACAAATCTATTAAAGCAGGATTACTTGATAAAATGAGTTTTGCATTTACTACTAAAGAGGAGGAATACGATTACGAAACAGATACTCGAACTATTTTAGCAATTGATAAATTGTTTGATGTATCGGTAGTTGATACTCCATTTTATGATGCAACAAGTGTTTATGCAAGAAATCTAGATAATTCGATAGATTATGTAAATGAAATAAAAGAACAGAAAGAAAGAAAACAATTGCTTTATGAAATAAATAAAAAAGAGTTGTTAAAAAGGTTATAATTCCGAAAGAGATAGAGCTGGATAGTTCTATTTTTTCAATTTTGGATAAATGCGATAGGAATTTTAATAAATGCTGGATAGCAATATTTTAATCTAAAAAAGGAGGATATTATGGACAGATTAAAAGAAATTGAAACTAGAAGATTAGAAATTAAAAATCTTTTAGAAGGCGATGAAAAAGTAAACATCGAAGAATTAAGAAAAGAGCTTGATGAATTAGATCAAGAAGAAGCTTCATTAAAAGTAGATGAAGAAGAAAGAAAAGAAAAATTAGAAAAGGAAAAAAGAGCAGAAATTGCTGAAAAATTAGAAGAAAGAAAATTGAAAGGAAAAGAATTGGAGGAAAACAAAAATATGGAAAAAAGATATACAATTAAAAGCCCAGAATACAGAAGTGCATGGGCTAAAAAAATGATGAATTTACCTGAAGACAAATTTACAGAGGAGGAACTAAGAGCTTTAGGCGATGCGGTAACTACTAGTGCAACTACATATGTAGCAGCAGCTGCTGGTGCTCAAGGAATAAATAATGGTGGGCTATTAATTCCAACAGAAATTAGAAATGATATTTTAGAGATCATTCAAGAAGAATCACCATTTTTTAGAGATATTAGAAAATTAGCAATTGCTTCAAATGTTGATTTACCATATCTTAAAAATGCAGATGATGCTTCATGGGTAACAGAATTAACTGATACTTCTAATGAAGGAGCTGAGTATGGTTCATTAAAACTAACAGGTCACGAACTTGCTAAAGATGTAGTAGTAACATGGAAATTAGAGGCTATGGCTGTTGAAGATTTTATTCCATTTATTACACAAGAAATTGCTGATAAAATGGGTAGAGCTTTAATTCATGGTATTCTATATGGTACAGGAACAAATGAGCCTACTGGTGCATTAAATGGCTTAACAGAAGTTGAAGGGGATGATCCTATTGAAACTATCGTAAAAACATATAAATCATTATCAAATCTTGCTAGAATTGGTGCTAAAGCATATATTTCTACAGATGTAAATATCGAAATTGTTGGATATAAAGATAGTAATGGTAATTATCCATTCTTTGGAGGAATTCCAGCATCAAAATTATGTCCAATAGAAGTAGATCCATATTTAGAAGATGGTGACATTTTAATTGGTAATCCAAGAAATTATGTTTTAAATACTTCTGAACAATTATCTATTGCACGTGAAAAAACTGTAAAAGGAAGAAAGACGACTTATGGTGGATATTTAATTGCTGATGGAAATGCAAAGCCTGGAATGTTTGCAAAAGGCTCTTATGTACCAACTGTTAGTGATTCAGATCTATCATAATGTTAGAAGATATTAAAAAAGCTCTAGGATTAAATAATACTGATTTTGACTCAATTATAAATAATTATATTGAGGCCTCAAAATTGGATTTAGAAGCAGCTGGAATTTTAAAAGAAAAAATAGTCGATACAGATAAATTAATCTATTCGGCTATTTTTTGCTTTGTTCAATCAAAATTTGATATAGATAATTCAGAAATGTTTTTAAATTCATATAACTTACAGAAAGATTGCTTGAGGCATAATACAAAGTATATTTCATGAAATATACAGAAATTATTTATCTAATAAGTCAAACTCTTTCATCTGATGAAATAGGTAATAATTATTATACAAGTGGTAACAAATTAAAAACATATGCCTACATGCAAAAGGTGGGCTCAAATGAGTTTTATAATGCTGCGGCAAGAGGAATAAAAATATCGTATGAATTTAGAATTAGGTTGTCAAATTATAATAACGAATTACAAATTGAATACGAAAATAAAATTTATGACGTAATAAGAACTATTCCTGATAAAAAGAATAATGAAATTGTATTAGTTGTTGGCTATAAAATAGGGTGAATTAATGATTAAACATAATTTAGAAGATATAAATGAAATTTTAAGGGATTATTCTCAAGAAATTCAGGAAGGAATAGAAAATGCAGCGATTGATGTAGCTAAAGAAGGTGTAAAAAGATTAAAAGCTTCTAAAAATAGCTATAAAGTTAGAACGGGTAAATATAATAAATCTTGGAAATCTAAAGTGGAAAAAGGTTTAAATTATATTCACGTTTCAGTTCATAATTCTAAATACGGATCATTGACACATTTGCTAGAAAATGGTCATGCTACAAGAAATGGTGGCCGAACAAAAAAATATGTTCATATACAACCGGTAGAAGAATATATCAACAAAACTTTTGAGGAAGAAGTTAATAAAATTGTGAAAGGAAGTTCAAAATGAATACAATTGATAGTGTTTATGAATTATTATTAAAAATGAATAAGCCAGTAGCATATCATCATTTTCAAGTTGATGAATTAAATCCAGCACCAGAGCCGCCGTTTATAATTTATGTAGAAGATGATACAGATGCTTTTTATGCAGATGATAAGACCTATATTAATCCAGAGAGTTTTATAGTTGATTTAATTACTTCAAAAAAAGATAAAAAGTTGGAACAGGAGTTAGAAACTCTGTTTTTTAATGCAAATATTCCATTTGAAAAAATGGGAGATGATTATATTGAAAGCGAAAATGTATTTCAAATTAGATATTTAATTTAAATTTAAAGGAGGAAAATATGAACAAGGTTAAATATGGTTTAAGGAATGTGTTTTACTCAAAAATGACCATCGGGGAAAATAATGCTGTTACTTATGCTACACCAGTAGCAATACCAGGTGCAGTAAATCTAAGTTTATCTCCTTCAGGAGATTCAAGCGACTTTTATGCAGATGATGTTGTTTATTTTCAAGATAATGCTAATCAAGGTTATGAAGGCGATTTAGAAATTGCATTAATTCCAGATAGTTTTCTTGAGGATATACTCGGCTATAATATTGATGAAAATGGTGCGATTGTTGAAAGTGCAGATGCTGAAGCATCAGCTTTTGCTCTAGCTTTTGAAGTTCAAGGAGACCAAAAGAATAGAAGGACTTGGTTATACAATTGTACTGCAACAAGACCTAATCAAGAAGCGGCTACAGCAGAAGCCAGTAAGACACCAACTATAGATACACTTACTTTAAGAGTTATGCCACGTTTATTAGACAAGAAAGTTAAAGTAACAATGACTAAAAGCGATACAAATGCTACCGCATTCGAATCATTCTTTGATGAAGTTTATGAAGAAGAATTACCAGATGTAGGATAACGAATCAACAGGATTAAAAATCCTGTTGATTTTTTTTTAGAAGAGGTGAAATATGGCATCAAAAAAATTAAAAGGAATCACTATAGAAATAGACGGAAGTACAACAGGATTAAATAAGGCTTTAGAAGGTGTAAATAAGGAACTATATAGTGTTCAAAGTGAACTAAGGGAAGTAGATAAATTATTAAAATTAGATCCAGGGAATTCTGATTTAATAGCCCAAAAGCAAGATTTATTAGCTAGAACCATAGAAGCAACAACAGATAAATTAAAAACGTTAAAAACTGCCAAAGAACAAGCCGATAATGAATTTTCAAATAATAAAATGAGTGATGCACAATTTAGAGAGCTTGAAAGAGAAATAATTGCAACAGAAACAAGTTTAGAAAATTTATCTGATTCAACATCGAATTATAAAAATGTTCTTAATCAATTAAGAAGCGGTGTTAATAACGTATCATCAGCTTTTAATGCTCTGAAAAAAGCGGGAGACGCAATAGAAAAAACATTTACAGTAGTAGCTGGAGCAGCAACCGCAGTAGGCGGAGCATTAGTAGCAGCTGAAGCTAGTACAAGAGAATACCGTTCTGATTTATCAAAATTAGAGGCAAATGCTGAAGCTGCTAATCTAAATTTTGACAGTATGAAAAATAATTTATCTGGATTAGTTGCACTAACAGATGAAAGTGATAGTTCTATTGAAGCATTATCAAATTTAATGCAAACAGGTTTTGATGATACTGGAATAGAAAAAACTTTGGAAAGTCTAAGTGGTGCAATTATTGCTTTTCCAGATACTTTAAAAATTGAATCATTAGCTGATGGATTGCAAGAAACGTTAGCTACTGGAGCTGCAACAGGACAATTTTCTGAATTGCTAGAACGTTGTGGAATGAATTTAGACGATTTTAATGCTGGTTTAGCTGAAACAACTACCGCTGCGGAAAAACAGGAATACATTTTGAATACACTAGCAAAAACTGGTATGTCAGAATTAAGCTCATCGTACAAAGAAGCAAACAAAGACATGCTTTCTCTAAAAGAAGCACAATTTGAACTAAATGATAGTTTAGCAAGTTTAGGTAAGATAGTAGAACCTATTGAAGCAGAATTTATGAGTTTTGGAGCGGATATTTTAAGTGGCCTAACTAGTGCTTTCAATGAAGGCGGAATCGAAGCGTTTACTGAACAGCTTACTGTTGCAATATCACAAGTAATCACCAAAGTAAATGAATATTTACCTCAAGTACTAACTTTAGGTGTTCAAATCATTCAAAGTATTATTACTGGTATTAACAATAATTTACCGATGATAGTTACTTGTATTTTAAATGTAATTACACAAATATCGCAAACAATTATGTCAATGCTACCTCAAATTTTACAATTAGGAATCGATATTATTATTCAATTAGTTCAAGGAATTGCACAACAAGCACCAACTTTAATCCCGCAAATATTAGAATGTATTTTATCAATGATAGATACAATTTTAGATAATATTGATTTATTTATAGATGCAGGAATCGAATTAATACTTGGTTTAGCAGAAGGATTAATTGACGCAATTCCGCAATTAATAGAAAAAATACCTGAAATAATAACAAAGTTATTATCAGCAATAACCAGTAATTTACCTAAAATTATTGCTATGGGTGTTGAAATAATTGTTAAATTGGGTGCAGGATTAATTAAAGCCATACCTCAATTAATTGCTCAGATTCCAGAAATAATAACTGCTATTGTTGGTGGATTAATGGATGGATTAGGTTCCATCTTTGACGTAGGAGTTAATTTAATAAAAGGTCTATGGGAAGGTATAAAATCGGTTGGTGATTGGATTTGGGATAAGATTAGTGGCTTTTTCGGAGGAATAGTTGATGGAATTTTAGATTTCTTTGGTATTAATTCACCATCCAAATTGATGGAGGAAAAAGTCGGAAAATATGTTGGCCAAGGAGTAGGAACAGGTATTTTGAAAGAAATGCCTAATGTTATAAAAGAGGTTGATCAGGCAATGGCTTCTTTATCTACTGGAATTAGCACTAGTGTAAATCCAGTTATTAATCCTACAGCAAACACGAATCCATTAATTATAAATATAGAAAACTTTAATAACAATAGAGAAACAGATATTCAAACTTTAGCAGAAGAACTTGAATATTATCGAAAACAAACTGCAACTGCAAAAGGAGGTAGCTAATGGTAACTTGGAAAGGTATTGATCTAAATAATAAAGGTATAATAGTAGAAAGAACTCCTGCTGTTCCAAAAGGAAAAAAGAACATAGAAATAATTGAAGTAGAGGGAAGAAGCGGCTTTTTAACTATCGATAATAACACTTATTCTAGCTTTGTAGTACAGGTCGAATGTCATTTTGATCCTCAAAAATTTGATATAGATGAAATCAAATCTTTTTTAGATGGAGTAGGTGCAGTTTCTTTTGATGGCAAAAGAGAATATATTGCAGTTATTCAAAATTCTATTTCATTCGAAAAAGTTTTAAGATTTAAGTCTTTTGTTATAGAATTTCTATGTAATCCTATTGCTGAAGAAAAGACAGAACATGAAGTAATAGTTACTCAAACTGATTACACGTTATCTATAACCGATGCAAATGTGGAAATGTATCCAAAACTAGAAATTACAGGAACAGGAGATTTATCTATAACTATAAATAATAAAACATTTAATATCCTAGATGCAAATGGAACTTATAACTTAGATTCGAAATTAAAAGTAATCACTCATAATAATTTGAACGCTGCATCTTCTATGCAAAATGATTTTCCTACACTTATACCAGGCGAAAACAATATTAGTTATTTAGGTAATATTAGTAGTTTTAAAATTAAATACAGAAAGGCATTTCTATGAATATTTATCTTGGAACAACTACTAATTTTAATAATAATGGTTTAGGCTTCCTAGTAGATTGTATTTCGGCTAAAGTTACAAATGCTAAAAACGGAGTTTATGAGTTAAATATTGAATATCCCAGAAATACAAACATGGAAGAGTATTTAATTGTAGGGAATATTATTAAGTGTAATGTCGGAGATAATAATTATCAGCTCTTTAGGATTAAAAATGTTGATAAATCTTTTAATCCCATCAATATTTATGCTCAACATATTTTCTATGATTTATTAGATAATTATATTGAAGATGCTTATCCTCAAAATTTAAATTGTGAAGCGTTTGGAAATTGGATATTAAGTAAAACTGATTTCTCTACAAATTTTGAAGTTTTTTCTGATATTACTGGAGTGAAAACTGCTAGATATGTTGATAAAAATCCAGTTCAATGTTTCTTAGGAAGTGAAGAAAATTCTGTTATAAATTTATTTAATTGTGAAATCGAAAGAGATAATTTTAATATTCATTTTAAATCACAAATTGGATATGATAATGGGGTTAAATTAATTATAGGAAAAAATATTACTGGAATAAACATTAAAACTGATATCAGTTCATTATATACTAAAATTAAACCTGTTGGTTATAATAAACTGACTTTGCCAGAAATATTTATAAATAGCCCTTTAATAAACAAGTGGCCAACACCTAAGATATGCAAATACAATTTTGACAGTATAAAGTATGATCCTAACGATCCAGAAGCATATCAAACAGAAGAAGAAGCATATTCAGCTTTAAGAAGTGCTACAAATGATTTATTTACAAATGGTATAGATAAACCTCAAATCAATATAAAAATTGACTGGGTTGAATTATCTAAAACTACCGAATATTATAATGAATATAGTAATATTGAGAAAGTAGGATTAGGTGATACGGTTAGAGCGAATATATTAGGTATTGATTATACTACAAGAGTAATTAAAACAGTTTATAATGTATTAAATGATAGAATTGAATCATATGAATTAGGAACAGAGCAAGCATCTTATGCTTCATCTATAAATTCAATTACTAACTCAGTAAATGAAATTAATCCAACTGAAATATTAAGTCAAGCCCAGCAAAATGCAACAAATCAAATCACTGCTGCGATGGGTGGCTACGTACTTAAAACAAATAATGAGTGGTTTATTATGGATACTGATGATCCTAATACCGCAACCAAAGTATGGAGATGGAACTTAAATGGTTTAGGCTATTCAAGCAATGGAATAGATGGCCCTTATGAAACTGCTATAACACAAGATGGTGCTATTGTAGCAGACTTTATAACAACTGGAAAACTTAATACTGATGTTATTGAAGGATATAATCAACTAGTTTTAAAAGTAAACGAAATACAGGACCTAACAAACGAAGTGAATAATGATTATTTGATAGAGCTTACTAATGCTATAGAAGGTAATTTGCTATCATTAAAAATTCATGGTGAAATGAGTTTATTATATCCAAGCGATGACTTATATCCAAGTGATGACCTATATCCGTTAGATAGTTACTTAATTATTCAATATGAAGATAATTCGCAAGTTAAAATTCATTTACCATTAAATTATTTGAGATATTTAAGTGAATCTGTTTATGACGAATTCATTATTGAAAGTAATCAATGCAGAATAGTTCGACGAGTAGGAGAGAATACAGATGGTACCTTATACGCTCTAGATTCAGAAATTATAGAAGAATTTGGTGAATTACTCATCGATATTAAAAATGGCACTAATAAAATATGGTTAGAATCATTTTATGATAAGCCTTTATCATATTATGCAAAGTATGCGATTAAAAGCACAAATTCAGATATTTTTGCTACAAAATCGGAAATGAGTAGTAGTATTGCTGTGGCTAAAAACGAAGTAAATATAGAAACATCCGAGAAAATAGAAACTGCTACTGGAACCGATAATCTTATAGCAAAAATTAACTTGAAACCAGGAAAAATTTTACTTGAAGGAACAGTTACTGCGAATGAAAATTTTAAAATATTAGAAGATGGTTCTATGATGGCAGTCAACGGAAGTTTTTCTGGTAACATATACCTAGATGATGGAAACATTGTAGTAGGCGGTGATGGGTTAATAAGTAATTTACAGTTTAATAGTTTTGGACAGTATATGGATAAAGCCTTAGTTGGATTCGAATTCGATAGTATGGATACAGGCCAAGTTGTTAAAAATTCAATATGTTTAAATGTTCAGATACCAAGCAATTTTACTATTAGGCATGCGTATGTAACATTAAATCATAGTAGAGTAACCTATACTAATCCACAGGCCACTTCAGAAATTGTTGGCTATTGTAGAAATATAAGATTATATAAGGGGACAGGCACTACATTAGCAATAAGGTCTGATCAATATGCAACAAGCGGTTGGATAAAAGCAGGAGTGCCAAATGGTAATGAAATTCCAAACGCTTTTGGGTCGAACGGTTATACTGCTACAAACTATAATAGTGACAATAATGAATCTGTAAGGTCAATTGATATTGCTTCATATTTACAGTCTGGAAGCAATTTGTTATATATTGCAACTGCTGAAAACACCAGCAGCAACATAAATAATATGAATGATGCAAATAGTAAAACTGGAGCTATACAAATGACAGTAGATATTATTGGATATATGTCGCTGAATTAAATTTATGAAAGGAAAGAAAAAAATGAAAAAAATTAAAAATATACTTGACCACTTAGGGTTGAGTAAAGTATGCTTATACATACATACATACATACATACATACATACATACAAAAGTATTCTCAAAAATTGGAAGGAGGTGCAGTTATTTAGTAATTGCACCTTCTATGTTAGAAAGGAGAGTGAAGGCTTAAATCTTTGCTCTCTTTTTGATTTAAAAAATAGAGGTGCATTTCTATGCTAGGGGTTGCATTTGAATTTAAGGATTATCCTGATACAACAACTCCATATACGGCCACGACTATGAATAATATGCAGAAACTATTGGTCGATCTAATATACCCGATCGGCTGCTATTTTGAAACATCAGATAGTGACTTTGATCCGAATACTGCTTGGGGTGGTACTTGGGTATTAGAAACAGATGGAACTGTTCTAGTTTCTAAATCTAGTACTAGTGGTAGCAAGTTTAATGCTAGTATTGGCACTGTGGTAGGTGAAGAAAATCATACTTTAAACATCAATGAAATACCAAGTCATAATCATTCTAGAGGTGTTTCAAGCGTAGGTGGTGGACAGGTTGACAATCAACCAGGATTTGGTGGAACACAAGAATATACAAGCTGGGTAAGTAATACTGGTGGAGGGCAAGCCCACAATAACGTACAACCAAGTAAGATCATAAATAGATGGCATAGAACTGCATAAAGCAAAGATAAGCCGAATATATGGCTTTAATAGAATTTAAAGATTATCCAAATACGGAAACTCCTATTAATTCAGGAAATTTGAACTTCAATTTTAAAGAAGTAATGAATTTAATCTATCCAATTAATTCTATAATTATAAAATCAGATAATGCAGATTATTCTGATTGGCTAGGATTTGAATGGGAACGCACGTTGGTTGGAAGAGTTCCAGTTGGTATTGATGAAAATGATAGTGATTTTAATACTGTCGGAAAAACTGGCGGAGAAAAGAAACATACATTAACAATCGATGAAATGCCTAAACACGATCATGGCGCCGCGATTAGTGGAGGAACAGGAAATGTATATACTGCTGGCTCTTTTCTGTCAGGGCAATCGCCACTATATTATATTCCAACAAATGCCGCAGGTGGAGATGAGGCTCATAATAACTTGCAACCGTACCAGGTTGTGGCTTTCTGGAAACGTATAGCATAGAAATAAAACTAAATAACATTATGAATGCAAAAAATAAACTTTAAAAATAAACCGAGTACGAACAGTCCGATAAATGCGGACAATTTAAATTTATTACAAGATAATGTAGAAGATGCGATTGATCTTGTTGACATCAAAGTGGATGAAGTAAAGCCAACTATTTTGTGGGAAAATGCTAATCTATCCAATAACTTTGAAGCTCAAACAATTTCACTTAATTTAACTAATTTTGATAAAATTGAGTTAATTTTTAGCGAAGGCCAAAGCTACCAATTTGATATTGGGAATGATGGTTATGTCTATGTTTTTCAAGATGCAAATGGTAATTTTACAGGTAGTCCTTACGTGTATCTTAGAAGAATAGCCACTACAACAACTGGCTTAGAAATTGGTGATTGTAGAGGACAAAATACATCACAGTCTGGAGCTTGGGCAACAAACAATGCTAGATTAAAATTAAAAAAGATAATTGGCTATAAAAAAGAAGGTGATTAAAATTGAAATAACATTAGGGCAAATTTATGATTGCTTAATATTTATCGGCGGGCTTATTGGGGCGGTCATAGTAATTTTAAAATATTTGAAATCTATGAAAGATGCCATTCTAAAGCCAATAAATCAAAAACTCGAAAAAATGGATAAAGATCATTTTGAAAAAATAAAAAATTTAGAGCTTAACTCTATAAAAACAGATTTAGTGAATTTTATCAATGATATAGAACATAACGTGCCAAAGAGCCAAATACAGAAAATGAACGCACATGAGCTATATGATCGCTATTCTGAACTAGGAGGTAATAGTTACGTTCACGATCATTGGGAGAGACTAAAAAAAGAAGGGAAGGTGTAAGAATGGAAATAACATATATGGTAATAATTGCAGTAATAACTTTAATTGCTGGTGCTATAACTAAAACGTTTATAGAAGAAATACCAACTAAATTTATACCAATTCAAAATTTAGCAATTGGTATTATATCAGCAATTATATGTATTATATTCGATGTAGAAACAAATGTGTTGCAAGCGTTTGTGTTATGTATTTTAGCATCATTCGGTGCTGGTGGTGCTTATGATTTTGCAAAAACTAAAATTAGTGAAAAATAAGAAAGGAAGATAATTTATGGAAGAAAACAAACAAATAATTGAAGTTGAATATGATGAAGAAATGGTACAAGAAGATATTAAAGCACAAGAAGAAAATAATGAAGAATTAATACTTCAAGATGAATTCAATGCTGACGAAGTGGAAGAAATGCTTGGAGAGGGGGCTGAGATCATTGAGGAATAGTAAACCAGAAGCTGGTAATAAATATTTCAATACCAAATCAAATGGTGGATATTCAACATGTATAGTTGGTAAACCAACAGATGTAGGATGTAATGTTTTAGCTAATTGTGTTGGCTATGCTAATGGTGCATTTAATGAATACATTGGAAAAGGAAAAGAAGTTTACAATTTAACTTGTAATGCCGAAAATTTTATTGAAAGAGCTATTTCTAAAGGACTTTCTGTAGTAAAAGATCCGGTCCTAGGTGGTATTATGGTTTGGCAAAAAGGGGCAACATTAGGTAGTTCTGATGGTGCAGGACACGTAGCTTTTGTTTGGGAAATTGTCGATAAAGATACAGTAAAAACAGGAGAAAGCGGATATAATTCTAAAGCATATTGGAATACTAAACGTTCAAGAGGAAATGGAAATTGGGGACAATCTTCAAGTTATACATACAGGGGATGTATTGTGCCTCCTAATTACGTAGAACCCGAAGAGCCGAAGGAAGAAGAACCTACTTATAAATTTAAAATTGGAGATAAAGTGATTATAAATGGTTCTTTATATGTTAGCTCTAATGCTGAGAAAGCAAGTGGTAAGGTAACAAATAAAACTACTGAAATCACAAGACTGGCAAAAGGAGCAAAGCATCCATATAACACAACCGGGGATCTAGGCTGGATGGATGAGGAAGATATTAAATCATACGAAGAAAGTGAAGCTATAACTTACACAGTACAAAGCGGGGATAATTTAACCAAAATAGCTAATAAATATAATACAACTTGGAAGAAAATTTACGAAGATAACAAAGATGTAATTGGTGATGATCCTAACTTAATTAAGCCAGGACAAGTTTTAACAATTAACTAAACTTTTAGCTAGTCATTTAAATTGACTGGCTTGTTTTTTTATGATATTCTTTAAGAGGGAAAATTACATACCATTTACATACCATTTTTAAGTATTTGAACAATTACGGAAGGGTTCGGATGAGTATTTTAGTGGATTTTATGGGATATATTATTGGAAAATAATACAAAATATTATATACTTTAGTTTCCCTTATTCTCCACCATTTGAAAATTACACGAACACTATTTACCCAATATTGGGAGGGTTTGTGATTAAAATACGAAGAAAGCACTAAATAATTAGTGTTTTTTTCATGGGGGTATTTTACATACCCAAAATTATAAGAAATGTTCCACAAAAACAATGGAAATTATGCAATTGATACCAGGAATCTTCATTGGTAAATATACTTACATATACTTTAAACAATTGCTAAAGATATAAATTGACATAAAACCATAAGTTATTATGGTTTTTTCCCATTTAATTTGTTATAATAAATAATAGGGTAGTGTGATAATATGAAAAGAACATTAAGTGTAATAGAATTAGAAAAAATAGATGCTTATTTTAGGGCAGCAAATTATCTGGCTGCAGCTGAACTCTATTTAAAGAACAATCCATTATTAAAAGAACCATTAAAATTAGAACACATTAAAAGCAAATTAGTAGGCCATTGGGGAACAACACCAGGTCAAAATTTTTGTTATGTTCACTTAAACAGAATTATTAAGAAAAATGATTTAAATATGATTTTTGTTTCAGGACCAGGACATGGCGGAGGAGCAGCATATTCTAATGTTTATTTAGAAGGAACCTATAGTGAAATATATCCAGAAATTTCTTATGATGAAGAAGGATTAAAAAAACTAATGAAACGTTTTAGCTTTCCAGGGGGAACTTCTAGTCATGTAGCGCCAGAAATACCAGGAAGTATTAATGAAGGAGGAGAATTAGGTTACAGTTTAGCTCATGCTTATGGAGCAGTATTAGATAATCCTGATCTTTGGGTATCCTGTGTAATTGGTGATGGAGAAGCTGAAACAGGTCCTCTAGCAGCCAGTTGGCAATTAAATAAATTTATCAATCCTATAACCGATGGAGTAGTTTTACCAATTCTTCATTTAAATGGGTATAAAATTGCTAATCCTACAATCTTAGCCAGAATTAGTAAAGAAGAATTAACTATGTATTTCGAAGGTTTAGGATATAGACCTTATTTTGTAGAATATATAACAGAAGCACAAATTCATGAAAGTATGGCTACAGTTTTAGATGAAATAGTAGAAGAAATTAAAGAAATAAAAAAACATGCAAAAGAAGAAAAGGATACAACTAGACCAATGTGGCCAATGTTAATTTTAAAAACACCTAAAGGATGGACAGGACCAAAAATAGTGGAAGAAAAAATAGTTGAAGGGACATTTAGAGCCCATCAAGTACCAGTTGCTATTGATAAAGAACATGAAGATAACTTAGAAATATTAAATGAATGGTTACAAAGTTATCGCCCATGGGAATTATTTGATGAATTTGGTACCCTAAAAAAAGGTTTACAAGAATTAATTCCTCCTAAAGAAAAGAGAATGGGAGCAAGTGTTTATGCTAATGGTGGCTTAATTTTACAAGAATTAAATATTCCTGACTATCGAAACTATATGCTTGAAATTAATACTCCAGGAATGATAAAAGCAAGCGATATGACAGTATTAGGCTCTTTTATTCGGGATATCATCAAATTAAATCCAAATAATTATCGAATATTTGGCCCAGATGAAGCTTTAAGTAACAGACTAGGAGCAGTCTTTGAAGTAACCAATCGCAAATGGAATGGAGAAACAATAAAAGGGGATGAATATTTAAATACTGATGGTGCTATAATTGATACAATTTTATCAGAACACGCCTGTGAGGGAATGCTAGAAGGATACCTCTTAACAGGAAGACATGGATTTATCCATACCTATGAATCTTTTAGCAGAATCATCGATTCGATGGTCTCTCAGCATGCCAAATGGATAAAAATAAGTAAAGAACTTCCATGGCGTTCACCAATATCAAGTTTAAATATTTTATTAACCAGTCATGTTTGGCAGCAAGACCATAATGGCTATACTCACCAAGACCCAGGATTTTTAAATCATATTGTCACAAAAAAGCCAGAAATAGTTCGTATTTATTTACCAATAGATGCCAATACACTTTTATCTACTTTTGATCATATAAGTAAAACTAAAGACTACATAAATGTAGTTGTAGCAAGCAAACATTTATCTGTTCAATGGTTAGATAAAAATGAAGCAATAAAGCATTGTCGTAAAGGTATAGGAATTCTTGATTTTGCAAGTAATGATGAAGGTACTCCAGATATCATTTTAGCAAGTGCAGGTGACACACCAAATTTAGAAATCATTGCTGCCTCAGTTCTTTTAAGAAAAAATATTCCTAATATCAAAGTAAGAGTAGTAAATGTAATTGATTTAATGAGACTTGTATCTCATGACGAACATCCTCACGGTTTAACGGATTTAGAATATGATAGAATTTTTACCAAAGACAAGCCAATTATCTTTGCTTTCCATGGATATCCAAATTTAATTCATGAATTAACTTACAAAAGAGCAAACAATAATTTACATGTAAGAGGCTATATAGAAGAAGGCGCAATAACAACATCTTTTGATATGAGAGTATTAAATAAAATTGATCGATATAATTTATGTAAGCTTGCGATTAAACATTTAAAACTAAATTCGATTGAAGTCATAAAATTAAATGATTATTGTGATATTATGTTAGCTAAACATAAAAAATATATCAAAGAATATGGAGTAGATATGCCAGAAGTAACAAATTTTGAATTTGATTTTAAAGGAAGGGATCAATATGAATTATGATTATATTATTGTAGGAGCAGGTATGGGTGGTTTAAGTGCTGGCTTAAATTTAGCTTTTAATCATAAAAAAGTTTTAATATTAGAAAAAAATAGTTTACCTGGGGGATTTGTTACCACATTTAAAAGAGGAAGATTTGAATTTGATACGAGCCTCTATGATTTAATGGATTATGGTAGAGATAATCATGTAGGGTCATTACAAAGACTATTTAAAAAATACAATATTGAATTAGATCCTTTACTTATACCTTATAATATTAGAATCAAAAGTCTTGATGATAATTTTGAAGAAGTAATTAAAGGAGAAATTGATGATTGGGTACTTAGGTTAGAAGAAATGCAAAGTGGTTCAATGTCTACTTTTCGTAGTCTTCTTCCCGTTTTAAAAGAAATTCATGAAGCATTAAATGCTTTAAGAAAAAATCGTAAAAATATTGAAAAAGATTTTCCTAATTTTATTAAATACTTAGATAAAAATGCTTATGAAGCTTTACTAGATTTAAATATCCCTGATAAAACTATTCATGTTTTAGGATATATATGGATAGAAATAGGAAGTCCTCTAAATAAATTAAGTTTCATTGATTTTGCTGAATGTATGTACAAATATATCTTTAAAAGGCCAGTAGCACTTACCGAAAAAAGTATTGATTTAAGTTTAAAATTAGCTAAAAGATATGAAGAATTAGGAGGGAAAATCCATTATCGATCTTGCGTTTCAGAAATTAAAGATATAGACGGTAAAAAAGAAGTGATTTTAACGGATGGTACTACATATAAAGCTAAAGAAGTAATTTGTAATTTATCTGAACGCTATGTATTTAAGAATTTGATCAAAGAAAATCATCCATTTGCCAATCAAAAAGAAAATGCTCGTACTTTATCTATGAATGGATTAGTAATTTATTTAGGATTAAATAAGTCATATCAAGATTTAAAGCTTTATAATTATCGATATTATCAATTCCAAAATTTAAATAGTACCACTAATATTAAAAGTATGAAAAAGTTTTCCCATCATACAATCGAGGCAATAGTTCCCAATATTGTAAATGAATCCTGTAGTCCTAAAAACACAACTATCCTAGTTTTAAAAACTTTATATATGAGCGATGTATGGAACAATGTAAATAAAACAAATTATTATCAAACTAAAGAAATGTTAGCAAATGAACTTATTGAAGAATTTGAAAATGCCTTTAATATTGATATCAAAGAATATATTGAAGAGATGGAAATAGCTACACCATTTACATTCGAAAAATATACAAATAGCATTAATGGTAATATATTTGGCTATATGCGTTTAGGTTATGATAACAGCATCCATAGACTTATTTCTTATGAAGAAGAAAGAATTCCTCATTTGAGTTTTGTTGGATCATCTTCTCTTTTTGGAAGTGGAGTAGATAATGCTTTTTACAGTGGATATTATATTACTGAGAAATTATTAGAGGAAGAAAGAAGGAATGATTAAATGGAAGTAATAGAAAAGATTGAAAAATTAAAAAAGGAACGTAAGCAGATTATTGAAAGCTTTGGTGCTAAACCAATTGAAAACACTTATATTGATAGAGAGGTAAAAAAAATGAAAGAGATTTATCATACGGTAATTACTGATATATATGAAGAAACAAAGGACGTCAAAACATTTACCTTAACTGCAGATAAAACAAGTGATACACCAGTTTTAGCACCTTTTAAAGCAGGACAGTATATTACAATTCATTTAACTATTGATGACGCTCCAGTAACTAGAGCTTACTCCCTATCTTCTTCTCCCACTTTAGCCAATAAAGATATATATAAAATAACAATCAAAAGAGTAGAAAATGGCTTAGTAAGCAATTATATGTTAGATAATATGAATGTTGGCGATAAATTAGATGTAAGCATGCCAGCTGGCGACTTTGGCTATAATCCGATTAAGGATGAAGAAAATGTTATTGCTATAGCAGGTGGAAGTGGAATTACACCATTTATGTCTCTAGCTTATGCTATATTAGAAGGAATATATTCATGTAGTTTAACTGTATTTTATAGTATAAAAACATATGAAGATATAATATTTAAAAGAGAAATAGAAGAAATAAATAAAAAGAAAAAGAATGTAAAATTTATAGTTACTCTAACTAGAGAAGAGAAAGAAGGATATCAAAATGGACATATATCAAAAGAAATGTTAGAACCATACATCAAAGAATTTAATACAGTACTTATGTGTGGACCTAAGGAATTATACCGTTCTATGAATGAAATATTAAATGAATTTAATATTCCAAGAAAATCGGTGCATTATGAAAACTTCTTTGTAGAATATAAACCAAATGAAAAGATAACTTATAAATTAAAAGTAATAATGAAAGACAAAGTAGAAGAAATCACTTGTAATAATGATGAAACGTTATTAGTAGCTATGGAACGCGCGGGGATTGCTGCTCCATCTTTATGTAGAGTAGGAGAATGTGGGTATTGTAGGAGTGTTTTATTAGAAGGTAAAGTTAAAATGATTGGAGCTAGTTTAAAAAAAGCCGAAGCTGAAAATGATTACATTCATCCTTGTGTATCTTTTCCAGATAGTGATATAGTATTAAGATTAGATATATAATGTTAGATAAATATGTAAAAGAAACCAGAAAAAATTTTAAATTTGCTATTGTAATAGGTATAATATTTTTATTAGTATCAGCTATCTTATTCGTAGTTAAAATAAATCAAATAGCCTTATTTTTTCTTATAGCTGGGCTAACTATTACGATAACAGAAATTATAAGTGCTCTTAATTTTAATGATATTTACCGAGCAATGTCTGAAAGTGAGAAAGAATATATAGAATCTGAATTAAACAAAACAATATTGATATCTAAAAACCATTATACCATTACAGAAAACGGAATATTTATTCCTCAAAAATTATTCTTTATTCACTATAAAGATATTATCTTAATCTATGAAAGACCGAAATTAAACCGTAATTCATTAGAAGTATATATTAATATTATAACAAAAGATAACAAAAGGTTTTGTTTACCTACATATACGACAAATATAACAATAGGTTTTGAATATCATGATTTAAAAGAAATAATTATAAAAAAGAACCCAAATGTATTAATTGGTAAAAATAACAAGAATAAAGAAATAATAAAAGAAAAATATAATATAGAATTATAAAAACTCTCAATTTGATATGAACCCCGTTTCTTGGACATAGAAACGAGGTTTTTATATGAGTAAAT
>ERZ1643251.874-NODE-874-length-37969-cov-5.298096_pt1 | contig 37969 bp, 37 predicted proteins | sample MGYA00579261_ERZ1643251 | MGnify/ENA primary metagenome ERZ1643251 (study PRJEB29033, sample SAMEA4952267) | chicken gut metagenome | biome: Broiler Chicken; feature: Gastrointestinal Tract; material: Caecum | place: Ireland | collected 2018 | study: Broiler... | reverse complement strand
GCGGCGGTGCTGGATGCGGAAGCACGGCAGGCGCTTTACGCGGCAATTACCGCTTTGCCGGATATTTACCGCGAAACAGTAATGCTACATTTTTTTTCCGAATTGCGGTATGAGGAGATTGCACAGCTCATGGGTGTGAGCGAAGGAACGGTAAAATCAAGAATGGCAAGGGCAAAGGAACGCCTTTTTGCCCTGCTGAAAGGAGGGGAGCAGCATGGCTGACAGGTTTGAAGAATTCATGAAGAGCATTGCAGAAGAAGCAGATGCCAGGGTGGAGTATGCGGCAATGCGGGAAGCCGTGCTGCAAAAAGCGGCTGCAGCGCGGCGCAGGCAGGTGCGGTTTGTGCGCTATGGCGCCATGGCTGCAACGCTGGTGATCCTTGCAGGCGTGGGCACATTGTTTTTAAAACAAAAGGGCGGCATGAACGCAACTGCGCGGGATACGGAACAAACGGCCCCACAGGCAATGGAGTATTCTTTTGCCGATTCTGCGAATGGCATTGCTCCAGCCGGAGATCCCGAAATGCCGGAAGCGGGCAATGCCAGCATCGCAGTGCCGGAAGAAGCAGAGAAAGACGCTGTAACAAGCGGCGCGCTGCCCGAAAGCGCGCCCGTTTCGGAGAGCCCAGAGGAGAGCGACGAGAGCTTTGAAGCTACCAGCGGAGCCAATGGGGTACATGAGATTGCGCCCAACGCAACCGGAACGCCGGATGCTGTAGCAGTTGCCTTCAGCCCGGAGGAGCTGTGTGCGCTCTGCTTAACGGCGCGTGCGGATGGGGCGGACGGTGCGCTCGCCTCCTTCGAATTCCTGTATGCGCCCGTAGAGACGGCGGAGGGATATAGGCTGGTGGACATCGTGGCCGATTGCTCTGGCGTCACTTACACTTACAACCGAGCAGCAGCGGAAGCGAGCGACGACGCATACGCGCTGATCCTGCCCGCTGTGAGTCTTTATGGTGCGCGGGCGGAAACGGATGCAGATGGCGTATATGCGCCGGCTGATGCGCTAGTTTCAGCCTCTGCTGAAGGCTCGCTTACCTGGATTCTTGGTGGTGGGGAAGTCAAGCTTGAACCTTATGCCGGCTGCACGCTCTCCGAAGTGGAACTGCGCGCGCTTTGCCCATTGCGGCTCATGGAGATCGAGTAAGCTTTGCGTTGCTGCAGGAAAAGGCCGCCCGAACGGGCGGCCTTTAGACTACAAAAAAGGGAATCCATGACCCTTTAGGCTGGTGTGCGCTTGCGGCGCAAGGGCGTCGCGAACTTGCGCTGCACGACCCCAATCCTGCGGAAACCTATAGGGGTTGCAAACGCTAAAAGCGGGATCCTTCGGCGGGTAAAGCGTACCCCGCGGTTGGGCTTAAGTTGCCCAAACCATGATGCCCAGAACGCTCTCGAGGTTCCATACCCCCTATAGCAAGAAGAAAGTTTAAGCAAGGCTTTTGCAGATTTGCGAACCTTAAGGGGATGTGGGTTTGGAAACCAAAGGAAGCTTCGATACGCAGCGGGTTGCTCTGTGAAGGGCCCGGCTTATCGAGAAAGCGGCGCTATTTTTCAAGTTAGGCATGCCCCTTGCACCTTAGGATGGTTAGAGGCATGCCATGCAAGGCTTTTGCAGATTCGCCGTGCCGCTGCAAATTCGATTCAAACCTTCGGGAAACGGTGTTGAACTTTTTAGGGGCTTTCGTGGGTTAAACCTGCTCGGCAAGCGGCTGGGCATTGCCCAAAATCTTATGTGATTGGAAGCTGTATTTTAACCCTTTTGGATTTTGCGTTTAATGGCGTGCACAAAAGCGGGGAAACGCAAAACTTTGGCCGGCTTTGTGCCTCTGTTAGGCGCATCCGGCTTTTACTGCCCGCGTAGCCATAAAAGTTGCGATGTTGTGCTCGTGTAGATTGCCTGTTCCGCTCGTGTCATCATAAAGGTTTGTTAGAATAAAGCCAGCCTCCAATTGGCCGTTGATCAATTCTTCAAGCGTGTGGGAAAACTGCATTCCATCGTCGTTTTCCCGCAATTGCCGCGCATGCGCTTCGTTCACCAAAGGGTTGAACGGCAGCGTGTTGATAAGCGTGGTTTCGCTTTCATCAAACGCATAAAGGATTTCAAGGTTAAACCCGGATAGCAACGCGCCGCCGGGCTTGAGCACCCGATAGCATTCCTGCCAGATCGGCTTTACTTCCGCAACATAGCAATTTGATACGGGATGAAAAATCAAATCAAAGCTGCCTTCATCGAATGGAAGGCGCTTTGTCATGTCTGCTCGGAGGATGGAGATGTTGTATCCCTCCCTTTGAGCAACGATCCGTTCCTGTTCGAGCATCTTTTCCGAATAATCGAGCACGGTGCATTTTGCACCGAGCGCCGCAAAAATGGGCATTTGCTGCCCGCCTCCGCTGGCGAGCCCCAGAACGCTTTTCCCTTCCAGCGATCCAAACCAGCTATGCGGAACAAATTTTACCGGCGTAAGCTTTACATCCCATTTTCCGCGTTTCGCTTCGCTGTATGCTTCATGGCTGATGGGCTGACTCCACTCCCAGCCGTTTTCGACCCAGCGGTCGATGGTTTGTGCATTGATTTCTGTATAGTGCATTCCAAAGGCCTCCTTTACTTCCGCTGTTGTATGTGCCTCACAGGCTTACCCAGGCGGGATTCATAAGGGATTGCGCAAAGGCGAGTTACCGCATGCCTGCGCTAGAAAAATATGCTGCAAAAAATGGGCAGCGGCCTTAAACGGTAGCCATTGAACCGGCCGCAGGCACTTTAGAGCAGGCCGAAAAGCACGGCGCCTATGGCGCCCGCGCCAAAGATGATGAACGTTGGGTTTACATCCCATTTGCGCAGCACGAAAAGCGCTACGGCAAAAACGCCCACGGAGATGGGGGAGAGGGCTGAAAAAGAAAAGGAGAGCAGGGCGCCGTTCCAAAGCGCGAGGGCGAGGATGGATGCACCTGCCGCACCGATCAGCCCCACCACGCCCGGGCGAAGGCCGGAGAGGATGCCCTGCATCAGCGCAAGGCTGCGGTATTTTCGGTAAAGCCAGGCAAGCAGGATCACGATAACGCACGATGGGAACACGCAACCGAGCGTTGCTACAAGCGAACCGGGCAGGCCAGCCACCTGCGTGCCAACAAAGGTGGCCGCGTTAATGGCGATGGGGCCTGGCGTCATTTCCGCAATGGTTACAACATCGGTAAACGCCGTCATCGTAAGCCAGCCGTGCTTTTCAACAATCTGTTCGCGGATGAGGGGCAAAGCCGCATAACCGCCGCCAATGCTGAACAGGCCGATTTGAAAAAAGCTCCAGAACAATTCGAGGAAGATCATGCGCCCTTACCTCCCTCTGTGGATTTATGGGTTTGGATGAGCGTGTCCGCAAGGCCGATAACGGCGCAAGCGAGAATACAGAGCACCACATTTATGCTGAACACCGCCGATGCCGCAAACGTGCCCAGCATGATGCAGATGGGGAGCCCACGCCGTTGTTTGAGTATGCCGGCAACCATTGTGATGACCACGTTTGCAATCACGGCAGCAACGCCTGCCTGCATCCCCTTGAGCACGAGGCTTACGATGCGGTTATCGCGAAACGCGGCATAAAAGACGGAAATAATGGAGATCACAATCAACGGGGGAAGAACAGTCCCAAGCGCCGTAAGCAGCGCGCCCAGCACACCTGCTACCCGGTAGCCGATAATGATGGAAGCATTCACGGCAAGCGGGCCGGGGGAGGATTGCGCAATTGCGACCATGTCGAGCATTTCTTGCTCATCAATCCAGTGCAGCTGCTCCACAAATTTGCGCTTCAGAAGCGGTACGATTACATAACCACCGCCAAAAGTAACGGCGCTGAGTAGAAATGTGGATGAGAACAGCGTCCAATACAGCTTTGCGCTGCGTTCTTCCAAAAAGACCCCCTCCATTTCGCAGAAATTTGCTGTTTCATTGTACCACAGATGCCTTGGCTTTTGTATGGCAGGAAAGCTTATGGGCCGTGCTTGCGCTCAAAGCTACAGCAGGGTAAAATGAAAAAAACGGTTGCAGAAGGTGCACGATGGGATTCTGGATTTTTATGCTTCTGATGGTAGAGCTTATCCCCGTTGCAATGCTTGCAATTGGCTTCTGGTTTCGCCGCCGGCCGCCTGCGACGATCAACTTCATCGTCGGGTATCGGACGGCGCGTTCCATGCAAAACGAGGATACATGGCGCTTTGCGCACCAGCATTGCGGTGCAGTCTGGCAAAAAATCGGCCTCGTGCTGGTACCGCTTTCAGCCCTTATCATGGCGTTTTTCTATGATGCCTCCGAGGAGAAGGTCGGCGTCCTTGCAGGCGGGCTTTGCATCGTGCAATGCGTGGTGCTCCTGTGTTCCGTGATTCCGACCGAGCGGGCGCTTAAACGCACGTTCGATGAATCCGGCAAGCGCAGGGAAGACGCGCCGCCTCGCGCATAACATAAAAAGAGGATAAAGCCTAATAGCTCAAGGAAACATGACCGCCTCCGATGCCATTTGCCCCAGCACAGTGCCGGCCTGCAGAGCAAAGGGTTACTTGGTCAGATGCATCATGCTGAATCCAACGGGGTGTTGTATCTCGAAAAGGGCAGCCGTGCGGCAGGTGCGCGAAAGAGGAAAGGGCACGGGTTGCAACTTGCTGCCCTTCGATAACGATGCGCACCAGGGATACTTTTTAAAATGCGATTCTATTTTACGGCGTTGCCCTAGCGTTTTGCGCTTTTTGCAAGGAATGCGCGGCATGGGCGACTGGTGAAAGCGGAACCATCTGCAAACGCACACAAGAAACTGCCCAACATCCGGTCTGTTGGAAAACACGGAAAAAAGGATTCGCTTTTATACGGGTAGAGCGCCGGGCTGACAGCCTCCGTGCTCTACCTTATAAATTCCTTGGAGCTTTGAGGCCAGCCATCAGAAAGCTCGATGCGGCTATGGCGAAATGCTCCGATAAACCTGGCCAACAAGCATTTCGGAACAAGCGCTTTTTGGCAGAAATGCTGCGGCGCCAAAGCCCAAGGAAATCATGCAAGCTTTGAGAAGGTGACGGCGTGCTTTTGCAGCCTGCCCAGCATGCCAGAAAAGCTTTAGCACTTAGGCCTGCCGCCTTGCACGTCTCAACCGGCTTCAGTGGCACCAGCGTCATACGGCATTATTTTGCGGCAAAGGAGCAAGAAAAGTTCCTTCTTGGAATGTAGGGAAGACTCGCGGATATTTCCCTGCGCAGCAAGGATTTTTCATCGCAGCATGGGAAAGTTCCATGTAGACTTTGAAAAAGGGACGCAGCCTTTTTCACAACCAAAAGCGCAGGGCCTGCAAGCCCTGCGCACGTTGATTCAAATGGGTTTATGGTTCTTCGATCCGGCCGAAAAGCTCGGTATAAAAACGCATCTTTTTGGCGAGCTCCGGCGTGCAGTCCTCCCGGCGCATGCGCCATTGCCAGTTGCAGCCAAGCGTACTGGGCGTATTCATCCTGCTTTGTGCGCCAAGGCCAAGGTAGTCCTGCATTTGCGCCACAAAGAGCACCGCAACGGAGCTCATGCCCCCGCGGATCATGCCCCAATGAAATCCTTCGTGTGCATTTAAGCCGAGATATGCTTCCGCGCGGGCAACGTCTTCCGGCGCAGCTTCCTCTCGCCATCCTACAAGCGGCACATTGTCGTGCGTACCCGTATAGCACACGCAGTTTTCGGGGTAAGTGTGCGGGCGATACTCGCCGGGCTCGCGGGAGTCGAATGCGAACTCAAGTACCTTCATGCCGGGGAAGCCGGAGCCTGTGAGCAACGCGTGCACGGCTGGGCTTAAATAGCCGAGATCTTCCGCAATGATGGGAAGCGAAGGAAACGCTGCGCGCAGTGCTGCGATAAAGTCCATGCCCGGTCCTTTTACCCAGTGTCCGCTGCAAGCGTTTGTAGCCCCATAGGGCACGCTCCAGTAGCTTTCCAGCCCGCGGAAGTGGTCGATGCGCAGCACATCGTAAAGCCGCGCTGCGCTTGCGATGCGCGCCATCCACCAGCGGTAGCCATCCTTGCGCATCGCATCCCAACGGTAGAGGGGGTTGCCCCAAAGCTGGCCATCCGCGCTGAATGAATCCGGAGGAACGCCTGCAACGGCTAGCGGCGTGCAGGTATCATCGAGGAGGAAATTTTCCGGCCCAGCCCATACATCCGCAGAGTCCATAGCAACATAGATGGGGAGATCTCCGATCAAGCGCACGCCCTTTTCATGCGCGTATGCCTGCAGAGCATCCCATTGCTGGTAAAAGAGATATTGGATAAAGCAAAAGAAGCTTACGTCCTCGCGCAGCTTTGCGCTCCAAGAGGCAAGCGCTCCCTTCTTGCGCAGGCGGATATCCGCATCGTCCCATTGCGTCCAGGCGCGCATGCCAAAATGCTGTTTGAGCGCCATGAACAGCGCGTAATCGGGCAGCCAGGCAGCATTTTCTTCTGCGAATGCGGTTGCCTCTGCACGCAGTTGCGTTCCTGCGCGCGCAAACGCGCGTCGCAATAAGGGCAGGCGCGCTGCGTAGATTTTCCCATAATCCACGCGCTGCGGGTCGTTGCCCCAATCCGGTGCTGCAACCTCTTCTGTGGTCAAAAGCCCAGCGCGCACCAGCGCCTCCAGGTCGATAAAATACGGGTTGCCCGCATGTGAGGAAAACGGCTGGTAAGGCGAATCTCCCACACTGGTTGGCCCAAGCGGCAAAATCTGCCAATAGCGCTGCCCTGCGGCGGCAAGAAAGTCGATAAAGCGGTATGCTTCTGCTCCAAACGTTCCAATGCCGTACGGCGACGGAAGCGCCGAAACGGGCAGTAGAACGCCGCTGCTCCTTTTCATGATTCAAAACCTTTCCTTATTACACCGCGCCCCCATTTGGGGAGCGCGGCTTGATACTTTCTATGATTTTGCGCACTGCAAGCGCCATTATCCTTTCACTGCACCTGCCACAACGCCTTTGATGATGTGCTTCTGGCACAGCAGGTAAACGATGATGATCGGAATGATGCTCAGCATAATCACTGCCATCGAAGCGCCGAGGTCCACGGAACCATAGCTCCCCTTAAGGTACTGGACATGAATCGGGATGGTCCGGTATTCCGTAATGTCCAACACCAGATAAGGCAAAAGATAATCGTTCCATACCCACATGGTCTGCAGGATGCCGACAGAAATCATTGTGGGCTTGAGCATGGGCATGACCACCCGGAAATAAGTACGCAGCGGCCCGCAACCATCAATTGCGGCAGCCTCCTCGATCTCAAGCGGCAGATTTCGGATGAAGCCTGCAAACATGAAAATCGCAAGCCCTGCGCCAAATCCCAGGTAGATGATGGGGATGGTATAGGGCGTGTTCAGCTTCAGCTGGTCAGCCGTGAACGTGAGCGTGAACATGACCATCTGAAACGGAACGATCATGGAAAACAGGCAAAGGTAATAGAAGATTCGCGCGAAAGTGCTGTCCACGCGGGCGATATACCAGGCCGACATCGAGCAGAACAGCAGGATCAGCGCAACCGAAACCACCGTGATCAGCAGGCTGTACGCTGCGGATTTCAAAAACGGGTAATTGCCGAACGTGAGTCCCTTCGTGTAGTTATCGAAGCCTGCAAAGGATTCTGCATCCGGCAGGGTAAAGGGGTTGAGGCTGACTGCTGCGTTGGTCTTAAAAGAGTTAATCAGCACTTGCATAATGGGGAAGATCCAGGTAAGGCAAACCAGGATAAACACGCAGGTAAGGATGGTGCTGCCCAGGGAATAACGCTTTTTCATTACTGCTGCACCTCCTTGCGGCGGGTCGCCGTGAGCTGGATAATTGCAAGAACGGCTACGAGCAGAAAGAAGATCACGGCTTTTGCTTGGGCCACACCGTGCCAGTTCTTGTTGATGTTATAAGTAGAATAGATGTTGAGCGCCAGCAACTCGGTCATGTTGATCTTTGCGCCATCCTGGATCACCTGCGGCATGCCGCCGGTGAGCGCAAGGTTTTGATCGAACATCTTGAAGGAGTTGGTGAGCGTTAAAAACGTGCAGATGGTGATGGCGGGCATCACGTTGGGAATGGTGACGCGGAAGAGCTTTTGCCAGCCATTTGCGCCATCGATCTCGGCGGCTTCCAGCATATCCTCTGGAACTGCCTGGAGCCCAGCGATATAGATGATCATCATGTAACCGATCTGCTGCCAGGCTACAAGGATCACAAGGCCCCAGAAGCCATAGGTGGCGTTTGCGGTAAGGTAAGTGGAGTAGTGCTTTAAAATGCCATCAAAAATTAAGGACCAAATATAGCCCAGCACAACGCCGCCAATGAGGTTCGGCATGAAGAACACGGTGCGGAACAGGTTTGAGCCCCGCATTTTGCGCGTCAATGCATAGGCTACTGCAAAGGCAATTACGTTGATAAGGATGATGGATACTACGGCAAAAGCCGCAGTATTCCAGAATGCATGGCCGAAGCCAGGATCCGTCAATGCTTTTACATAGTTCTGGATGCCGATCCATTCAGCATCTTTTGCAACGTTGAAATTGCAGAAGGAAAGATAGATGCCCTGGAGGAACGGCCAGATGAATCCGATAAAAAAGCAGGCAAAGGTGGGCAATACAAATACGGGGAACCAACGCTGGATTGGGCGGCGGATTAGACGGCTGTTCACCGCCGCGCCGTCTCGTGTCTTTTTGCGCAAAGTGATCTTCCTTTCTTTCTCGGAATCGGCGTTGGGGGAAGCGTCGGCCGGGAACGGCGCCAGGCATGGCTATAGGGTGAAAACCCTAAGAGAATGGGAAACGGAGGTTAATAATAAGAATGGTACAGGGACGAGCGTGCGCCCGTCCCTTTTTTATTTCAATTTGCTTGATTAGCCGTTCTGTGCGGTGTACTCAATCGCCCAACCATCGACGAAAGCGGTTTTCACAGCTTCCCAGTTCGCATCGGTGGGATCTGCGGAGTAGGCAGCCAGAGCGGTGACCACGCCGGCGCGCCAGCTATCCACGTTGGGGGTGTGGTTGAACGCCCAGGAAACGTTGTAGTTGCCCGCTGCTGCATATTCCTGTGCATCTGCGCAGAATACGTTAGAAGGGACCTTTGCGTTCTTGAAGGAAACAGCGCCAAGGTTGTCCGCAAGCATCTGGGTGCCTTCATCAGAGGTTACAACCCAGTACAGGAAGTCCAGCGTTGCCTGGATGTCCTCTTCCGAAGCCTGGGAGTTGACTGCCCAGCAGTTTTCGGTGCCGCTGCACAGGCCAGCCGTCTCCTCGCCTTCAACGCCGCAGTAGATCGGGATCATCGCAAGATCCTCGGGGTTCATCTTGAAGCCAAGGTCATCGCTCAGCACGAGGTTTGCATATTCCCAGGAGCCGTTCTGATAGAACACAGCCTTGCCCTGGCCGAATTCAGCTTCCGCCTCGTTGCCGGTGGCAGTGGAAAGGGAAGTGGGATCCGCGGCGGAATCGGTGATGTAAAGATCCCAAACCTGGCGGAAGTTGTCAAGATAGGTGCCCTTAATGGTGGCGGGCTGCTCGGTTACGCCGTCATCCCGGAACTCATAGAACAAAGGCATGTTCGCAAGGTGGCCGGAATACCTCCAGGAAGAGGAACCTTCAAGGCCAGCGGAGGTGAAAGCGTCAAAGCCGAGCTCAGCGGAACGCGCATGGATGTCATCCGCAACAGCCTTGAGCGTTTCAAAATTGGTGATGTCATCGAGCGTGTAGCCGGCCTGCTCCAGGAGCGCGGTGTTGACGATGATGCCAAAGGACTCGTAGCAATACGCAATGGCTTTGACAGCGCCGGTTTCATCATGCAGGTTGTACTCATCGGTGGTCATTTCCTTGTAGACCGCCGTGTCGGTCAGATCCAGCATATAGTCGTTCCAATCGGCGAGACCCTGCGCATTGCCGCACTGGAAGAGCGTCGGTGCGCCATCCTTGCCCATCTGCGCGTTGAGCGTATCAGAATAGGTGCCGGAAGCAGCAGTGACCACCTTTACAGGCACGCCGGTCTGTTCGGTGTAAGTCGCCGCCAGCTCCTGCCATGCAGCGTCAGCTTCAGGCTTGAAGTTGAGGTAATACACGGAACCGGAAGCCGTAGTGGGCGCTTCCGTATTCGTGGCTTCGGGCGTCTCCTCCGGCGCAGTGGTGGGATCTCCCGCTACAGGCGCCTCGGTTGGATCGATGGCCTCGTTGGTATTGCAGCCAACGCATGCAAGAACCATCATGGCCGCAAGGAGAATTGCCAATCCCTTTTTCATTGTCTTGTTCCTTTCGTCAAATAAATTATTGTTTTCCCGTGCGGTTTTTCGCACAAGCTTTTTAACTTCATTCAAGGCTGCGCACCGAAGCCCCCGTGCGCAGTTTGGTTTCCATGAACACATGGTTGTTCGTTCCATCGCCCCGCAGCAGGCCGGCAAGCGTTTTAATGCTTGCAAGCGCCATTTCTTCCGCCGGCTGCTCCAGCGTGGTCAGCGTTGGGGTGCAGTAATTCGTAAGCTCCAGCCCATCGATCGCAATCACGGAACAATCCTCGGGCACGCGGATATTGTGCAGCGAAAGCTGCTTCATTGCTGCTATTGCCATTGCATCCGAAATGGCAAACAACGCCGTGAAATGCGCCCGCTCGGCCAGCCGTGCCGCCGCGTGGTAAGCATCTTCCATCTCAAAGCTGCCGGCACATTCCACCAACGTGGGATCAAGCGCGATACCTGCATCTGCAAGCGCCTCGCAATACCCTTCATAACGCAATTGGCTGATGGAAGCGCCGCCCTTTGCTTCAATCAATGCAGCGATTCGGCGGTGCCCACGCTCGAGCAAAACACGCACCGCCCGATAAGCTTCCCGCTTATCGTCGATTGCTACGGAGGAAAAGCTTTCCGGATCCAGTGCGCCGAAGGTGTTTGCATAGGTGCAGCACACAAACGGAACGCGCAGCGTGGCAACGTCCATGGCGGAATAATTGAACCTGCCGCCCAAAAAGATGATGCCGCACAGGCGCTTTTCGCGTTCCAGCATTGCGGCGGCCATCAATTCGTCATCGCTTGAACCGATCTGGTGCAGCGACATGGAATAGCCTTCCGCGTAAATCGCGCTCTCGATCGTTTTGATGATGCGCGTAAAAAATGGGTTTGCAATGCCGCGCACGATCACCGCAATGGTAGCAGATTCCCGAATTACGAGGTTCCGTGCGCTATTGTTGGGCACATAGTGGTATTGCTCCACAATTTTGAGCACTTGCGTGCGCGCTTTTTCGCTCACATCCGGATGATTGTTCAGCACGCGGGAAACTGTACTGACGCTGGTGCCGCTGTATTTTGCAATGTCTTTGATGGTTAAATGCATCAACGCCACTCATCTCCCCACGGTTCGCAAATCAAATAGCATACTCGAGGTGAAAACGTTTCTGGTAACGTTTCCGGCAGCTTTATTATATCCATCCATATAGAAATTGTCAACTCTCTTCAAGAAGGTATTCCTTTATTTTTTCACGGCAAAGCGCTGTTCCCTGCACATACAGCAGTATAGTATAATGGGGATAAATTATTTGGTGCGGGAGGAGGAGCATTGCATCCTTTGTTCCCGCGGCAGATTGCCTGGAGAATGAGGATAAAATGCTGCAATTTGGTATTTTTGCATGGTTCAGCTACCCGCTGCCCATCGCAGAGCGCTTAAAGCTGATTAAGGAAACAGGCTTTGATGCGGTATCGCTTTGGTGGGGCGATGAAAATGAGGATGAGAAGGAGCGCCAACCGGCACTTGCCCGGAGGCTTGGGCTTGCGATCGACAATATCCATGCGCCCTATCCGAATGCGAATGCACTCTGGCAGGATGGACTCGCGGGGGAAGCATACCTGCACCTGCTCTGCAGCTGCATGGACGATTGCAGACAGCATGGCATCCCAACCGTTGTGGCGCATATTTCCCGGCTTTCCATTCAGCCCGAGGTGACGCCCATTGGCTTCGCGCGGATAAAGCGCCTTGTGGAGCATGCGGAGAAGAGAGAGGTCAATCTTGCGATTGAAAACCTAAACTGCATCCCGCATTTGGATCGAATCTTTGCGCAGCTGGATTCCGAGCGCCTGGGGTTTTGCTATGATAGCGGGCATGAAAACTTCAACCATCCGGACGCGGACTGCCTCGCACGCTATGGACACCGTCTCTTTGCCGTGCACCTGCACGATAACGCTGGCGACGCCGATGCACACCTGCTTCCCTATGATGGAAACATTACATGGGAATCCAAGAAGCAGGAGCTGAAAAAATGCCGCCCCATCCCTTATTTAACGCTGGAAGTTGATTTTAAGCGCGAGCATCCGCAAAGCTGCCTCTATCAAGGCCTGTCGGCTGAGCAGTTCCTTTCTCAAGCGTATTTACGGCTGCAGCGCCTTTCTTGAGCCATCGAGTGCTTTGCTGTTTACAGTTCCTTCACATATGCCCGGCAACCTTTCAAGGGGGCGCTGCGTTTGTTTGGTAGAAGCATACGGGAGCTCCCGAAAACACAGTGCATAAGGAGGAACAATCCATGAAACGGCTTTCAGCGATTCTGCTGGCAATGATGACCCTTTTTCTCAGCATGAGCGTTGCTTTTGCGCAAGGCGGCACTTACACGCGCTCTTATGGCACAGTAACCGCCGTAAACACGGAAGAGAATGTGCTTTCCGTGCAGACGGGGGGCGGAACAAACACAACGATCAAATTGGACATCTTGGATAGCACGAAAATCGTAGATAATACTACGCACAAGCAGCTGCAGCTTTCGGACATCCAAGTGGGCACGACAGTATATGTTTGGCACACCGCTGGGCAAAGCACATTTGTTCCGCCCCACCGCAAAGCTTACGCGGTCGTGGCAAATGTTGCGGCCGACCAGGCGGCAGGCCAGCTTTTCGAGATCGCTTCCATTTCAAAAGGCGAAAATGGGTACACGCTGTTCAATGCGGAAGGCGATCTTTACTTAACGATCCCAAGCGCCTCGATCCCGGTCTATGGCCAAAGCGAAAAGCTGAGCGCTTCGAAACTCAAGCCCGGCATGGTCCTTCTGGCATGGTATGATGTGGTGCTTGAAAGCTATCCTGGCCAGGCCAGCAGCGATACGTTGCTCATGCTTTCTACTTCAGCGTCCGTTCAACCCCCGCAAACGGGCGATTCCAGCGCAATGAACCTGCTGTTTGCAGGGCTGTCATTCATGGTTTCCATCGGTGCCGCCGCGCTCCTGGTTCGGCGCTGCCGCATGGGGAGGGCATAAAGAATACCGATAGATGATAGAGGAGGCACCCTTTATGGGTGCCTTTTTTGAATGGAAAGCAGGGCGATTGCGGCCTTTGAGCTTGCCATGCGCAGTGTACCGCTTCAGAAAAACAAAAAAGCAGGCTGAACCACCGAAGGCGTGCACATCGTGTACCAACGTCGTGGCGAAAACCGAAAGAGCCCTAAGGTACCGGAAGGCGTCTCGCCTAAGGGGAGGCAGGACGGATATGCAATAGCGAACGGCCGAACTTGACGCGAAGTTTGCGCAGCTGTTTCTCAATCTGCAAAAAAGCGCCTTTTGCAAGAATCCCCGCAAAAAGGCGCTTTGCAGCCAAGCTTTATTCGCCTTTGACGCGGCATCCGGCGAACTCAATCGCCGCGCGTGCCAATACCGCCGTGGGATCCACCACCGGATATGGCAAGGCATAATCCGTAAATGCGATTGGAAGCTCTGTGCAGCCCAGAACAAAAGCTTCCACGCCATCAGCAAGCATTGCGTCGAGCACCTTGCGCACGGCGGAGGTATCGAACGCGGCATTACCTGCCTTTACACCATCGTAGATAAGCGCCATGATCTGCTTCTGCCCCATTGCATCCGGCTTGCGCACCGTTACGCCATGTGCATCAAACAGCTGCTCATAGATCCCGGTTTGGATGGTGCCATCCGTAGCGAGCAGCCCGACGGTTTTAATCCCGCGCCTGTCGATCTCATCCGCTGTAAGGCGCAGCATATGAAGCACGGGCAGTTTTGTTGCCGCGCACACACCATCGTAAAAATAATGTGCCGTGTTGCAGGGCATCATCAATACGTCTGCGCCTGCGCGCTCAAGCGTGCGAGCCGAAGCGGCAAGCTGCGGCAGCGGGTTTTCACCGCCGGAAAGAATTGCCGCAGTGCGGTCCGGTATGTTCGTGTTGCTGTCAATGAGCACACGCGGGTGGTCTTGATCGCACCGTGCATCCGTCATCAAAACGATTTTGCGGAACAGATCCGCGGTCGCAAGCGGTCCCATGCCGCCTATGATTCCGATATTCTTTTTCATGTTAGCCTTTCTGTGAAATGAAAATAAAACTGGGACATGCCTCCCCGCATGCTGAAGTATGGCAAGGCTACGCCAAGCTGCGGAACCGGCACAAAGGATGCTGCAAAAGCGTTTAACCTCTGCAGCATCCAATGCATTGCTATTTATTTTACGACTGCTTCCGGATCGATCGCAAACAGGCTCGCGGCACCACCGCTGTGCAAGAACAGGACGGTTTCATTTTCCTTGATTTCACCTTTGCGGCAAAGGTCGATAAGCCCTGCGAAGGTCTTCCCAGTATAAACCGGATCGAGCATAATGCCCTCTTTGCGTGCCATCATCTGTACTGCTTCGAGGCCTTCTTCTGAAGGTTGGGCATAACCCGCGCCATAATAGCGGCGAATATCCACCTGCTCGGGCGTAAGGGAAATATCCTTATCAAGGAGCTTTGCACTTTCGGTTACGAGCTCCGCCGTGATCTCCTCAAAAGGATCATCGCATACGGCGATACCCGTTACGCTCGCGCCATCCCCATAGAGCATTGTGCCAAGCAACATGCCGGCAACGGTGCCGCCGCTGCCCGCCGTGCAGATCACGCGGTCGATCTTCACCCCGGCAGTCTTGGCCTGGCCGAACACTTCTTCGGCGCAATCCACATAGCCGAGCGTGCCAAGCGGGACGCTGCCGCCTACCGGCACAAGATAAGGCTTATGGCCGGCTGCGCGCAGCTCATCAGCAATCCGGTCCATTTCAACATAAACGTCATCATAGCTGTCCGTATCTACGAAGCGGACATCCACGTCCATAAGCGCTTCGAGTAGCAGATTGCCTTTGCGCCCCATCACACCGCGCTTTTTAAGAACCAGAATGGGCTCAATGCCAAGCCTGCGGCAACATGCTGCGGTGAGCATGGCGTGGTTGGATTGCGCACCGCCCGTGGTCATCACGATATCGCAACCCTTTTCCTTTGCGTCTGCAAGCAGGTATTCGAGCTTGCGCACCTTGTTGCCGCCTAGACTCACGCCGGTCATATCATCGCGCTTGATATAAATGTTGCGTTTGAGTTCCGCGCTGATATTGTCGAGGCGGTAAAACGGCGTTGGCAGTTGCGCAAGGGAAATATAGGGAAGATTGTGTTTCATGTGCGTGCTCCTTTCTTATTCTTCTTCGTTGAGCCTGGGCAGGTTCAAAAAATCAAACGTTGCAAAGTAGTCCTTCGGCGTTTCGGCACGGCGGATCATCTGCACGCTGCCATCCTCGCGCAGCAGAAGCTCTGCACTTCTAAGCTTGCCATTGTAATTGTAGCCCATAGAGAAGCCGTGAGCGCCGGTATCATGAATGGCAAGGATGTCCCCCACCTCGATCTTGGGCAGCTTGCGATCGATGGCAAAACGGTCGTTGCTTTCGCAGAGTGAGCCGGTGATGTCATACAGGTGATCGCAGGGCGCATCCTCTTTGCCGAGCACAGTTACATGGTGATAGGCACCATACATTGCAGGGCGCATTAGGTTAGCCGCACAGGCGTCGCAGCCGATGAAGTCCTTGTAGGTTTTCTTTTCATGCAGCACGGTGGTAACCAGCGTGCCAATTGGGCCGGTTACATAACGGCCGAGCTCGGTAAAGATGCGCGGCCGGATATCCGTTCCGTTAAAGATAGCCTCATACACTTCCCGTACCCGGTCGCCTACGACCTGGATATCCGTTTCTTCATCTTCAGGGCGGTATGGGATACCCACGCCGCCGGAAAGGTTGATAAACCCGATCTGGATGCCAAGCTCGTCATGCAGCTCCTTCGCAGTTTCAAAGAGCAGCTTAGCAAGCGTTGGATAATACATGTTATCCGTATTGTTGGAGGAAAGGAAAGCATGCAGGCCGAATTCCGTTACGCCGAGTTCCTTGAGCTTCCGCATACCTTCCGTGAGCTGCGCGCGCGTAAAACCGTATTTGGCATCAGCAGGGTTGCCCATGATCTTCGTTCCAATTTTAAACTCACCGCCCGGGTTGAAGCGGCAGCAGATCTTTTTGGGGATACCGCCATGCTTGGCGAGGAAATCAATATGCGAAATGTCATCGAGGTTGATGATGGCGTTGAGCTTGCGCGCATATTCAAAGTCCTTGGCAGGCGTGGCATTGGAAGAAAACATGATGTTTTCACCTACAATGCCTACAGCTTCGCTGAGCATAAGCTCCGCATAACTGGAGCAGTCCATGCCGCAGCCCTCTTCCTTGAGGATCTGCATCAGCACCGGGTTGGGGCAGGCTTTCACGGCGTAATACTCTTTGTACCCCGCGTTCCAGGAGAACGCCTTCTGCAGCGCCCGCACGCGTGTACGCAGCCCGTGTTCATCATAAATATGAAACGGGGTGGGGTATTCCTTAATGATGGCCTCAATCTTCGCTTTGTCGTAAGGTAATGTTTTTTTCATTGGTTTACTGCTCCTTAGTTTTTATAGTTCAGCGTATTGGGTCATTTCCATATTGCGGGTGTACTCTGGGCCGCGCAAGCCGCGGTCTTCGTATTCGATTTCACCTGCTTGGTTATCATAAGGATCGTGCCGCCAATGTTTCTTGGGCGGGTCAAACGGCGCGCGGAATTCGCAGTTTGCTACCATACGGTAGGGATCGAGGTTGCCAAAATAATGCAACCTGCGCGCTTCGTTGCCCACGCGGTGCGCACCGCCGCCATAGGAAGGATCTGCAAACATCCAACCATAGGGCGCAACATAGAACATCGCCCAGTCATGCATGCCAACATCGTTTGGTTCTGCGCAAAGGCCGCTCTGCCAGCGCGCCGGGATGCCCGCGCAGCGGCACAGCGTGATGAACAGCAACGCTTGCACGCCGCAGTCGCCCTTGAAGTTACGCGCGCAGTTTTCCGCGATGTTCTCAAGCCCAAAGTATTCACGCATAAAGGAATACTTCACATTGAGCGTAACGAAGTCATAGAAGATGCGCGCCTTTTCCACCGGGTTTGTTACCCCTTTGGTGAGGGATTTCACCAGCTCCTTAATATAGGGCGTGAATACGATATGCGGGTTTTCCTCCTGCGTGAAAAACGTGGGCTGCTCCGCGTCCGGCACAATTTTCATGGGGTCAACATAAGGCGCGGTATGCAGGTAGGAATATTCCACCCAGAACTCATGGTTTTCCTCCAGCACCTCTTCCCAGTAGATGGTGCGCTGCGGCGCATCTTCGGGCGCGATGTAAGCCGGTTTCCCATAATAGCCGACCAACTCAATCTCGCTCTGTTGAATGCATTTTGCAGGGATCGGGATATGAACGCGCACGCGTTTACCCTTCTCAAAGGCTTCATCCTTGATGCGGACGCTTGCACGGATGCGGATACGATTGCTGAGCTTCCCGTTTTCGCGCATGAGCCGTGCAGCGCGATCCAGCAGGCTCTCGCGGGTATTGCCGGCATCTTCTCCATCGACTCGGCCGCGGTTCACAACGCCCGCACGCGCTGCAAAAGCAGCGTCCGTTTTGATGAGCGTTTGATAGAAGCGCAGGAAATAATGCGGCTCGCCGCGCACATAGATCCAGTCGATCTTATTGTCATCCACCATGGCATGGAATTCATCTTCCGAAAAATCCGGGATTGCCGCGCGGATCTTTGCTAGAGCTTCTGCCTCGCTGAACGGGTAATCCTTTTCCAGACGCAAGATCATCTCACGCTCACAGATAAGGCAAGAGCGCAGCGCATCGGGGATCTCCCCGGCAAGGCGCTTATCGATTAAACGCACAGCGCCTTCAAAATCGCCCCACGTTTTACGGCGCAGGATGTCCTCCGGAAGGCCAACGTTTAAAAATTCGAAGTTGTCATTGATATTCATCCGAAACCCCTCCTTATATGGTGGATTTATGAATCAAAAGATGGAGCCCACGGCGAGCACGCCCTTTGCCAGGTCGTCCCGATAGAGCGGATGCCCGGGGCAGAGGCTGTTAAGCACAACGCCATCCGCACCGGCTTTGCTGGTGGAGTGGATGTACATCCCATCTCCAAGGTACATGGCCACATGGCCCTTAAAGAACAGCATGTCGCCTTTTTTCATATGGGCCCGGTCGATTTCGTGCGTAGGAAAACCCTCTTTAATGCTTGCATTGCGGTAAAGCTTTACGCCATTGAGCAGATAGGCAGCGCCAACGAGGCCAGAGCAATCAATGCCTTGCGGCGTTTTCCCACCCCAGCGGTACTGCACGCCCATGTAGAGCTTTGCTGCTTCCACAACGCTGTTGCGCAGCTCTTCTTCACCAGCAGAAGGCGCATTGTCGTAATAGGGGCCTAGGAAGCTTTCGCGCACATAGCCTTCCGCGCCGCCAATGAGGCGCACTTTTGTCCAACCCAGCGGCTTTTCCGGTGGCGCGATAAATTCTACAGCTCCGCCGCGGCATAGGCATATATGATATGGATGGGTTGCGCCGTCGGTCACTTGAATGTCGGCCCATGCAGCCCAGACGCGCCGCAGATCTGCTTTTTCCCAGCGCTCTACCTCTGCACTGTCCATGCATAAATGGGATGCGTGCACGTACGTTTCATATCGATAAGGCGTGCGGATTTTATAGAATCCGTTTTCTGCCTCTGCCAAAAGCTCAACGATCTGGCCATACCAGCCTTCATCGTCCGGCTCAGCCATAGGCGCCGGAGTTACAAAATAGGGGGCAATGGGGGAAATGACCAACGCGCGTTTTTCCATCTGAGTTTGTTCTCCTTTTCTGAATTTCATGGTTGCAGCGCTTTACCTTCATGCAAAGCGGCTGCCGGGAAAGGAAACGCATTTACCAACAACAGCCCGCCCGCAAAAACGGGCAGGCGTTGCTGCATTTTCACAGAAAACTTGCTGCGGACGCCGCTTAGTCGAGCAAGCGTGCACGGTATTCCGCAAGTTCCTTCTCGTTGGCCATAACAAAATGGCCTTCTTCAATCTCCGACCACTTGGGTTTATCTACGGAATAATCGTGGCAGGAGGGATCATATACCTCAAGCACTTTTTGCTTTTCGGAAATTGGGTCGGGCATAGGGATGGCCGAAAGCAGAGCGCGTGTGTATGGATGTAACGGGTGCGCGAACAGCTTTTCCGTTTCGGCAAGCTCTACAATGACCCCCTTGTGGATTACGGCGATGCGGTCCGTGATGAAGCGCATGACCGAGAGATCGTGTGCAATAAAGAGGTAGGTGAGGCCATGCTCTTTCTGCAGCGCGGAAAGCAGGTTGAGCACTTGCGCGCGGATGGAAACATCCAGCGCGGAGATCGGCTCGTCCGCGATGATAAACTCCGGCTCCATGATAAGGCTGCGCGCGATACCAATACGCTGGCGTTGCCCACCGGAAAACTCGTGTGGGAAGCGGCTTGCAAACTCCGGCAGCAGGCCCACGTCGGCGAGCGCTTTGGAAACCTTAGACTCCCGCTCCTCCTTGGTGAGGTGCTTCTGCACGTTGAGCAACCCCTCGGAGACGATGTAATCCACCTTGGCGCGCTCGTTGAGCGAAGCCATGGGATCCTGGAAAATCATCTGGATCTGCTGGGTGATGCGATTATCCAGCTCACGCGAGATCTTTCCGTTAATCTTTTCTCCCTTAAAGATGATTTCTCCTTTAGAAGTCGGGTTAATGCGGATGATCGCGCGGCCGATAGTTGTTTTGCCGGAGCCCGATTCACCCACTAGGCCAAACGTCTCGCCTTTGTAAATATCAAAGCTTACGCCTTTCACTGCAACAAAAGGTCTGCGCTTGGTGCCAAACGTTACCTCCAGATCTTTAACTTGCAGGAGGACTTCTCTGGCTTCATGTTCCATTATTGCGCACCCCCTTCCTGCTTTGCACGGATATTGCGAATATTCTTGATGTGCTCTGGTGGCTCCACCTTGGGCGCGCGGGGATCAAGCAGCCAGGTACGCGCCTTGTGCGTGGGAGAAACCTCAAAATATGGCGGCCGATGCAGGAAATCGATCTTAAGGGCCTTCGGATTGCGCGGTGCAAAGGCATCGCCGCGCACTTTATTGAACAGGTTCGGTGGCGTACCTTTGATGGAATAAAGGTCCTGCCCTTTCACACCGAGCTGGGGCAGCGAGGAGAGCAGCGCCCAGGTATAAGGATGCTGCGGGGAATAAAACACCTCGTTGCAGGTGCCGATCTCTACAATATCGCCTGCATACATAACCGCGATGCGGTCTGCAACGTTGGCGACAACACCCAAGTCGTGGGTAATGTAGATCGTCGTAAGCTGGTACTTCTTCTGCAACGCGCGGATCAAATTCAAGATCTGCGCCTGGATGGTAACATCCAGCGCGGTGGTCGGCTCGTCGCAGATAAGAATTTTAGGATTGCAGGCCATGGCGATGGCGATAACCACACGTTGGCGCATGCCGCCCGAAAATTCATGCGGATACTGTTTGTAGCGGCGCTCGGGTTCTGGAATTCCAACGTCATCGATGATCTCAATGGCGCGTTTTTTTGCATCCTCTCCGGAAATTCCCTGGTGAAGTTTGATCGCCTCTTCGATCTGCCAGCCAATGGTCTTGAGCGGATTAAGGCTCGTCATGGGGTCCTGCATGACCATGGCAACCTCTTTGCCGCGGATATTGGCCCACTCTTTTTCGGTTTTAAACTTGGCGAGATCCATACCATTATACCAGATTTCGCCAGAATCCACCCAGCCGTTTTTGTCGAGAAGGCCGATAAAATTCTTGGTGAACACCGATTTCCCAGAGCCGGATTCTCCTACAATTGCAAGGCTTTCCCCCTTGTATATATCGAGCGAAATCCCGCGGATGGCGTGGAGCACCTGACCGCGCAGGCTAAATTTTACATTAAGGTCTTTTACGGACAAAATCACTTCTTGTTCCACAGTGCAAACGCCTCCCACTTATATATGGTTCTTCGGATCGGCTGCATCGGAGAAGGCATTGCCCACCAGATAGAAGCAGATCGTAATCACGGAAAGGATGATCGCCGGGACGATCAACTGGTAACGCAGCGTTGGCGCCATCATTAAGCCGCGGCCGCGTTCCACCAGGTTGCCCAAGGAGGGGGTGTCCAATGGGAGGCCAAGGCCAATATACGCCATGAATACCTCGGATCCGATTGCGCCAGGGATCGCGAGAGCCATGCGCAGCATGACCACGGATACCATATGCGGCAACAGGTTCTTTACGATGACGCGCCTTGTTGGCGTGCCGAGGCAGCGGGATGCAAGGTTGAAATCCCGGTCACGGATGATGAGCACCTGGTTGCGGATAAAGCGAGCAAGGCCGATCCAGCTCGTTATGCTCATTGCAACGATCAAAGTCACAACGCCTGGCCGCATGATATACGACGCAAGGATCAAAATGATCGTAGACGGAATGTTGTTGATAACATTATATAGCTCCGTGAGGAAGAAATCCAGCTTTCTTACGTAACCCCACAACAAACCAATGAGAATGCCGACAACAGCCTCAATGCCAGCAACGATCAAGCCGATGAGCAGGGAGGTGCGCGTGCCGCCCCACATGCGGGCCCAAAGGTCACGGCCCACGGAGTCGGTGCCGAACCAATAGACCGAGTTGGGTGCTTTATTCTTCACAAAGCTGGTCTCCAACACGATCTCCGTCGGGCTCAAGCGAGCAAGCGCCTTGTTGCCGCCACGCATGCTGCCGTCTTCAGAAATAACGGTCAGCATCGGCGTATCACTGGGAACGAACACATAGTACCAGCCAGGATTATTGGGGTCGGCGTGAACTTCCAGCGGGCTCCCGGTATCGGTTAGGCTGATGGTACCAGCATTGATCTGCGGTACACCCCAGCTTTCCGGCACGGTAACGTAAGCAAGCACGCAATTGGCCTCAGTGTTCTCCACAAGGTCGCCCGATGTGAGCTTGGTGCCCTGCGTATATACCAGGTTTTTATCATCTACGGTTACCCAAACCGCAGGTTGCAGCGTTGTATATGCGCCATCTTCCGAGGTCACATACAAATACGGCATCTCGTCGGGTACGAACACATAATACCAGCCCGCGTTTTGGGGATCTTGCGTAAGTGCGATCTCTGTGGGCGTTCCACCTTGTTCTTCCACGTAAGCCAAAGGCGTGCCCCACGATTTTGGCGTTTTCACATAGGTTAAAATGCCCTCTTCGCCTTCAATGAGATCGCCTTTTGTCAGTTTGACGCCATCAATGGAAACATCGCCATCTTCTTCAACCACCATCCAAAGCGCATTTTCGTAGTAGTTGACCTCATTGGGGTCATGTTGATTCGGCAGAAGCGGCTGAATAAACGTGAATACCAGCAGGATCAACATGATGGCCAGCATCGAAACGGCTACCTTATTTTTGAAGAACATGCGCACGGTGCTGCGCCAGTAGGAATAGTTGGAATAGCCTGTGCGTTCAGCTTCTTTTTCGTCGTATTCTGCAAATTCAAACAGATCGCTTCCCAGCGTTTCAATCTCTTCCTGGGAAAGATCATCCTTCTCGCTAACCGCAAGGCTTGAAAGATGCTCTTCGATGCTTTGCTCCAGCTTGCGGCTAATTTTTTCCTTCGGCGAATATTTGCTGCTCATCGTGCGCCCTCCTTTTTAGCAAAGCTGATGCGCGGGTCAACCAAGCCCATGAGCAGGTCGCCTAACAATAGACCTAGGATACTCAGTGCAGAGAAAATGATAATCAGCGCCAACACCATGGTATTATCCTGCCGCTTGATGACATCCACAAGCAGACCACCCATGCCTGGAATGGAATAAAGCGATTCTACATAGATGGAACCGGAGATGGTCAAGAGGATGGAGCCGGGAATCAAGTTTACCATTGGCACCACGGAGTTACGGAACACGTGGCGGAACCAGATGGTGGTATTCGGTACACCCTTGGCGCGAGCGAGCTTAATGTAATCCTTATTGGTCTCATCCACCATGTAGCGCCTAAGCCACATGGCGTAGCTGGAAATGGATGGAAGCGCTAGGGAAATGATAGGCAAAATCATGCTGGATGCCTTCGCCTCATCATACAGCAGGGGCAGGCCAAACCAACTGGAACCATAAAGCTGTATTGCAATGAAGTACACCGCGTTCGGCACAGCTTGGATAAACACGATGTACGCATTTCCGAGTTTATCTGCCAGGCGGCCTTTACTGCGCGCCATTAACGCGCCAAGGCCCATGCCAAGCGGCAGGCTAACGAGGATACAGATCAAACCAAATTTCATGGAAACGGCCATCTTGGGCTCAATGATCTGTGTGATGGGATAGTTAATGCGATAACGGTGAGAGACGCCGAGGTCTCCCTGTAAAAGTTGCTTAAAAAAGCGGCCTACTTGAACATAAAGCGGATCCTTCAAGCCAAGCTCGCGCAGTCCGTTTTCGATCTGCTGCGGGGACATCTTTTCATAATTTGAAAAGTATCCTTCCTCGGGCATCAAGCGCAACAGCGCAAAGATGACCGTTATGAGGATTACGAGCGTAAGCAAGGAGCGGATAAGGCGCTTAAGCGAGTATTTGAGCACTTTCGGTTCTCCTTTTCAACTTCGTATAGGGCTGCAATTTAGAAATGTTTCAATTTTGTTGGGATGGGAAAAGCGGCCCCGCTCCGCAAAACACAGAGCAGAGCCGCTCTGTCCCTGTTCACAATTTTCCGGGCGTACAAGAACGTACGCCCGGATTTGATACGGAAAGGAAAACAAAGAGATTATTCGCCCATAGCCTCCTGCCAAGCGGCAAGCTGCTGGTTGAACTGATCCTGCGTCATAGCGGTCTTGTAAACATACTGACCCTTATAACGGCTGGTGGATTGACCCATCGCAGCAAACTGACCCTCGAACGCGTTGAGCTTGGTTGCCTGGTAGGAACCGCCGGTTACAAACATCGGGATCACGATCGCATGTTCAAGATAGAACGCTTCTGCTGCTGCAAAGAGCTCAAAACGCTTATCCATATCGGAAGTTTCAGCTTTCGCCAAATCTACCAGCGAGCGATACTCTTCATAAAGCGCGATGGTTTCTTCGGTCTTGGTGTTCTGGTTGATGCCGTTCTTCTCGGTAGAATCGTAGAAGAAGTTGTAGCCGCTATCCTGTGCAAACGGATCGGTCCAAGTTTCCGGATCGAGGTAGTCAGCACCCCAGTTGAGCAGCTGGATCGCGTAGTTACCGTTGCTGCGGGTCTCATTGAGGAAGCTCTGGCCGCTCCAGGCGAGCACTTCAATCTGGATGTAATCCGTGCCGAGCAGGTCTTCCAGCTGCTGCTTGATAACGGCGCACTGGTCAGCCCAGGTATCTACGCTCGGATTGTAGTTCATCGGGATAATGATCGGGAACTTGCAGCCAGCAGCTGTAAGCTCTTCTACTGCCTTAGCCTTGTATTCAAGCGCCAGATCAGCATTGAAGCTCTCGGTGGTGTTGAAGGTGCCAAGGTCGCCAAAGGTCACGAAGTCCTTACCGCTCGGGGTGCTGGTAAAGCCACGCGGTGTAACGGTGTTGATCAAGTGGAGCTGCGGATCGTCGCCGGGGATGTAGGCTTCCGTTGCAACCACACGGTCGAGACCATGGAAAATGGACTTGCGGAAGTTTTCGTTATTTACGGCGATCGTCCAGTTTTCGGGTTCATACTCTTCAGCGAACTTCGGCTCGAAGTTGAAGCCCATGAAGTAGGAGTAAGAACCTACGATGCGGGAGGTGGAAATCATCTGGCTGCGTTCGGGATCGGCCAGCCAGTCCGCAACGATGTCGGGGCCGATGCTTGCATAGTCAACTTCGCCGCGCAGGAACATTTCGGGCGCGAGCGTGCCGGCTTCTGCGTTGTAGGTCTCTTCAATACGCTCGATGTGGATGTTCTCCGCATCCCAGTTGTTCACGTTCTTGGTGTAAACGTGCTTCTGGTTGGGCTCATAAGTGGAGAGCAGGTATGCGCCGTTGAACCACATGGTGTAGTTATCCGTTGCATAGGACTCGCCCATCTCAAAAATGAGGTTGGCAGGCGCCGGCCAGTAGGTGCCGAACTGCAGCGCAGTGAGGAAGTAGGGGCGCGGCTTTACAAGGTGATATTCCAGCGTGTAATCGTCCACTGCAACAACGCCGATATCCTCAGCCTTTACTTCCGGAACAACTTCAACTTCAACAGGGTTGCCGTCATCATCAACCGCGTTGGGATCACCGCTCAAGTATTCGCCATTCTCATTCTGGAAGCCGCCGAGCACTGCGGAGGTGTAATCGTAATACTCCGTCGCATTTACGATCCAGCCGTCCATCATGTAGAAGTTGCTGCAGTTGTACGTTGCATCGCAGATGTAACGCGCAGCGGCCACCCAGTCATGTGCGGTAACGGGATCCTTCTGGTTTCCGTCCGCGTCATACCAATACATGCCTTCGCGGATCTTGAACGTCCAAACGAGGCCGTCCTCGCTGGTGCTCCATTCGGTCGCAGCAGAGGGCACGATGCCGCCATAGGGATCGTTTTCCACGAGGGAATCGATTACGTTGGCGCCAACGGAAAGGTTGCTGGTCGAACCGGAGACCAGGTAGTTCATGGTGTCATTCTCGCTGGAGTACAGCGTGCGGTACACCTGCTCATCCGCAAACTCACGGCCATCGGGGCCGGTGGTCGCGGGCGCCTCAGTCTCTTCGGGCGCCGCAGTTTGCTCGGGCGCCTGGGTTTCGGTGCCTTCCGGCGCATCCGTCGGATCGGAAGGCGTGTCCGCGGGCTCATTGCATCCAGCAAAGATGCCGGCAACCATAACGATTGCCATGAGCAAAGCTAGAAGCTTCTTCATGTTGTTTTCTCTCCTCTTTTAGATTTATTTGGCACGGTAAAAACCGTGCCGATGCAGAAAACAGTGCTTAAAGCACAAATTCATTGTAACCGCTTTGCATGTATAAGTCAACACAAGCTTTGACATAAAAATGTTATACAATTGTAACATTCCTATACATCTTGCATTGGCTAAATATGTGCAAACAAAACACAGCGGGGTTGACTAAGATGAGTTATTTGTTTACACAAAGCTTATCTGCGAGACTTTCGCGCCGATTACCGGCACGGCCTTCGACTGCTTTAGCATGCAGCATAGAGCTGATTACAGATTCTTCCACGCTTTCAATCACAGCACGGAACACCAGGTCCATATCTTCTTCATAGAGCAGGGAGATGGTTTCGGGTTTTCCAGCGCTGTAATGCGGCAGGCGGTTCGCTGTGGAAAAAGCGAGAACGATTTCTCCGCTGCCATTGCCGGAGATGCTGCCTGTGCGGGCGAGGCCGGACTGCGCGCGTCTTGCAGCACGGGCAAGCTGGCGCGCAGAAAGCGGGGCATCCGTTGCAATCACAATGATCACGCTGCCCTTATCCTGCTCTGCGGCCTGCTTTTTTGCAAACAGGCGCGCCCCAACGTGGTCGCCTGCGATGGTGAGGTCACGCAAGGTGCCGAAATTTGTAAGGAGCAGTGCGCCAGTGGTATAGGTGTTCCCATAAAGGCTGAACGTGCGCGAAGCGGAGCCGATGCCGCCCTTGAGCGAATAGCAGCTCATGCCAGCCCCAGCGCCCACGGCGCCTTCTTCAAATGTTTCTGCTGCTGCAGCAAGTGCCGCGCGCGCATGTTCTTTTGTAATGTGCAGGCCGCGTATGTCATTAAGATGGCCGTCATTACATTCCATTACAACGGGGTTTACGGTGCCTGTTTTCACGCCGATGTCATCGTTGCGTTCAAGCATATATTCCACAAGCGCTGTGGAAACCGTGCCCACGGAAAGTGTATTCGTAAGCAGGATGGGGGTTTCAAGCGTGCCGAGCTCCTGCACCTGCACAAGCCCTGCGCTCTTTCCAAACCCGTTGATCACATGCGCCGCAGCGATGCATTTGTCGTGGAACAAATCTCCTCCATGCGGCAGAATTGCGGTCACTCCCGTATGGATATCCCCCGTGTGCAGCGTTTCATGTCCAACCCGCACGCCGGGCACATCTGTGATCAAGTTGCGTTTGCCATGCTCTAGATGGCCAAACTGCAAATTATAACGGCTTTCCACACCCATGTGTTTTTTTCTCCTTGCTTTGTTTTAATAGGTTTGGGATGAATGCTACATAGAAGCACATCTATTTTAATCCAACCCAAACGGTTTGGCAATCGGTTTTGGCGTAATTTTAACATGATCTCAACAAGAGGCGGGTAGTTTCCATACATTTTTGTATAACTTATCCCAAAAGAGAACCCAAATCCTTTTTTGAACAGCGATGGAGCCTTTTGGTTCCACATCCCCAAAATGCTATCAAGTCTGGAGCAGAGGTGATATTGGACAAAGCTGTGCGCTTAGATTTTTTGCTGGGGCCATGGAAAAAGTCCTGCCTGTCCATCTGGTTTCGCCTTTACGCAGCATAGATGCCTATGCTAATATGAAAATAACGGAGAAGCATGCAAGAACGTTTTACAAATATGGCCTTTGGCTGACCGGCAAGCGAATGAAGACTTGAAGCGCGCATGCGCAGTTTTTATGCTGTTGCGGTAAGGCTATGCTGGAACCTTACGGCTATTGGAAGTTGTTGGGCGAAAGGCCGTAAGAACTATGGTTTTGGCGTATCATATTTTCTGTATTCTATTAAGGTGAAAAGCGTTGGGAAAGGGCCCATATTATATGACATTATCAGATAAAAGCACGATTGAACTGATGAATATGTATGCTCAGATACTTACGGAACTGAAGGCCAGAAGCGTTATTCGCACATATAATAGTCCAATTGGCGATTATGCGGAATGGCTGGTTTCAAAAAAACTTGGGCTAACGTTAGAAAAAAACTCTAAAAAGGGTTATGACGCGTATGAACCATCTACCAAAACGCGGTATCAAATCAAGAGTCGATGGGAACGGGGGACTCCATGCGCACAAAGTCGTGAGTTAAGCGTGATTCGAAATTATGAAGAGAACCAGTTTGATTCCTTAATTGTCTTGATTTTCAATGCATACTTCAAGGTAAAGGAAGCCTATGCAATCCCGCACAATGTTATTCTTCAATATGCTAGGTACAGCAAACATCAGAATGGGCACATTTTAATTGCAATGGGACCTGTACTCAAAGATACGCATATAGAGGATTTGACAAGTCAATTTGAATAAATATCACATATTGATGCTATGTCATACGCAACAGGGCCAATTGATTCCAGTTGAAATCAATTAGCCCTGCTGCATGTGAAGTCATAGAGCGCTATCCAGGGTTGGCGCTTTATCGCTTTAAAGACTCGCATTCCGGAGAAGCTGAAATCATTCCTACTCGACAAATCCTAATCAATTTTTTGTTTGGAGATTGTTCTTTGCCATATTCGTGGTGCTTTTGATTATTTGATGTATCCATATTATCCTGCCTACAATGAGCTAATGTTATCAATTTGTTATGGGGGGGTGATAAAACTCGCTTTGCAACTGCAGATAATAACAATATGCTCCCACTCAAATTATAAGCGATTTTGCTTAAAAATCTATCATTACAAACCGAAAAAACAAATCGATTGACATCTATAAGCGTTTCTTGTTTGCATTTCGGACAGTAGAGCAGGAAACTTTTCATTTCCGTATCTACTCTAATCTTATCTTACTTGTGCGTTTTTTTCTGCATACAGGACAAAGTATCCATTCTGTTATTTTGCTATCCATAAAAACCTCTTCATCATACTATATAATTTTCTCCGTCTAAATACTGAACAAAAAATAATATTATACAACTCTTATATCGCATATATCATAACGGACGACAACATAGAATGCTGCCGCCCATTTGCTATCCGCAACATGTTCCCTGCCTTTCTCAAGTATCAGTTGCACTTGATGGTCGGATTATATATTAATAATATATAGTAATATAGTAAAGTTATTTTCCGTTTCTACGACACTTTACCAGCTTGCTTGTTTTCAATATATTAAGCTGATGAAATATCGCTGATTGCGTTGTACCAAGCTGATCTGCAAGGCTGCTGACACAAATTTCGTGTTTAGTTAAAAGGAACAAAAGCCTTACACGAGTTGGATCACCTATGATACGAAAAAGGTCTGCTAGTCGTATCAAATCCATCCGTATTGCTTAAATTCTCTGTGATAAAAATCTCCTTCCTTACAGTTTTTTCACGAACAAACAACGAATTGCATTGAGCACCGCAATAATCATTACACCGACATCCGCAAAAATTGCCATATACATGCTGACTTCACCGAAAGCCCCCAATATTAAGCAGGCAAATTTAACGCCCAATGCCAGAACAATGTTTTGATATACGATCCGCAGGCACTTCCTTGAAATCTTAATTGCCTTTGAAATTTTCATCGGATCGTCGTCCATTAAAACAATGTCCGCCGCTTCAATCGCCGCATCCGAACCCATGGCGCCCATTGCAATGCCAATATCCGCTCTGGACAATACGGGAGCGTCATTGATACCATCGCCAACGAAAGCCAATTTTGATTTTCCTGTTTTCTGCTTCAGCAAATCCTCAACCTTTGACACCTTATCCGCTGGCAGGAGCTCGCTGTAAACCTTGTCAATTCCCAACGCGCCCGCAACCTGTTCGGCAACCTTTTTGGCGTCACCGGTCAGCATGACTGTTTTTTCAATGCCCGCTGCCTTCAAAGAGGAAATCGCTTCCTTTGCATGGGGCTTTACAATATCTGAAATAACGATGTGCCCGGCATATTCGCCGCCGATTGCCATATGGATGATCGTTCCCGTGCTATGGCAGTCCCTATAAGCAATGTTAAGGTGCTTCATCAGCTTATCATTGCCTGCGGCGACCTCAATGCCATCTACTTTCGCAATAACACCATTGCCGCTAATTTCTTGAATATCGCTTACACGGGTGCGGTCAAGCTCTTTCCCATAAGCTCGCTGCAAACTCTTGCTGATTGGGTGTGACGAAGCGCTTTCCGCCAACGCAGCATATTCAATGAGTTTTTCATTTTCCATCTCACTGTGATGAATTCCGCTTACTTCAAAAACGCCCTGCGTAAGCGTACCCGTTTTGTCAAAAACAACCGTTCTGACTTTTGAAAGCGTTTCCAGGTAGTTGGAACCTTTTACTAAAATGCCCGCTTGACTTGCCCCGCCGATTCCGGCAAAGAAGCTGAGGGGAATACTGATAACAAGAGCGCACGGGCAGCTTATTACAAGGAATGTCAAAGCTCTGTATACCCAAGTACCCCAATCAGCAGACAATCCCATGCCTAACATGCGAATGAGCGGAGGAAGAATCGCTAAAGCCAATGCGCTGTAGCACACCACGGGCGTATAGACTTTTGCAAATTTCGAAATAAAGTTCTCCGACCTGGATTTTTTTGAACTGGCGTTTTCGACCAAATCCAGGATTTTAGAGGCCGTGGATTCTCCGAACTCTTTTGTGGTTTGAATCTTGAGAACGCCGGTCATATTGATGCAGCCGCTGATGACCGCATCGCCGGCTTTTGCCTCACGGGGAAGGCTCTCCCCGGTTAAAGCGCTTGTGTTCAAGCTGGAATTGCCATCCAGGATGATGCCGTCAATCGGCACTTTTTCGCCAGGCTGCACTATGATTACGCTGCCGATTTCCACCGCATCCGGATCAACCTTTTCCAGTTTGCCGCCACGCTCCATATTTGCATAGTCAGGACGAATGTCCATAAGCGCGCTGATGTTGCGGCGGCTTTTCCCAACAGCATAGCTCTGAAACCACTCGCCAACCTGGTAGAACAGCATAACTGCAATGGCTTCCAAATAATCGCCGTTTGAATAAACCGCCAGCGCCATTGCTCCAACAGTTGCGACTGCCATAAGGAAATTTTCATCAAAAACCTGCCGGTTCATTATGCCCTTCATGGCTTTTCTTAAAATGTCATAGCCGATGATGAGGTAATCGGCGAAATACAGGGCGAAGCGCACCCAGCGTCCTGCCGACGGGAACAGATATTCATCAAGCTGCGAAAACAATTCGGCTGAGAGAAATTGCAGGCCAAGCAGCATAGCAGCCGCAGCCAAAATGCGAATCAACATGGTTTTCTGCTTTTTTGTCATACTGTTTTTGCGCCTTCCAACAACGAGCAGAAGCCCCGCAGCCGTTAAGATAACTACGCTGAGCAGTATATTTACGATTAACTCTTGCATACAAACTCTTCTTTCAAATATTGTTCAATCGCTTCATTCTTTGCTGAACAAATGGGCACCCTCAAAATCGCTGCAACGGACCTGTAAGGGTGCCCTTTATCGTAATCGGTATGCGTTTACATGAAAATTTCGCAATCCGGCTCTACCTTTTTGCAAGCGGCAAGCACCTTTGACATAACTGCCTGCGGTTCCTGCCCTTCAGCAAACTCAACGATCATTTTCTGCGTCATAAAGTTTACAGTTGCGTTCTGAACGCCGTTTGTCTTGCGCGCAGCGTCCTCCATTAAGTTGGCGCAGTTGGCACAGTCAACCTCGATTTTATAAGTCTTTTTCATAGTAGGCATCCTCCATTTATTGAATTCAATGATTAAGCACTTGTTTAATTGTTTTGCGTGTAGTATAATGCAGATGCGGGCAGAAGTCAATGCCGAAAGAATACTTCCTGCCAAAAGGGATAAAAGCATTTCTAATCGGGAGAAAAAGAGGGGTAGCTATGAAGAATACGGTATTGCCGCATGAGCATAATGCGAAGGATATTTCGGAGAGCATCAAGAAAGAATTAAACAACATTGGGAAATTTCAGTTGGTTGCCGATATTTTCAAGCAGTTAGGCGACACAACTCGCATTAGGCTTTTTTGGCTTTTGTGCCATTGCGAAGAATGCGTAATCAACATTTCTGCAATGCTGGATATGTCTAGCCCTGCAGTTTCACATCATTTGCGTTTGCTTCGCAGTAGCGGATTGGTTTCAAGCCGACGAGATGGAAAAGAAGTATACTATCACGCATCAGATACAGAACAAAGTCAGTTACTTCATAAAATGATAGAGAGAATCATAGAAGTCGCTTGCCCAATTAATAATATAGGGAAAAAAGAATGAAACAGGAACATTGTTATATTCAGAATAGTCTTTCCTGTATGGAGGGAGTAAAAACAATTCCTCTATTTGCGGGAATAGAGCTTGCTTACTTATCCCTTACAGGTGGTGACAGCTTTTCAATACAGCATAAAGAAGCTTTCCACATTATGGCTATCAACTATTGTAAAAGCGGACGAATCGGCTGGAAAATGGAAAGCGGGAACTATGTTTATCTCGGCGCAGGAGATTTTTCCGTTCACATGATGAATTTATGTGCAAATTCTGAAATCAATCTTCCAAACGAGAATTATGAGGGAATTTCCATTTATATTGATTTGCAGGAGTTTACAAGTAACCCGCCTAACCTATTGCTCGGAACAGAAATTACGGGTACTACATTGTACGAAAAGCTGTGTAAAAATGATACACTTATCTCTGTTGCGGGAAACGAGCAGACAGACGCTATTTTCCGCTTCTTTTTTAACCAGCCCCAAAATGTGCAGTTACCCTATCAAAAAATAAAGGTACTAGAGCTTTTAGTGTATCTTTATAATGCGGAAAAGCTCTCCAACCAGTGTGTAACTGAATACCAAGCAGAACAGATCGAGCTCATTCGTCAAATCCACGAACAACTGTTAAACCGTCTTGAAAAGAGGATTACGATTGAAGAACTTTCAAAGCAGTATTTGATGAATCCTACCACAATGAAAGCGTTATTCAAATCGGTTTACGGTACATCTATTGCAGCACATATGAAAGAGCATCGAATGAGAGAAGCCGCTAAAATGTTGTTGGAATCAGATATGAGCATTGGTGAAATTGCATTTTCTGTGGGCTATGACAACCAAAGCAAATTTTCAACCGCCTTTAAGGATTTCTTTCAAATGCTGCCAAAAGAATATAGAAAAAAGCGTTAATATAGTTTCTGTATGCAAACAAGCCGCCTGCATTTCTGCAAGCGGCTTTTACTTTTCTAGTAAAGATTAGAGCCTAATAAAATTTAAAAATCTTAATAGTATATATAAAGAATTCTGTTTTTTAAAGTTTATTCGTCATTTCAGTTAACGGACGGCCAGAGAAAGAACGGATAGAATAGCGGCCTGCCGCAAGTTGTAAAAAGTCCATTTGAGTTCTCCTTTTATTTCGCCGGACGAATTTGGGAATAGCCGTTCCAAGCGAACAATGCTTCTTCACTATCATCCCCATAAACCTGTTCCACATTGCAGATATACAGGTAATGGTCGCCCACTTCATGATATTCCTTCAAGTTGCAAACAATAGCTACCCGGCTGTGAGCGGGAATTTTGATAGCGCTGCCCTCTATTTCGGCAAGCTCAATGTGGAATTTGGAAACCTTATCGGTATTGCGTCCGGTGGTGCTGCCACAGCCGAGTACAGCGTCGGCAATTTCTGCGCCGGGAATGGTAAGAATGACCTTCTTATTATTCCGCACCACTTCGCCGCTGTAGGAAGTCTTTGCCATGGCATAAGCAATCATACTCGGATTGTAGGAGAGATAAGTCCACCAAGATACCGTTGCAAGATTCGTAGAACCATCCGGTTTTTGGGTGCATACCACCGTTACCGGGTTGGGTGAAGTTAGCACAGAAGCCTTAGGTAAAGTAATTTGTTTCATTGTAATTCGTTCCTTTCTGTACTATTGAATAGATTTTCCAAGCGTATAGGCTTACTCGATTTCTGCCTTTCCTTTAATGTCGACAGCTTCCATATTTCCTCCAGCCAAGACATGACCGCGGTTTTTCCTCCGCAGGTGTTTAAAGTACAGCGTCATCAAATCCGTGGCCTTCTGCGCCATCAGAAGGGCTGACGATTTCCCATTTTCTTTGAGGAAATTCCCATCTCCTTCCTCCAAAGCAAACAGATGGTCAAGTGCTGTCCTAAGCTGTCCGCTGATCGTCCAATAGTAAAGCGGGCTGGCTAACACAACTACATCGCTTGTCTTTGCCGTGGGGTAAATCTGAGCCATGTCATCTTTCTGAAAACAGGGCCATTTCTTGCTGCTGTGTCCACTAAAGCAGCCTTTACAGCCATGATCCGTTACCGACGCTCTTAGTCCCTTCCGTAAACGCTTTGACGAGAGCAGAAGTATTTCCCGTTTTGCAGAGATGCCGTTTAAAATAACAGTTTTTTACTTATCTCTCATACCACGCACTTATTTTCTCATTAGGTCTGCGCCGCTGTGCCATGCTTGACCTACCTTTTCACCAATAGCATAATACCCATTCTGCATTTGGTCAAAGGCAAAAGCATGGAGTTTCCCGGCATCGATTTTCCCTGCATCATCCAAAACATTTTCATCTGCAAGCACATTGACAATTTTTCCAAGCACCCGCAGGCCATAAGGCTGGGATTGCATTTCTACAACCTCGCACTCCAATGTGAGCGGATATTCGGTAATAACAGGAGCGTCCACTCGTTCGCTTTTAACAGCATGAAGCCCCGTGCGCTCAAATTTGTCCTCCATCTTGTTGGAACTGGCGATTCCGAGAAAATCAGATTCCCGCAGCGTATCTGTTCCCGGGACAGCGAGAGTAAAGGCTTTCCTTGTTTCCAGATTAGCCACTGTTTTATGTTCTGCCTCCAGATTTAGCGCAACCATATCTTCGGCGCAAATTCCGCCCCACGCCATCATCATCACATCAACTGTATTATCTTCGTTGTAAGTGCCGATCATGTAAGTCGGCATAGGGAACAAGTAAGGTTTGACTCCCAAATTCTTCGGCATAGTTATGACTCCTTTCCGTGTTAAGCAGATTGACTTCATCTGCTTTTGATATTATAATTTTAGCAAGAATAGAAAACAATACAAGTACGCACATGAAAGTGCGATACTAACATGGAGATTATATACTTACTTTTAGGAGAGTATAAAATGAGCATGGAGTGCATTAACGACGCCAATCTGGAAGAAACCGGATTTAACTATACCATGTCCTTAATACAGGGAAAGTACAAGATGTTTATCCTATATGCTCTGATGGGCTTTAAAGTTGTGCGCTTCAACGAATTGAAGAAATATATTAAAACCATTTCCTACAAAACGCTGAGTACCACCCTAAAAGAATTAGAAGCAGACGGGCTTGTCCATCGGGAGGAATACCCGCAGATCCCGCCAAAGGTGGAGTATAGCTTGACAGAACGGGGTAAATCACTGATTCCAATTTTAGATAGTATGTGTGACTGGGGAGCGAAAAACAGAATTTAGCCATAAATAAAGGTGGGGCAGAGTTTGAAAGCTCTGCCCCACCTTATCATAGGTAAATAATTTCGTTATTGATAATCTCTTTTGCTCGACTGCGAAAGTTGTTCATCTTCCGAACCCATTCCATTTGATTTTCTGTTTTTAGCTGCTCGGTTACTCCCTCACGCTTCACCATCTGCTCTACCAGCCGAAAAAACATATCTTCTGCCTTGTTTCATCAACATCCGCAAGGCAACGGTTCAGCTTGCCGCTTGTGAGCAGATTAATGTAAATCACTTTGCGGTGCTGTTTGAGATAATCCAAATATCGTTGCCCCATATGCCCACAGGCCTGTTTTCTTTTTCGGTGTGTAAAAACACGCAGGAGAGCAGATAATCTCCCAGCCGCACATAAGCGCTGCCTATTTTCAAAGATCGTTTTTGCAATTGCCTTTTTTATCTTTCATAGTCTTTATTTTTAGAGCGTTTTTCACGCTCCTGTGACTGTTGCTTACGAGCTGGAACCGGATCATAATAAATACTTTTTTCTTGTTTTTTAGACTTTCCAAGAATACCGACGATAAACTCCTTGACCTTTTGCGGCGCAATCGTTAACGCTTCAAATACGGCCCGCACTTTTCGGTCAGCTTCCGCAGCGCAGTTCTTAACTTTGAAACCTCGCTTTGCAGAGACCTATATTTGACGGGATAGGCTTCTGTTTTCCTCTTTAAATCGCTGCGCTTCAGACTCCGCCGAGTAGCTGCGCTTCTCCAGTATTGCCAGCTTTTCATAGTCCTTAGCCGATACCCGTATATTTGCCTGTAAAGGATTTTTTGCCAGAGCTGTGGATCTCTGCAAAGGTCATAGAAGCCTTGTGGTTATCGTGATAACGGACTTGCTCAGCGGCAATTCTCTGTTCAATATCTGCCAGCCTTTTTTCGCCCTGTTGAATTTTGTACCCAAGTGAAGTTAGGATTTCTGTCGCACTTCTCCGCTCGCCACGGTCAAAGCCCTAGCAAAACTTATCCTGTAAATAATGTAAAAAGCATGATAAACAGGTTTCCCGTTACGATTCAATATGGGATTTCCGTTTTTATCCAACGCTTTTTCTGATTTCTCTCTCTTTGAATGGCTGATCTGATGCATCACTTCTTTCACAGTTTCCACCAGCGCTGGGCCTTTGCAGCGTTTCGACCCGTGCATCTCTTTATCCACCACCGGCAATACCATAATGTGCAGATGGTAGTGATAAATCGTTTTTCCGTACGTTTCGGTCATAACCATATTCAATTCATCGGCGTGCATGACTGCGGAAATAATGAAATAATATTGTCTTTTCCATATAGCTTTTTTGCAAAATGGAGCGCTTCTTCATAGAAACGACAGGCGAAATCATAATCGCCGTTCCTCTCAAAATAGTCTGTATTCACATCCAAAATCATCTCGTTAAAAACGGTTACATCTGCTTTCAGCCCATTTAAGGATACTGTCCCGTCCGCAATCAGCTTGTCAAGATGTTCGTTATAGGTCAGCTTGCCGCAGCCTTGAAAGGAATATTTATCGGCGTTCGGGACAGGTCTACATTCATATTTTCATGGTTTTCATTTTTTCGCTCGATGTGCCGCTCAAACTTTCCAACGCGCTCTCTCGTCCGTTTTCCCACACGGGCGATGCTGAAATCTTCCTTCGGCATTCGTATTCCTACCTTCGTTTTGCAATACTGCGGGCTAGCCAGTTGCGCACCTTTTTCAAAGCGCGTAACCCAATTATGACACTTTCAGCACTTCGGCTACAAAGATGTCGTGGGCGCTCCGTGGGTACAAGGGTGTCCTTAGAAAAGGACACCCTTGTACCCGTCCAAACTTCATTACTTCTCGAAAAAAGGAACATTGCAAGGTTGCAGCTGGTTATGCAGCGTTTTCAGATAGGTCTGCGAATAAGGCTTTTTCTTCTCGTCACGATAGGCAAGAATCTCGTTCTGACATGTGATGATCTCTTTTGTGGAAATCTCGCTGATTTTCAGCTTGCCAAAAAAGGGCAGCATCTTCGTGCGGATAATATGCTCCTTCGTCAGCCAGGCATTTTCTTTTAGACGGTTTTTACATATCGGATATACAGCTCCGTAAAAACATTAAAGTTCATATCAAGGTCAGAAGAGTTCCGCAACTGGAACATCCGCTCCCATTCCTGCGCACCTTTCTTTGCGGTAAAGCCACGCTTGCCTTTCTGCTTGTGCTCGCTTTCCCAGCTCACATACCTTGGCATCACATACCATGTACCGTTGCCCTCATTTTGAATACCGGCATTATTCCTTCTCCTTTCCAGTTCCGCAGAGTCTTTCATAAAAATACTGGCAGTTGACACACCATAAATATATTATACATTTTAAAAACAAAAAAGAGCTATCAGACTTTCAAAAAATCTGATAGCTCTTTACCTTAACAATCATTCAAATAATGTTGCCACAAAGGACATTCAAACGACTAAAACCGCATAAATAAGGGATTTTTCAGAGGTGAAAATTATTCCCATTCGGCAAATTCAGATATAGTAGGGTGTATTTGAGGTGATTTCGCAGGAAAAACT
>ERZ1643251.873-NODE-873-length-38046-cov-5.574531_pt1 | contig 38046 bp, 30 predicted proteins | sample MGYA00579261_ERZ1643251 | MGnify/ENA primary metagenome ERZ1643251 (study PRJEB29033, sample SAMEA4952267) | chicken gut metagenome | biome: Broiler Chicken; feature: Gastrointestinal Tract; material: Caecum | place: Ireland | collected 2018 | study: Broiler... | reverse complement strand
CCAATGCGGAGATAGGCACATGGATGATGATTCTTTGTATGTAGTTTTGAAGGTACACAAAATAATTAAATATTCCTCCTTAGCTCAGTCGGTAGAGCATTCGGCTGTTAACCGAAGTGTCGTTGGTTCAAGTCCAACAGGGGGAGCTTTAGAATCCCGTAAGTGCTTGCATTTACGGGATTTTTTGTATAACTAATATAAAACGACTTTTGACCATATTTTATTTTTTTAAAAGAAGTATCTTGTATATACTATAAAACAGGCTAACATAGAATAGAAAACTGTATCAGGTTGCAAAAACCTTTCGCAATGAGGTGATGATGGAGATTCGTAGAGATTTTTATTTGGATAAATTGGTAAAAAGAAAAAATAACGGCCTGATCAAGGTAATTACCGGCATCCGCAGATGCGGCAAGTCCTATCTCTTGAATAATCTTTTCTATCATCATTTGCTGGAAAATGGTGTGGATGCAGACCACATCATCCGTTTTGCTTTTGATTCCGCAGACGATCTGTATCTGATTGGCGAAAGCCTGATTCAGATGGAAAAGAAAAAACGGGGAGCAGATCCTGAGAAATTTATGGCTTATATTCGTTCCAAGGTTGTTGACGATGGAATGTACTATCTGCTGCTGGATGAAATTCAAATGCTGGATTGTTTTGAAGCGGTGCTGAACGGCTATCTGCGTAAAGACAACATGGATGTGTTTGTGAGCGGAAGTAATGCAAGACTCCTGTCCAAAGATATAGCTACGGAATTTGCCGGCCGTGGCGATGAAGTTCATATGTATCCTTTGAGTTTTGCGGAATTTATGACCGTATATAAAGGTGACAAGTATATGGGACTGTCCGAGTATATGCTTTATGGCGGCATACCTCTGGTTGTTCTGCGTGATGGCGCCGGAGACAAGGCAGCTGCATTGCAAAATTTGTTCAATGAGATTTATATTCAGGATATTACTAGGAGAAACCGTGTGAAGAACATTGGGGAACTGGAGGATCTATTGAACATCCTTTCCTCTGCTATTGGATCTCTGACCAATCCTGAAAAGCTGAAGAACACATTCAAGACTGTGAAGAAATCCAAAATTACTTCCGCAACCATAAAGAAATATCTGAATTATTTTGAGGACTCTTTTCTGATTGAATCGGCACAGAGATATGACATCAAAGGAAAGGCTTATATCAAAACTCCGAAAAAATATTATTTCTCTGACCTTGGGCTTCGTAATGCCAGAATTAACTTTCGCCAGTTTGAACAGAACCATTCTATGGAGAATGTGATTTACAACGAACTTCGGATGCGTGGTTATAGTGTGGATGTAGGTGTAATACCGATTGCCGAAAAAGATCAGGGAGGCAAAGTTGTCCGCAAGCAACTGGAAGTAGATTTTGTCTGCAACCTTGCTTCTTCCAGATGCTACATTCAGTCCGCCTATTCACTGCCTGATGAAGCAAAACGTATTCAGGAAATCAGACCGTTCAGAAAGATTGGCGATTCCTTCAAGAAAATCGTCATTACCAAAGATATTGTTCAGCCATATTACGATGAGTATGGCATTTTAACGATCAATATCTATGACTTCCTGCTTGATCCACAGTGTCTCGAAAAGTAGCTGCCCCATTATCTACGTCATTTAAGCAGAAAGTGACGTAGAGTTTTCTATGATGAGGGAGATATAGATGCTGCATGGAATAGAAAATTGTTACAGGTTGCATAAATCTATTCTAAAATCGCTTACAAAGCGGTCAGGCTATCCATAACGTGCAAAATCAAAAGCGATGCATGTATTTTCTTCTTTATGATAGGACAAATCTATGCATAGAAGAGGTATATATCTTTCCGGTATGAAACTGCAATAATTCTAATAAATAAATTCTTTTATTAGTAAAAGGTGTTGCTTATGGTATGCGATTCATAATAGCAGCCTGCAAATAAAAAACATTTATAGAATGAGGTCAAGATTATGAATAAGATGCTCGAAAAATTAAAAGGAAAAGTTCGCTCCATAGCAACGGGAAACGGCGAAAACCAAACCGTACTACCGTTTCTGAAGATATATAAATCTGTAAACAGCAAAATTCAAATGCCAACAACGGAAGTTCCATATATTTACTTAGTTCTTGATGGCGAAATGCGCTTACATACTCCATCTGGGATTATGGACTACATTGCAGGGCAATATTCTGTTTCAGCAATAGACACTCCTACTTCGGGAGATGTTTTAAGTTTTTCAAAACAGCAGGATTTTTTAGCGTTAGCACTTACCTTTACTTTAGATGATGTGCTTTCTGTTATGCTAAATTTAGATGATGACTTGACAATACAAATCGCAGAGGGAACTATCTGTAGTGAAATAACCGACAAAGCAGATCATCGTATTATTGAAACAGCTTATAATTTGGTTTGTACATTAGACCAACCTATTGGTTTGAGTTTTATGGGGAAGCATATTAAACAGGAAATCATATATTACGTTTTATGTGGCTCTTGTGGTAAGCAATTTTTACAGAGTATGATACATATTCAACAGGCAGGGGAAATCTATGAAATCAACAGTTGGATTAAACAGAATTACCGAAATACCTTTACGGTGGAAGAACTTGCCGAAAAAAACAGTATGAGTGTTTCTCATCTACATCAGAAATTCAAAAGTGCCGTGGGAATGGGTGTACTGCAATGCCAAAAGCGTTTGCGATTGACAGAGGCAAGACGATTGATGTTGGACGAAAACAAAAATGTAACGGAAGCGTCTTTAGATGTAGGTTACGAAAGTGTGTCGCAGTTTATCAGAGAGTATCGTAAAATGTTTGGACAATCTCCTAAAGAAGATATTATAATGCTTCAAAAACGATTGCAGAAATAGGCTATTTTTTCAGAGGTTTAGGCAAGCAATTCCTTCTGATTTATCGGATAATAGGTACAGATGACAAGTTAATTGTCTTGTTTTAAATCGCTATTAAATTAGGAGGTCTAACCAATGAAAATGATGAAAGCTATTCAAGTGGCTGCTAAGGGCGAGCCTATGAAACTTGTGGAAATTCCTGTTCCAACACCGAATGAGGAACAAGTTCTGATTAAGGTTGAAGCGTGTGGCGTATGTCACGGTGACGCAAAGGTAATCGAGGGAGTAGCAAGTTCCTATCCACGCATACCGGGACATGAAGTTGTTGGCATTGTTGAAACAAATGGGAAAAAATGGGCTGAAGGACAGAGAGTTGGTATCGGATGGCATGGCGGTCACGGACATACAACAGCATTAACCACCGATGGCGGCTATGCAGAATATATGGTTGTATATGAAGATGGCTTGATTTCAATTCCCGATGAAATATCCCCCGAAGAAGCCGCGCCGCTGCTTTGTGCAGGAGAAACTACTTTTTCCGCTTTGCATAACAGCAAAGCCCGTATTGGGGATTTGATTGCGGTATCTGGAATTGGTGGATTAGGGCATTTGGCAGTACAGTATGCAAAAAAGGCAGGATTTGAAGTTGCTGCAATTTCCCGTGGCACAGATAAAGAGGAACTTGCAAAAAAATTAGGCGCACATCATTATATTGATACTGAAAAGGAAAATGCGGCAGAGGCATTACAGTCTTTGGGCGGTGCAAAAGCTATTATTGCGACTGCTCCGAATCCTAAAACAATTTCAGCTTTAATGGGCGGACTATGTAATGATGGCGAACTGATCATTGCCGCCGTTTCTGAAGAACAGCTCAACTGGTCTGCTATGGATTTCCTTATGTCTGGCGGAAGTGTAAAAGGAACATTTACCGATATTAACGAGCTTGACGCAACAATTAAGTTTAGCGTTTTATCTGACGTTCGACCGATGATCGAGGTTTTTCCGCTTGAGCAGGCATACGAAGCGTACCAGAAAATGATGGCGGCAAAAACACATTTCCGTGCTGTAATCAGTATGACAAAATAAAACAAGTATTCAAGAGGGGCAGTCATGTCATTAGATTGTTCCTCTTTTCAATCAGATTTGGAGGAATTATGAATACTTTAAGATACTGATGTTTGCAATGCTTGCCGGTAGCTTGATCAGTGTTTTCTATTCTTGAAATATGCTACCTCTTAATTGTTCCAGAAATTCTTTAGCAGCCGGAGAAAAAGCCTGATATTTTTTCGTCACAATATACAGGTCAACGGATAATTTCGGGACAATCGGACGGAACGTAAGATTACGTCCTTTTGTGTTTACCAATCGGTCAATGCACAGCGCATAGCCAATCCCTCGCTCGACCATGAAAGTAGCGTTATAGATCAGATTATAGGTGCCAACGATATTCAAGGCAGAATAATCAGCACCGAACCATTCCAGCTCTTGGCGACCTGAAAATGTCTGTTCTGCCAGAATCAGCGGCAGGTTTTTTAACTGGCCAATGTTGATGGTTTCCTGCGTGGCAAGTTCGCAGCCTTCGGGCATTAAAAGTCCGAAGGTATCGCTTTGGTGAATATTCAGGTAGTCGTATTTTTCCTGACGGATTGGCCCCAGAAGAAGTCCCATATCCACCAGTCCCTTGTCTAACCGATCCAAGACCATGTCGTCGCCGCCGCTGTGAGTGTGAAACTTTACATCCGGATACCGACGATGAAATTCTGCAAATTGTTCAGTTATGACATCCATGGCAGCGGTTTCTCCGCAGCCAATGGTAATATCCCCGCTTAACGATTCTTCATTTGCTTGAAAAGCGGCTTCAGTGTTATCAATCAATTCCAGAATTTCCTGTGCGCGGTTTCTCAGATAAATTCCTTCTTCGGTCAGTGTGATCCTGCGTTTACCCCGGATAAAAAGCTGTTTTCCAAGCTGTTTCTCTAAATCCATCATCTGTTTTGATAAGGTGGACTGTGTTACGAATAAAGACTCGGCAGCCTTTGTGATATTCTGCTCTCTTGCAATGGCAAGAAAATAGCAAAGAAGTCTGGTTTCGATCATACCAACATCTCCTGATATCTTTTTCTGAAAATTTTCGTGGCTTGTTCCTGCAAATTTAATCTAAGTAGATTATATATAAAATTATCATTCCTGTAAACGATGATAAATCATAATTAGCAACTATTTCTAATTCTTAAACATGAAATATATAATCGAATTGAGATTGAAAGGAGCGCTTCCAATGCAGCCAGATAATCTTCACATCGCCCAGAGGAGGGTAGACGTTGTGGATTTTATGATTCGCTCCGTTGGGGACAAGGATTAGGAGGAGAACAGAAATGAGCAATTATATCTGTAAATTACACGAACAGGTTGAGAGAACCCATGTCCGCTATCAGAACCGATATGGGATTGCTATCGCAGGAGACCTTTATACAGGAAAAGATTTGGACAAAACGAAAACACATGCTGCTGTCGTAGTAGGTGCTCCTTATGGCGGAGTAAAAGAGCAGGGACCGTCTGTATATGCAAATGAACTGGCAAAGCGGGGATTCGTAGTCCTGACCTTTGATCCCTGTTATATGGGAGAGTCCGGCGGAGAACCGAGGCATATATCTTCTCCGGATCTGTTCAGTGAGAATATCAGCGCAGGGGTGGACTATCTGGGACTTTTGCCCTATGTAGCCAGAGATAAAATTGCTGCTCTTGGAATCTGCGGAAGTGGAGGGTTTGCTCTATCCGCAGCGGCAATGGATACCCGTATTCGGGCGGTAGTTACGGCAAGTATGTTTGACATGAGTGCAGCCGCCAGACTTGGCATGACGCCCGAACAAATTCAGGAACGAAAGGAAACGCTGTCTCTTCAGCGTTGGAAAGATGCCGAGAATGGAGAGCCGGAGTATATTCCTTCTTATGGAGAGGAAGCTGTGGATGAAATCCCGGAAGAGATTCAGGGAATCTGGAGAGAATTCTTTGAATTTTACGGTACAAAGCGGGGACATCACCCGAATGCACGGGGGAATTTTACAACAACTTCAGACTTAAGTTTTCTAAATTACAGTCTAACCGATCACATCGACGAGATTTCACCCCGACCGATTCTGTTCTGTGTGGGTGAACGGGCAGAGAGCCGGTTTATGAGCGATATTGCGTTTGAAAAAGCGGCGGAACCGAAGCGGATGCTCGTTGTACCGGACTGTAACCACATCGACCTCTATGATGATACTGCGAAGATCCCCTTTGACAAGATCGAGATATTCCTGAACGAGAGCCTGAAATAAGGGGCGCCTACGAAAGGACTGTGCAAAAAGATGCTAGAAAAAATGTTGAAAAAAGTGATCGGTATGATTGCCGCCTCATTCCTGATACTGACTGCTTCGGCATGCGCGTATTCCGGTGAGGCGGATGAAACTGCCAGACAGCAGACAACAAATGTGGAAAGCGAAGAACAGGAGATAATAGACGAGGAAAGCGCAGAGCCGGAGACAGAAACGGAAGTGCCAGCCATACAGGAAACGGAAACATCAGCTGTTGCGCATGACAACGATGAGGAAAAAGAGGAGGAAGAAACGATGAAGATTTCTGTGAAATCGGATGAATACGAAATTATTTACGAATTGAACGGCAGCCGGGCGGCAGAGGAACTGTATGCCCAGCTTCCGTTAACAACGGAAGTAGAGCCATTCAGCGACAATGAGATGACCTTTTATCCTGAAAAATTAAGTACAGAAGATACGCCGTTTTCCGGGGGAGAACCGGGGTCTCTCTCCTATTATGAGCCGTGGGGCGATGTGGTTATGTTTTATGCGCCGTGCGCGCCGAACAACAGTCTGTATGAGCTGGGAACGGCAGTTTCAGGGAAAGAATTTATTGAGAACCTCAGCGGAACTATTACGGTTTCCCCGTATGAGGAATAAAGAAAATGTATAAACAGAGCAATAAACTGATTAATTACGGAAATAAGTAAGTAAAAAGAGAGGTGGAAAATGATGCAGTATGTAAAATTGAGAAATCATGCAAAGATGCCGCAGGAAGGGTTTGGGGTATTCCAGATACCGGAAAATGAGTGTGAAGAGGTTGTATATCAGGCAATCCAGACAGGCTACCGCTTGTTCGACACTGCCAGCTCTTATAAAAATGAAGAGGCGGTGGGCAGGGCAATTCAAAGGGCGGTTTCAGGAGGCATTCTGAAAAGAGAAGAGCTTTTTATCACAACGAAAGCCTACATTCAGGAGATGGGGTATGAGAAGCTGCAAGAGGCATTTGCCCGTTCTCTAGATAAGCTGGGACTGGAGTACCTTGACCTCTACCTTATCCACATGCCGTTGGGAGATTATTACGGCGCATGGAGGGCGATGGAAGAGCTTTATCAGGAGAAGAAGATCCGCGCGATTGGAGTATGCAACTTTGACGCGGCCCGTCTGATGGATCTTTGCTATAACGTAAATATCAAGCCGATGGTCAATCAGATTGAGCGTCACCCTCATTTTCAGCGGGCAGAAGATCTTGACGTGATGCGCAGGCTGGGGGTGCAGCCACAGGGATGGGCGCCCTTTGCAGAAGGATTAAAGGGGATGTTTACGGAGCCTGTCCTGCAGGAAATCGCCGCAAAGCATAATAAGACGGCAGCGCAGATTATCCTGAGGTGGAACATCCAGCAGGGAGTCGTCATCATTCCAAAGTCTGTGCACAGAGAGAGAATGGAAGAAAATCTGGCAATCTGGGATTTTGTGTTGGATAAAGGGGATATGGAGCGGATTGCCGGACTGGATAAGAATTGTCCGTCCATGCTGGACTGCTCAAGGCCAAGTGAGATAGACCGGCTTTATGACTATCTGGAGAATCCGGTCCTGACAAGTCTGTAGTCAGAGGGAAGAGTATAGAGGAGAAGAGAAATGAGAAGATCCCTTTTGTCCGGTTAGAAAGTTTTTTCCATGACAGCATGGAATAGGCATCATATTTTGTGGAAATAGTAAAAGTATTGTATCAAATAAATTGACGCGATTAATACGATTTATTATAATGTGACCATCAGAAAAGAATCTGCTAAAGCAAAATGGACTATAACAAATCTTTTAGGGTGAGGAATGAAAAATAGGAGAATCGCACTCATTGCTTGTGCAATAGTAATTTTAATTATTTCAGGCGTCATTTATATAGCTGGCAGACTGGCAGATTCCGATGCTGACATAAGTGCAGAGGAAATTACAGAAAAAGGATCACAAACTGAGAATGATATACAAAAACAACAAGAAAACTATACAAGCGATCCACAGATACAGGTGGATCATATAGATATCACAGAAGAGGAAAGGGAGAGAATAGAAGGCCTAATGGATTCGGTCGGCGACTGCAGCCGGGATATTTATGCAGCCGCGGACAAAGGCAATTTACAGAATATCGTGCTGGCAGAAGCAACGGTTCATGAAATGGCGGGAGCTGTGGCGGCACAGGGCAGAGCTGTAACATGCGGAAGTTATGATTTCAATATGCTCAACTATGAGAAGACTGATGAGTGTTTAAGGGACGCGGTAAATGGAAAAGCATCTGAAACGGAGTTTTTTCAGATAACAACCAGTGGGCATATCATGTATTTTGGACTTGAGTCGAAACAAGAAGATCTCGTCGTTACTTATGCGAATGCAGCGTTCAATGAGAATTTGGAACTGCATATCCAGCAGATGGAAAAATTTAAGGTTTATGACTGGAGCTATACAGAGAAAGGCTGGCTCATATGGGAAAAAGCATTGTCCCAAAATCACGAAATGGATATGCACAGCTTTTTCAGAATACTTCCGTTGGACGAAAATTGCAGACAGCTAGGAAACGAATATATTCGGCCTGTAAGCTATTTTTGTAACAATTTGTTTTTAGTAGACTGGGACGGGAACAGTCTGGATAAAATTGAGTTTAACGATCTGTACGAATTTCTCTATAAAATAAAATACGGAGAGAGCGTCAACACGGATGATATACAAAATGGGATTGGCAAAGAGGATTTTGAAAATGTTATCAGGACATTTTTCGATATATCAGCAGAAGAGCTTGAAAAACTTGCGGGATATGATTTCGACAAGGGACTATACCCGTGGGAACCGATAATGGCATGGAATCACGTAAAGCAGTTCCAGCCGTTTCCTGAAGTGGTTAAATGTGTGGATAATCAGGATGGTACATATACATTGTATGTAGAAGCAGTTTTTGTTGAAGAGGGAAAGGACTGTTCCTTTCATCATACTGTGACAATGCGGAAAGAGGGGGGAGTGTGCCTTGCGCATATAAAGGAAGTGGAAAAATGAGGAAATACAGATATATTCAGTCAGCAGCCATATTATTGCTTGCGGTATGCCTTGCGCTGACAGCAGCGCCGGTCTATATCTCGGGAACGGGGAAGGGCACTGCAAGCGGCACGGGTGAGGAGACGCAGAAAAGTTTTTCCAGAGAAACCAGTGCCGACGATGTACAGGGACAAAAGAAGGAAGACCCGGAGAACGGAGAAGATGGACAGACAGCGGATACGCCGCTCTATGTGGCTGTTCTGGGCGACAGTATTGCCAAAGGCTACTGTGCGGATAAATCCGTGGAGATCGTGCCCTATGCCGAGCTTGCGGCAGAGCGGATCGCAGGGCAGGAGGACAGGCTGTATGAGGTTGGAAATTTTGCGAAAAACGGTCTGGATTCCGTGCGTTTGAACGCGGAAATCCTTGAACAGGAGGAAGTCAGGGAAGGTATCGGCAGGGCGGATATCATTTTCATCACAGTGGGTTCCAATGACCTTTTGAATGAGTGCAAAAACACGGTACGGGAAATCCTTGATATAGACACAAAGTTCAAGAGCGCGGAGCAGGCGCTGAAAGTGTTGGAAGACGCCATGGCAGAGAATCCGCTTTTGATCGTAAACATTATCGCCGCTCTTGGAGGATGGGATTACCAGTCCTTTTTGGAAGAGTGGAAACAGATGATGACTACTGTAAACGGACTGAGAAAAGAAGAGGCAATAGTCATTGTTACAAATATTTATAATCCGGTTGAGAATATGGAGCTTCCATCTACAATGAACGGAACGGCCGAGGATATCATAGAGAATATGAATGTCATTATAGAAGGATATGCCGGAGAATATGATTATGCAGTGGCGGATGTCTTTTCATCCGGCATTCTGGAGCATGTACAGGCGGATGGACTTCACCCGGATCAGGAAGGGCAGGAGCTGATCGCGGATCTGGTGTGCGGGATCTATGAAGCGCAGTGACAAGGATAATAGACAAAAATATAAAGTAATGCCCGCAGAGAGGGAGCAAGACTGTTCCTTACTGCGGGCATTATTCATCTCTTAAGGACTTTTAAAACCGAAAATAATCCTTCGCGTTATCATGTGCGATACCGCGTACCAGCTTCTCAAGGTAATCGAAGTCCTCCGGATACTCTCCGTTCTCGACCCATGTGCCGATCTTGTTGCAGAGGATGCGGCGGAAGTATTCGTGGCGCGGGAAGGAGAGGAAGCTTCTGGAGTCTGTGAGCATCCCAATGAAAGTGGAGATCAGGCCCACATCAGCCAGTGAATCCATCTGGTATTCCATGCCGTTCTTGTGGTCGCACAGCCACCACGCTGTCCCGAGCTGTACCTTGCCGCGTATGCCCTCATCGTTGCTCTGGTAGTTCCCTGCCATGGTAGCGAGCATTGCCGCGTCCTTCGGATTTAAGTAGTACAGGATCGTGCGGGGCAGCTTATCTTCCAGATCCATGGCGTCCATGAGAGCGGAAAGCTGAGGCGCATAGTTAAAGTCATGGGAGCTGTCGCATCCGATGTCCGCGCCGAGCTTTTTGAACAGGCGGGTGGAGTTGTTGCGGATGGCTCCGATGTGGAGCTGCATCACAAGTCCTCTGTCCGCGTATTCTTTTCCGAGAGCGGTCATGAGCGCGCCTCGGTACATTGCCGCCTCACTTTCAGACGGTGCTTTTCCTGCAAGAGCGTCGCGGTAGATACGGTCGACCTCCTCTGCGGTCGCGGGCAGGAAGAAAGCGGATTCCAGACTGTGATCCGTCACCTTGCACCCGTTTTCTACAAAGTAGTCAAGCCGTTTTACAAGAGCCGCTTTCAGTCCTTCGAAGCCAGAAGCATCGATCCCGGCTACTTCCGCTAACTTCGCGATATACTCTGCGAAATCAGCTTTCTCAATATCGAGCGCTCTTCCCGGGCGGAAGGTCGGCAGTACGGAAAAGCCAATGTCCTCCCCGGCGAGCTTCTTGTGCCATTTCAGGTCGTCGATGGGATCGTCTGTCGTGCAGAGGATCTCCACATTCTGCATACGCAGAAGATTGCGCACGGAATACTCCGGGGACTTAAGCTTCTCGTTGCAGAGATTCCAGATACGGTCCGCACTGGCGGGAGAAAGTGTCTCCTCGATCCCGAAGTAGCGCTTCAATTCCAGATGCGTCCAGTGATAGAGCGGGTTTCCGATACAGTTCTGTACAGTGTCCGCCCATGCGAGGAATTTCTCATAGGGATCACCGTCTCCGGTGACAAGCTCCTCCGGCACGCCGTTTGCGCGCATAGCGCGCCATTTATAATGGTCTCCGCCCAGCCATACTTCCGCGATGTTATCATAGCAGCCGTCCTCCCAGATCTTCTGAGGATCAAGGTGATTGTGAAAATCAATGATCGGCATCTGCTTTGCAGCGCTGTGGAACAGATGGCGGGCCGTCTCATTTGTCAATATAAAGTCGTCATTGATGAATGGTTTCATGAAGCCGGCCTCCTTCTACATCACATATTTTTCAAGGGTCGCGCGGACAGCGCCGACTCCCTGTGTCAGCTCCGTAAAGTAGGAGCATACGAGCGGTGCAAGACCGACCTCGTACAGATCAACGCCAAAGATCTTCGCTTCCGTGAGGATAGAGTGAAGTGTCTCCTCCGCGTTGACGCTGCCGTCCAGTTTTACGGATTCGAGCTTCGGGCAGAGTACGCCAAGCATCGGGTCTGCGCTCAGTTCAAACTTCTCGCCCTTATCGTCAACTCCCATGAGATAGCGGAGCCATCCTGCGAATACGAGCGGGATCAGCTTTAAGTCCGCTGTGTCAAGAGACGGATCTTTATCGTACGCTTTGATGGTCTCACCGAAACGGATCGGGAGCTTCTGCGAGGTATCGGTTGCGATACGCTGCGGGGCATCCGGCATGAACGGGTTCGGGAGACGTAAGTTAATGACTGTATCAATGAATTCCTTCGGATCAAGGATGCCCGGGTTTGTCACAACCGGGAGACCTTCCTTATAACCGATCGTCTCAACAAGCTTTTTCAGGCACGGGTCTTTCATTTCCTCGGAAATGAGTTCATAGCCGAGCAGACATCCGTATACTGCCAGAGCAGTGTGCAGCGGATTTAGGCACGTGCACACCTTCATGCGCTCTACCTTGTCCACTGTAGCGCGGTCTGTGAAGATGAAGCCGCCTTTTTCCAGCGCGGGGCGTCCGTTCGGGAAGGAATCCTCGATTACGAGATATTCGCACTCTTCCGCGTTTACAAAAGGAGCTACGTATGTATTCTTGCTCGTGATGACCGGTGCAAGTTCTTCGATGCCGTCGCCAATGAGCATCTGCTCAACAGAGGTGTTCGGTCTCGGTGTGATCTTGTCGATCATCGTCCACGGGAACGCTACCTTGTCAGACTTGACATAGCTTAAGAAGCCTTCTTTGGCAAGTCCTTTTTCTTCCCACTGCTCTGCAAAGGCGGTGATCGCCGCCGCCAGCTTGTCTCCATTGTGTGAGCAGTTGTCCATGCTTACCATGGAGAGCGGCTTTGCGCCCTGAACGAAACGGGTGTAGAGAAGGGAGGCTACCTTTCCCATGTAGCTTGCCGGTTTTTCCGGGCCTGCACAAAAATCTTTCTCTACATCCGGAAGAAAATCGCCGTGGCTGTTTGTGAGGGAATAGCCTTTCTCTGTGATGGTAAATGACGCCATCTGTAAGGAATCATTACTGAAGATCTCCTGCAGGCGCGCGAACTCTTCTTTGTTGTCTGTGTCTAAGGTAAGAGATTCTACAATACTTCCAATGACTGTCTTTTCAACCGTTCCGTCAGCTTTCAGTGTGGCGAGGAGAGTATAATCGTCGTGGGGACGGTTCATCTTTGTGATGATCTCATAATCATATCCTTCAGCCGCCACAAGACCGCGATCTAGGACTCCGTCGTTGAGCAGATTCTGTACGGCATTTGCCTGAAAGGCGCGAAAGATATTGCCTGCGCCAAAATGGATCCAGAACGGAGCCTTGTGTGTGTTTGCGGTCACTGCCTCACGGTCGAACTGCGGGAGACGATATCCTTTTTCTTCCCATGCGGCGCGGTCCTTTAATCCTGCTTCACTGAGTTTCATGCCTTTTTCTCTCCTTTCTCGATTGCCTCCCAAAGTCCGTTCAGGTAAACAGCTCCGAGAGCGCGGTCATAAAGTCCGTATCCCGGCATCGCGACCTCGCCCCAGATCATTCTTCCGTGGTCCGGGCGGATCGGTCCGTTAAATCCGATGTCATACAGAGCCTTCATGATCTCGTACATATCAAACGTACCGTCAGAGGAGAGGTGAGCAGCCTCTTCGAAATCGGTCGGTGAGTTGAATTTCAGGTTACGCACATGGGCAAAGTGGATTCTTCCTTTCAGGGAACGGATCATGTCCGGAAGGTCGTTTTTAAGGTTCGTTCCGTAAGAACCAGAGCAGAATGTCACACCGTTGTGCGGGTTGTCTACCATCTTCATCATGCGGAGGATGTTTTCCTTGCAGGTGATGATACGCGGAAGTCCGAATACGCTCCATGCAGGATCGTCCGGATGGATCGCCATGTTGATGTCGTATTTGTCACATACCGGCATAATGCGCTCAAGGAAATATTTCAGGTTATCAAAGAGCTTCTCATCGTCGATGTCTTTATACATCTCGAATAACTCTTTAATGCGCGCCATACGCTCTGGCTCCCAACCCGGCATAACTGTGCCGTTCATGTCGGAGGAGATAGAACCGAACATATCCTCAGGATTTAAGGAGTCAACTGCTTCCTGTGTGTAGGCGAGGACTGTTGAGCCGTCCGGGCGCTTTCTTGCAAGCTCGGTTCTTGTCCAGTCAAATACAGGCATGAAGTTGTAGCATACGAGATGGATATCCTCTTCTCCGAGGTTCTCAAGAGTCTTGATATAGTTGTCGATGTACATGTCACGGTCCGCGCTTCCTGTCTTGATCGCGTCGTGAACATTGACACTCTCGATACCTGCCACGTGGAGTCCGGACGCTGCGACCTCGTCCTTCATAGCGCGGATGCGCTCTCTGCTCCATACATCTCCCGGCGCAGTGTCGTAAAGAGTAGTGATGACTCCGGTAACCCCCGGAATCTGGCGGATTTGCTCCAAAGTTACGGTGTCGGATGCGGATCCGTACCATCTCAGTGTCATTTCCATAAAATTGTACCTTCCTTTCTTTTTAGAAAAATCTTTATCTTTGTTTATAATTATAAGAAAATTAGACGAAAAAACCAATAGGAAAAATTGGTGTATACATTGCGAATATTGCGGTATGCTGATATTATATTAACGAAAAGGACAAAAGAGGAGCAGGCAGATGCGTAAGAACCTGTATACAAAATTCAGTACAAGACAGTATATGCTGTCAAGAGATTTTGAAATCTATTATTACGGCGATCCGTATAACAAGAAAGTTGAGAGCCATTCGCACAGATATTATGAGTTCTACTTCTTTTTAGAGGGCGACGTTTTTATGGAGATCTATGAGGACAGGTATCCGCTGAAATATGGGGATCTGGTAGTCATTCCCCCGGGTGTTCCCCACCACGCGCTGATGAGGGATGTAAATGGCCCGTACAGAAGATTTGTCTTCTGGATCACAGAGGATTATCTGGAAAAGATGGCAGAGACGTCCGAGGCGTATGGTTATGTGACAAGACTTGCAAAAACTGAGGGCGAGTACATTTTCCACAATGACAGGATCACGTTCAATGCTATACAGACGAAGGTTTTCCGGCTGATCGAGGAGATTCATTCCAACCGTTTCGGGCACGAGGCAAAGGTGGCGCTCTGTGTCAGTGACCTGCTCCTCCATCTGAACCGCGTGGTCTACGACCAGAGGCATGAGCGCAGCGCCCATGAGGAGAGGGAGTTATATGAGAACCTGATCGATTATATAGAGGATCATCTGGATGAGGAACTGTCCTTAGAACGGCTGGCCAAGGAATTCTATGTGAGCAAATATCATATTGCGCATGTCTTTAAGGCGAGCATTGGGTTGTCCGTGCACCAGTATATTCAGAAGAAGCGTCTGGAGGCGTGCCGCGACGCCATCCGAAACCGCGCGAAGATCAGCGAGGCGTATCTTATGTTTGGGTTTAAGGACTATTCCGGGTTTTACCGGAGCTTTAAGAAAGAGTACGGCATGTCTCCAAAAGAATGGCAGGAGGCGGGATGCCCGGAGCTGGCGGAATGAAAACACTCCCCCGGTCAGGAGGGGAGTGTGCGGTAGTCTTTCGGCGACATGCCGGTAATTTTTTTAAATACTTTGCTGAAATAAAAGGAGCTTTCAAAGCCTAGACGGTCGGAGATCTCATAGACCTTAAGGTTCGTTTCCCTGAGCAGCTTTTTGGATTCGTCGATCTTCTGCGTGGTAATATATTCGCTGATTCCTACATCCATACATTTCTTGAAAAGCTGGCTTAAATAATTGGGACTGATCCCGAAAGTATCCGCGATGTCCTGCAGATAGATCCTCTCATGGATATGCTCCCGGATATACTGGCAGCAGAGTACAGCGAGGGAATGCTGATGTCCTTTTTTCTTGTCCTTAAAAGCAAGGCAGAGTCCTTCCTCAAGGCGGATCAGCCATGAGATGATGCCTGAGACACTCTTTAGCCGATAGAGCGACTGATAGCTGTCCGGTTCATCATGGAAGATATTGGCGACAAGCTCAGGCCCGTCAGATAAAAGCGTCATTGAAAAATGAAGGATACTGCCTGCGGCGTCAAGCGCCTGTGAGAATCGGACATGATCTTGGCCTAACAGGGTGATGATCGGATCCAGCGTATTACAAAGCGCCTGCTCATCCAATTCCTGAAACGCCTGACTGATATCGTCCCGGAAGAGCGACATGCTGAAAATGTTGTGCAGAGTATCCGCGTCCGGTGCCTCGTCATAGAATAAGAGCGGCGTTTCCCCTGAGAGGCGGGAGGTTAGCTGGCGCGCGTCACTGTAGGATGAGGCAAGGTCAAGACAATCCTGCACAAGGCTGCCTACACTGGTGTGAAAATCCGCATTATAATAGCTGCGGAGCATATCGAATGTATTTTTCAGAGCATCTGCAACCGACTTTTTCCAGTCAGGCATGTGCCTGTCCGTTAAGAAAAAGATTACGGCCAGAAAGTGCGTGTCCAAAGCTACAATATGACAGGGGATATAACGGGATAGCAGCTCTTGAAGCATCTGGAGGGTCTGGTTGTAGGTCTGTAGGGACAGCTCGGTATCCCCGCTCATAGCCGTACCCGGCGCATTGGGGATAAAACGGATCATAGCCGCCGCATATCCCGCCGCGTCAAGGGTGATCTGGAATTGTTCTTTCTGGTGGAAGAACTGTTCCCTGCTTTCAAACAGATTGTTGAGGAGACGGATATAGAAACGCTCCTGAAATAAAAGGAGGCTCTGTCTGGAATCCTGAAATTCCGGGTTCTGCTGCCGGATGAGTTCCACCTGTTCGATCGCTTTTTTTACGGCCGCTGTCAATGTTCCGGGCGAGAGGTCGATTTTCACCAGATAATCTACGGCGCTAAAGCTCATGGCCTCGCGGGCATATTGAAAATCCTCAAAGCTTGTAAGGATAATGAAGACCGGGATACGTCCCAGTTCATCCATGCACCGTTTCCCAAGCTCCAGTCCGGAGGAGCATGGCATCTGGATATCCGTGATCACAATATCCGGGCGGTGTTCATTGATCAGATCCCAAGCAGCGTCGCCGTTGGCTGCTGTGCCGCAGATCTCCGCGCCGAGACTGCTCCAGTCGATCATAGAACGAAGTCCGATTTGGACAAGAGGTTCATCATCTGCAATTAAGATCTTTATCATTTCTTATTACTCCTTTTGGTCTGGACTGCTTTGGGCAGCTTTTTTCTTTGGAAGAACAATGGACATACAGGTGAATTCTCCGGGTGTGCTCGTAATGCTAAGTCCATATGCGCTTCCGAATGTATATAGGATGCGTTTATTTACATTCTCAATGCCGATCTGCTTAAAGAAGCTGGATCTTCCGGAGGTTTCGCCGGAAAGGACAGAACGGATCGTCGCCTCATCCATGCCGATCCCATCATCTGTGATATCAATACGGACATCGCCTTTTTCTGTGAGGAAAAGGTGGATGAGAATATGTCCGCTGGAACCTTTTGGTTCTATACCGTGGAAAATCGCGTTCTCTACTATAGGCTGAAGGGTAAAACGTAATATCTGGTTCTGCAGCAGGGAAGGGTCATCAATCTGATATTCCATGGTCACAGTGCCGCCGTACCGGTATTTCTGGATTGTGAAATAATCATCCAGAAGTTGGAATTCTGTCTCTACAGATACGATTGAGGCAGTGCCCTTGGCGATACTTTTCAGCAGATGGGCGAGCGCTGTCGTCATCTCCGCGATACCTTCGGCGCGCTGTGCGGTTGCCATCCATTTGATAGAGTTCAGCGTATTATAAAGAAAATGTGGATTGATCTGGCTTTGCAGGATGCGGTATTCCTGATCCTTTTTTTCTTTCTCATTGGCGATTTTTTCCTCCATCAGATTGCTGATATCTTCCGCGAGAAGGTTAATTTCATGGCCGATGTCACCCAACTCATTATTCCATTCAATGTCCGGGTTCGGCGCAAAATCACCGGCGGCAACGACGGAGAGCTGCTTTTTCAGAAGGGTGACCGGCTTTGTGACGCTGTGGTTTAAAAGGCGTATGAGCAGCAGGCCGATCACAATGATAAATATCAGGATGAGAAGAAGGATCGCAAGGAATCCAGAGAGTGATGTCCCTGAATTGTTTAAATCAACAGGCAGGGAGATATAGCAGCCGTCTGCATCAAGAGGCAGCGACACATAGAGTCCGGAATCAAAAAGATTCTTATGCACGATCGCATCGCTGCTGGCAGTATCCGGATGCTCGATTATTTTTGCATTACTGCTTTGTTTTACCTGAGAAAGCTTTTTGCCTTCAATCCGATAATTCTCATCACAGATCGTCAGATATACGGGCAGCTCCTCCTGTACGGAGAATCTGGAAAGGGGGTCTGTAAACAGGGAAAAGGAGATCTGGATAAACAGAATACCGATCTTCTCCCTGCTGTACGCAGATTCCACAGGGCGCAGAAGGGGAACTACTTTTTCGGTGGTGCGCGAGAAAGGATTATTCTGGACACCGACGCTGAACGTATAGTCCGCTGCGTTCATAAGATCTTCATAATAAGGAAGGCTTTTTATGGTCGATATTACACCCCGGTCGGTTGAATAGGAGGCTGACGAATATTTTTGCAGATATTTTGTGCCGTCCGCATTTGTGATAATGATCTGCGGTATGTATTGGTAGGCGGCAGTTCCGAGGTATTCTTCTGTGAGACGCTCAGAAGCGTTTTTGGTAAGGGCGCTGTAATAGTTGTCGTCCGGACTGGTGGAAATATAAGATGAAATCGCTGTATTCGTCTGGCTCCAAAAAGCGAGATCGTAGACGCTGTTCAGGTTTGTATCAATCTCATTGCACATAAACTGCAGATTCGTCTCTGATGAATGGAGAGAGTTGGCGCGCAGGTTGTCAGAGAACATGATGTAGCTCATCACGGATGCTCCCATACCGAAGACAAGCATCAGGGAGATTGTAATAAGCAGGAAATTCCCTCTGAGTGTGCGGGGCATTTTGTTCTTAATAAAAGAAGAAAGCCGACTTTTCATAAATAACATTTCCTTTGTGATCTGCAAAATTTTAGTATAGTATAGCATAATCGTTTTTCTTAAAACAGCGGAAAAAAGCGTAAAACGCCAACATCATAAAAAAGTACATAATTTCGTAGAAAAGTATATACTGAAAGAAGCGCGGGACTTAAAATCCGAAAATGCAGAGAAAAAAGGCAGAAAATCATAGACAAGTCCATGGTAAAGAAAAGAGGATTTTTTATAATAAAGACATAAACAGTGACTCAAAGGAGGAAAAAGAGATGAAGAAAAAGTTGGTCAGTGCGTTACTTGTAGCGGCAATGTGCGTGACCGCGCTCGCAGGCTGCGGGAATAACGCTGATGAGGCAAAGACAGAGGACACAGTTAAAGATGAAGCAGAAGCAGAAGAGGAAGTCTCTGCGGGCAGCAATACCGTTGTCGGGGCGGATGACGCGTCCACTGTGCTGAAATGGGCGCTCTGGGACGCGAAGACAGCTACATACTGGGAGGCAGTCGCACAGGCGTATGTGGATGAAAACCCGGATGTGCGCATCGAGATGACAGACCTTGGTTCCGCGGACTACCAGACAGTCCTTTCCACGGAATTGTCCGGATCAGGATCTGACTTTGACGTAGTTACCATAAAAGACGTCCCGGGATACGCGACACTTGTATCCAAGGGAGTGCTTGAACCGCTTAATGAGAGAATCGAAGCGGACGGCATTGACCTGTCTGCATACAACGGCATGACAGAGCAGGTTACAGTGGACGGGGAATTATACGAGCTTCCGTTCAGAAATGATTTCTGGGTATTGTACTACAACAAGGATCTGTTTGACGCTGCGGGAGTTGACTATCCGACAAATGATATGACACTGGAACAGTATGATGAGCTTGCGAGAGCAGTTGCGAAGACAGGCTTCGGCGATGATCAGGTATATGGATCACACTACCACACATGGAGAAGTGCGGTTCAGCTTTTCGGCGTACTTGACGGAAAGAACACGATCCTCGATGGAACTTATGACTTCACAAAACCGTACTATGAGATGGTGAAGAAACAGGAAGAAGACGGAATCTGCCGTTCTTATGTTGATACAAACGCTTCACAGCTTCACTACTCCGCTGCATTCTCAGAAGGAAATACAGCGACAATGAACATGGGTACATGGTACATCTCCACACTGATCCCGAGCCTTGCAAGCGGCGAGTATGATTCAGAGCTCTGCGGCAACTGGGGCATCGTAAAATATCCGCATCCGGAAGGCGTTGAGGCAGGCACGACACTTGGACAGCTTACAAGTCTGGCAATTCCGACGGTTTCTGACCAGAAGGATGAGGCGTGGGATTTCATCAAGTTTGCAGGCGGCGAGAAGGGCGCGGCAGCAGTTGCAGCAACAGGCGCATTCCCGGCGATCATGACAGATGAGGTTATTGATCAGCTCGCGAACATGGAAGGATTCCCGACAGATGAGGCGAGCAAGGAGGCTCTTCAGACAACAAACGTATATCTGGAGGCTCCGTATGCTTCAAATGTGGCAGAGATCAACACGATCCTCGATACATATCACAAGGATATCATGAACGGAGACATCTCCATTGATGAAGGAATCCAGAAGATGAACGAAGAGGTCAGCGCCCTGAAATAAATCAGTAAAAGAACGGAAACAATGTATAACTGCGATGATTTATAGCTAAAACTGAGCCGGCAATACTGTGTAAAGCAATATGCCGGCTCTTGTCGTAGAAAAATACATGTTTTCGTAGAAAAGTATATGAATATCTGCCGACATGCGGACACAGCTTAGAAAAAAACAGGAAATCATAGACGTGTCCATGGTAAAGAAATTATGTAATTTCTATAATGTTTTAGAGAAACAAGGAAAGGAGAGCGCGTATATAGCGCAAAAGGGTATGGAAAATTCAGCAGAATTAAAAAAGGGCAGAAAAGCGCGTGACAGAAATAGGGCGCTTGTGGCGTATTCATTTATCGCGCCGAACTTTATCGGTTTTGCAGTATTCACACTCGTGCCGATTGTCTGTGCGTTTGCATTGGGTTTCTTTAAGTGGGACGGAAACAATCCGATCCAGTTCGCGGGTCTGGAGAACTTTAAGAGGCTGACAGGGGATACGATGTTTTGGGCGTCCCTTAAAAATACGATCATTTACTGTATCGGTACAGTACCGCTTACGATGATCGCTTCTCTTGGACTGGCGATCATCCTCAACCAGAAGATCAAGGCGAGGGGAGTATTCCGTACAGTTGCATTCTTCCCGTACGTCGCTTCACTAGTGGCGATCACAGCGGTGTGGGCGATGATCTTCCACCCGAGCAAGGGACCGATCAACGCGGTTCTGTATTATGTATTCCATATGGAGGAGCTTCCGAACTGGTTCGGAAAAGATCTCATCCTCCTGACACTGATCTTATTTAGTATGTGGAAATATATGGGATATTACATGGTCATCTATCTTGCCGGACTGCAGGGGATCTCAGGAGAACTGTATGAGGCGGCTTCTCTGGACGGCGCCGGGACATGGCAGAAATTCCGCTATGTGACATGGCCCCAGTTAAGACCGACGACCTTCTTCGTTGTTGTCATGCTGACGATCAACTGCTTCAAAGTATATGATATTGCGATCATGCTGGCAGGCGGCGCGGACGGAAGACTCGGAACTTCTTCCACGGTACTTGTCTACTATATCTACCAGAAAGCATTCGTGGAATGGGATCTTGGATATTCCAGCGCGATCGCAATGGTTCTGTTCCTTCTTGTACTGATCATCACCCTGATCCAGTTCAAGGGGAATGCGAAGTATGAGAATTCATAAGTAAAAGGAAAGGAAGAGAAGAGATGACGAAGAAATCATCAATACATCGAAACAGAGTGATCGGGAAAGTCCTGATCTACGCGCTGCTCATCCTTATTACAGCGATCATGATCGTTCCGTTCCTCTGGATGCTGTCCGCTTCGATCAAAACAAATACAGAAGTGTTCAAAATCACGCCGTTCCAGTTCATACCAGATGTGCCTCAGTGGAGTAATTATCAGGAGATCTGGACAAAGATCCCGCTGGCAAAATTCATCGGCAACACCGTATTTTTGACGATCGTTGTGACATTGCTCCAGATGCTGACTAGCAGTTTCGCCGCCTATGCGTTCGCGAAGCTTCATTTTAAGAATAGGAACGCCCTGTTCCTTGCTTACATAGCAACGATCGCCATGCCATGGCAGGTATATATGGTGCCGCAGTTCATCATGATGCGCGGCATGGGATTAAATGATAAGCTGCTGGCAATGATCTGCCTTCAGGCGTTCTCCGCGTTCGGAGTATTCCTCATGAAGCAGTTCTATGAGGGGATTCCGGATTCCCTTTGTGAGGCCGCGCGTATTGACGGCATGAGTGAGTATAAGATTTATTCCACGATCATGCTGCCGCTGTCAAAACCGGCGCTGTCAACGCTTGTTATATTTACATTCGTAAACACGTGGAATGACTACCTTGGACCACTTATTTACTTAAAGTCAGAGGCAAAAAAGACGATCCAGCTCGGACTGAAAATGTTCATCGGGCAGTACGCTGCCGAGTACGGACTGATCATGGCAGGATCGATCATCACATTGATCCCGGTACTCATCGTCTTCCTTGCTCTCCAGAAGTATTTTGTAGAGGGCGTGGCTTCGACAGGTATCAAGGGATGATATAAAGGAGCAGTGGATATGGCTGACCGGATGAAAGAAAAGTTTGAGAATATCTTGTATTATCACAAAACAAAGATTCTTGCCGGTCTGGCTGCCGCTGCTCTTTTGCTTTACGCGGCTGCGGTGCTAGGCGGAGGAAGCGCTGATACAGTTCTTTATGGAGAGTCGGTCAATGTAAAGCTGTCTCCAGAAGATGTAGAGCAGGTCTGCGAAGCGGGGAGCCATGCTCTGGGTCTGGATGCCGGGAAGGAGCAGATCCTTTTTGAGACAGGCATGGAGATCGATGTGAAAAATCCGGATAATAACGCTATGAGCGGAAATCTGGAGAAGATGACCACAGCGATCTTTGCCCACGAGATTGATTTTATGGTCTGCACACCGGAGGTAATGGATTATTACGCGGGGAAGGATTCCCTTGAGAAGATCGATGCGCTTGCAGGAGCAGGCTCAGATGAGCTAGAGGAGCGGTTTGAAGAGAGTGAAGACAGCTCGGGAGAAAGAGCGGTCTACGGGGTGAATCTGAATGGGACAGCCTTAGAAGGCGCGGACAAAGATACTGTCTTTTGTATTTTCCGAAACAGTGAGAGGAAAGCGGATACCGTAGATTTTTTGGAAAGTATCATTCAGAAGAAGTAAGTTTTCAGGAGGAGTAAGCGATGAAGAACTTATTTAATATTGATAATCCGGTATGGGTATTTATGGGAAAGCTGGTAGATATCCTCATCCTTTCCAGTCTGTGGCTGCTGTGCAGCCTGCCGGTGGTGACGATCGGACCGTCCACGGCGGCGCTTTACTATGTGACGCTCAAGCTGGCGAACAATGAAGAAGGATATACGGTGCGCTCTTTCTTCCGGGCATTTAAGGATAATCTGATGCCGGGCATCCCCTTAGGGATCGGCGCGGTGCTTGTGGGGGTGTTCCTTGGCTGCGATCTGTATCTGTATTCGCAGATTGACGGGAAGGTTGGGATTGTACTTCTCTGGGGTACGCTCATTTTAACCTCGGTTTACCTGATGACGCTTGTCTACCTTTTCCCGCTTGTCGCGAGGTGCGATACGGACTGGAAACATATCCTTGTGATGGCATTCGTGATGTCCATCAAGAACTTCGGATGGACGCTCCTCATGATTGTGACTGCGGTCTGCCTCTTTGCGATCGGTCTCTTTGTGATGGCGCCGGTCCTTGTGATCGCCATTGGCGGGACAGCGTATATCCATGCAAAGATACTGAATCTGCTGCTTCGGGAATATAAGCTGGAGCTTTCCAAAGAGCAATAAGACAATGACAAAAAAAGAAAAGGAGAGAAATTATGCTTTATCCAAAAATAAACGACGCCCGGACAGTGATGGATCTGTCCGGAATCTGGGACTTTAAACTGGACAACGGGAAAGGATTCGATGAGGGGTGGACGCAGAAGCCGCTCTCTGATCCGCACAGGATCGCAGTGCCCGCTTCCTACAACGACCAGATCGAAGGCGTGGAATTCAGGGATCATTATGGCTGGGCATTCTACCAGAAAGAAATCGAAATCCCGAAGATGCTCCTGTCCCAGCGTGTGGTGCTTCGCTTTGGTGCGGTGACCCACAAGGCAAAGGTGTATCTGAACGGGGAAATGCTCTGTGAGCATGAAGGCGGATTCCTTCCCTTTGAGGCGGAGATCAATGATCTTGTGCATCCGGGGAAGAACCTGCTCTGCGTGGCAGTGGACAACCGGGTGGATTATTCCACGCTCCCCATCGGAAATGAAGTGGGAGCAGCTTTCTTCGGATCAGAGCTGCCGGATATCCCCAGTGTCAATGTGACGGTTCCCAAGCCGCACAATGCTCCGAACTTTGACTTCTTCAACTACGCGGGCATCAACCGCCCGGTCAAGATCTATACGACTCCGAAAGCGTATATCCGCGATATCGTACTTGTGCCGCAGATCGAAGGAGAGGACGCAAAAGTACGTTACACTGTGGACTGCTGCGCAGAGACAGAAGCAGATGTGATCGTACATTTTCTGGATGAAGAAGGGAATGAGGTGGCGTACGCCGAGGGAAGAGAAGGGACGGCGATCATTAAGAATGCCCGCCTCTGGCAGCCGGGAGACGCGTATCTCTATACCGCGAAGGCAGAGTTCGGTGAGGATCTCTATGAAGAGCAGTTCGGCGTGCGCTCGATCGAGATCAGGGGAACACAGTTCCTCATCAACGGCAGGCCGTTCTACTTCAAGGGATTCGGAAAGCATGAGGACAGCGAGGTGCACGGAAGAGGGATCAACGAGCCAATGAACGTAAAAGACCTGTCCCTGATGAAGTGGATGGGCGCCAACTCCTTCCGTACTTCTCATTATCCGTATGCGGAGGAGATGCTTGATCTGTGTGACCGCCTAGGAATCGTAGTGATCGACGAGACGTCGGCGGTCGGACTGAATTTTGGCTGGAATGATGAAGGGTACGCGAAGTTCAGGACAAAGGAGCATCACGAGCAGGTGATCCGTGATCTGATCGCAAGGGACAAGAACCATCCCTGCGTCGCGGTATGGTCTATCGCCAATGAGCCGGATACGGAGAAGCAGCCTCAGGCGGCGCACGATTACTTCATGCCTCTCTATCATCTCGCGCACGAGTGCGATCCTCAGGATCGTCCGGTAACGCTTGTGATCTGCCAGAATGATTACACAAGAGATATCACGGCCCCTAAGATGGATATCATCTGTGCCAACCGGTATTACGGATGGTATGTGTTCAGCGGGGATCTGGACGCGGCGGAACGCGCCATGAGAGAAGAGATGAAATACTGGGCGAAGCTGGGGAAACCGTGGATGATCACAGAGTACGGCGCGGATACCGTAGCAGGCATCCACATGGCGACCGGCAATATGTTCAGCGAAGAGTATCAGGTAGACTATTATAAAGCGATCAATAAGGTGCTTGATGAGTGCGACTTCGTTGTCGGTGAGCACGGATGGAATTTCGCGGACTTTGCCACCATTCAGGGAACGCTCCGGGTAGACGGAAATAAGAAAGGTGTCTTTACACGGGCGAGGAGACCGAAGCTGGCGGCGCACTATTTCAGACAGCGCTGGCATGAAGTGCCGGATTTTGATTATAAAAGGAGAGAATGATGAGAAAATTCAGTATAGCAGACTTTAGTTCGAAAAAGGCGGCAGAGCAGGCGCTTCTGGATGTATTAAATCCGCTGAAACCCTTTTACAGCGAGAGCGGGGCAAGGATCCATGTAGGGGTGACGAGCACACATTATGAGAATGACACCATCCCTATGGAGGCGTTTGCCCGCCCGCTGTGGGGACTGGTGCCATTCTGGACAGGAGGCGGCTCGGACGCGGAGTTTGAAGAGCTTTACCGGAAAGGACTGGAAGCAGGATCCGATCCCTCCCATCCGGATTACTGGCATACATGCAGAGACTATGACCAGAAATTCTGCGAGATGGCGGCCATCGCTTTCGGCATGCTTTTCTGTCCGGAAAAGGTGTGGGAGCCTCTCTCAGAGAGAGGAAAAGACAATCTGGTGGAGTGGCTGTGGGAGATCAACCGTCATGAGTGCTGCGCCTGCAACTGGCAGTTCTTCAGCATCATGACCAATGTGGCTCTTTATAAAGCCGGGAGACCTTATGATAAGAAGCGGCTGCAGGAGGGACTGGACTGCATTGACGCTTACTACGACACCGGAGGCTGGTACAACGATGGGAACGGCGGGGACAAGGATTACTATAATCCGTTCGTTATGGTGACTTACGGTATGGTCTACGCCCGTTTTATGGAAAAGGAAGACCCGGAGCGCTGTAGACGATTCATTGAGCGCGAGCTCACATTCGGAAAGGATTATATCTACTGGTTTTCGGAGGATGGTTCTACCTTTGCCTACGGACGTTCCATGACTTATCGCTTCGCGCAGGCAGCATATTTCTCTGTGTGCGTGTTGTGCGGCGTGGAGGTATTCCCGCTGCCGGTGCTCAAAGGAATGCTGGCAAGACATCTGACGCACTGGCTGAACCTTCCCATCTGGGACAATGCGGACATCCTGACGATCGGGTACGCGTATCCTAATCTGCAGATGTCAGAGAGCTACAATGCGCCGGGTTCCCCATACTGGGCGATGAAGGCGTTCATGTTCCTCGGACTCCCGGAGGATCATCCCTTCTGGGCAGCAGAGTGCGCACCGCTGCCGGAGCTGGATGAAAGGAAATATCTGGAGTATGCGGGAATGGTTCTCCAGCGGGGGAAAGAAAACGTCGTCGCGCTGGTGCCGGGGCGGCTCGTGGCGGACGGACACAGCCATACAGTGGAGAAATACTCAAAGTTCGCGTATTCCAGCAAGTTCGGGTTCAGCATCATGAGATCCAATGTGACACTTGCGGAGTGCGCGCCGGACAGTATGCTGGCATTTGAGGCTTATGGATACTTCTTTGTGAAAGATGTGATCGATCCGGACTTTACCGTGTCGGAGGAGCGGCTAATTTTCTCATGGTCGCCCATTAAGGGCATCTATGTGAAGACGACCATTGAGCCTACGAAGACCGGGCATATCCGAACCCACGAGATCACCAGTAATGTGGAGTGCAAAGCATATGACGGCGGTTTCGCCGTATCTACGGATGACAGGAAGCCATATAGCCGCACAGAGAATGGGGATTCCTCCTGCGTGGAGAACGAGGACGGATATTGCAGTGTCAGGGCAGTCGAAGGAGATGGGGAAGGTCAGGTTCTGATCCCGGATCCGAACACGAATCTTATGGCGTCAAAGACCAGCATCCCGATGGCAGTATATGCGATTCGTCCGGGAGTACAGACGATAAGGACGCAGGTAGACTATCTGTAAGAAACAGGAGGGAAAGATGGAAGAAAGATTTGCCCCTGCGTGGCTTACTATCAGGGAATTTGAACATAGCGTTCCAAGGTGTATGTATCATAAGGAAAATGACGGCGGCTTATCTGACGGATGTACCGCGGGGGACAGCGGGGATCGGTTTCAAAATCTCCATGTCCTTGCCCGGGCGGAATTTCTGATCGATAAAAAGGACGGTCACGGTGAAAAAGCATCGCGGGAGGGCAGACGGATCTTAACAATCTCGGCGGACGATTATTATAAGCTGTATGTAAACGGTGAATACGCCGCGCAGGGGCCTGCCCCGGCATGGCCTGAAAAGTATTATTATAATGAGATCGATCTTTCCCCTTATCTTCGGGAGGGCAGGAATGTACTTGCCCTCCATCTTTATTATCAGGGACTGATCAACCGGGTGTGGAACAGCGGGGACGGAAGGTTCTCTTTTTTCTGCGAGGCGGAGGGGATCACGCTCAAATGGAAGTATGAGATCTGCCATGCCTACTCCGGGACAGTGACAGGGTATGACACCCAGTATCTGGAGGACTTCGACAGCCGGAAATGGCGGGAAGACTGGAAGGAGCCAGAGCTTGACGACAGCGGCTGGACTTTCGCTGTGCGGGCAGACTGGGCGGATTATCATTGTGCTTTGCAGCCGACGGATATGCTTCAAGTATACAGGAAGACGCCCGTCAGGATCGAAAAGACATCTTACGGATGGTTTATCGATATGGGGCAGGAGATAACAGGCGCGTTGCGGGTGCGCGCAGAGGCAGCGAGGGATGGCGCGAAAGCAGTGATCCGCTGCGGAGAAGAACTGGAAGAGAAGACGGAGGAACACACGGAAAAGCAGCCGGAAGAACCGCGTGTGCGCTATCGGATGCGATGCAACTGTCAGTATGAGGAGACATGGACGCTCAGAGAAGGGAACTGTCAGACGGAGCCTTATGATTATAAGGCGTTTCGTTATGCGGAGATCCTGTGTGGGGATGATGTCAGCGTGACGGATATAGAAGCGGAGATCCGGCATTACCCGCTGGATGAAGAACTGTGTATTCTCTCTTCCGGGAACAAGGTGCTGGATCAGATCTTTCAGATCTGTAAAAATGGTGTGAAATACGGGACACAGGAGGGATATGTGGACTGCCCGACAAGAGAGAAGGGGCAATATCTGGGCGATGCCATCGTAGCGTCCAGAGCACAGGTGTGGCTTACAGGAGACACAAGGATGCTGCGCAAATGTATCGGTCAGTTCGCGTCAACATCAGTGGTCTGTCCCGGTATCATGGCGGTGGCTCCCGGCTCATATATGCAGGAGATCGCGGACTTCTCCCTTTTATGGTCACAGATGCTCCTGACGGACTATCAGTTCACGGGAGATAAAGAATTTTTAAGTAAATATTATCCCACAGCGAAAGGGATCATCGAATACTTCCGCGCTTATGCGCGTAAGGACGGTCTTCTGGAAAATGTAGGTGAGAAGTGGAATCTCGTGGACTGGCCGGAGAACTTAAGAGACGGCTATGATTTCCCGCTGACCCGCCCTGTGGTGGGATCAGGATGCCACAATGTGATCAACGGGCTCTATATCGGAGCGGTAGGAACATTGGCTGAGATCGAAAAGATACTGGGATTGAAGGCAGAGCATATCAGCTTGTGGAACAACCTTAAGGACTCGTTTATGGCAGCTTTTTATAATGAGGAAAAGGGCCTGTTCAGGGACAGTACGACGGGCGGGCATTGCGCGCTGCACTCGAATATCTATCCTCTTTATTTTGGAATCTGTCCGCAGGAAAGGACTGAACATGTCGCAGATTTTCTTGTTGAGAAGGGCCTGTCCTGCGGTGTGCTGACCGGATATTTTTACCTGAAAGCTCTCGCCGCTGCCGGGAGATACGACGATGTATACAAGATGCTTGTCAATGAAAGCGAACACGGCTGGGTGAATATGATCCGCGAAGGAGCGACGACCTGTTGGGAGGCATGGGGAAAAGAGCAAAAGTGGAATACAAGTCTCTGCCACCCGTGGGCGAGCGGTCCGATTCCGGTGATCATTGAGGATATCGCGGGGTACATCCCAGATCCGGAGCAGGAGAGCGGATACCGGTATGAGCCGCATGTGCCGGAAGAATTGACAGAATCTTTCAGGATTCGGATACCTTTCCGCAACTATGTTCCATCGTAGGCTTGACAAATATGTCCTACATATGTAATATGTAAAAATGTATTACACATGTAGGATGTATTCGGAAAGGAGAAAAATCATTCGAAAGATTTGAATGTAAGAACATTATAATTATGAAAAGAAGAAAAAGGAGAATAAGAAGAAAAGATTTCAAAAACTGTATGATGCTGGCGGCAGGTTTGTCTGTATTGATTATTCCGCTCTTTGTTCTGCTGATCATGGAGGCAGTTTCGGCAGACGGGTATGAGGAAGACAATGGGATGCCCACAGTTGCTCCACTTGTTATTGAGACGGAAGAACAGGAACATTCGGTTGTTGATCTGATCAGCCTTTAAATGCTTCCATGGCAGGATTTTTTCCCGGGGAGGAAGCAAGAGTGATTGATCTGTTGTATGGATGTATCCTGCGGTCAGGAGGAGAATGCTCTGTGGCTCTGGCGGAAGCGGTTTCCGGATCAGAAGAGGAATTTACAAAATTGATGAATGTCAAGGCGGAAGAATTGGGGATGGAGGATACACATTTTACAAATGCTGTCGGTCTGCATGATGAAGAACACTTTTCTACAGTGGAAGATATCAGTACGTTATTGTTATATGCGTTGAAAAATGACAGATTTAAAGAAATTTTCTGCAGCGAGATTTATTCAGTACCACCGACAAACCGACATTATGCGGGATTTGCATTTCAAAGCAGCATGTTCAGTCTGAGGGGCAACTGGAATCTGTCAGTGGGACGGATCATAGGCGGAAAGACCGGATATACGGATGAGGCGGGACTGTGTCTGGCATCGCTTGCATGTATCGGCGGCGAGGAGTATATCGTGGTGACTGCGGGAGCGGACGGCGACCACAGTACAGAGCCTTATCATGTGTATGACGCCATAAATATTTATAATATGATTTAATTTTTTTTTACATAGCTATCTTACAAATGTAGGAAAAGGAGGAGCATGGACAGAAAAAATTCCAGAAGCATTGCGCTGCTCTTTGCATTAGGCATTATGTTTTTTATACTGATCGCGAGGCTGTTTTATCTGCAAATCGTGAAGGGGCAGGATTATGCGGACAATTTCCTTCTGCAGATCAGAAGAGAGATCACATTGCCCGGGACGCGGGGGAACATATATGACCGTAACGGCAGACCAATGGCTGTCGACCAACTGGCATGGTCCGTTACAATAGAGGATCAGGAGATATATGCCTCTGACAGGGAGCGTCAGCTTGCGCTGAACAGTAAAATATATAAGACACTTTGTATGATCAAAGAACACGGAGACGCTGTCCAAAATGTATTGTATATCCGGCCGGGGCAGGAAGGTGAATATGAGTTTACGGCAGAGGGGTTCACTCTTGAGCGGTTTAAAGCAGATATTTACGGCAGATTAAGTATTGAGGATCTGGAGGAACATGAGAAAAATGCGTCGGCGGAAGAGATTGTAGCAGCTCTCAGTGACAGGTTCTGCATTTATGAACATGAGGATCAACAGTACAGCAACAAGGAGCTGGATGAGTACGGATTGCCCGAGCAGTACGGGCAGGAAGAACTTCTGGAGATCTTAAGTCTGAGGTATGCGCTGTCTTTACACTCCTTCCAGAAATATCTTTCCGTGACAGTGGCGAAAGATGTATCAAAAGAAACAGCCGCCGCGATCATGGAAAGTCAAGGAGAACTTCCGGGAGTACATATACAGGAAGACAGCGTCAGAGTCTATGCGGGCGGGGAATCCTGTGCGCCGGTTCTCGGATATACAGGATTGATCTCATCAGAGGAACTGGAAGAAATGGAAGGGGAAGGGTATACTTCGAACTCTGTGATCGGCAAAGCAGGAATGGAACAATATCTGAACGATGTGCTTCAGGGAAAGGACGGGAAACAGGAGGTCTACGTTGACAATACAGGCAGGGTGACACAGGATCTTGGTGTGACGGAGGAAACCCGGGCAGGAAAGGATATCTACCTTACGATCGATCTGGAGCTGCAACAGAAGACTTATGAAATGCTGGAACAGAATATTAAGGAAATTCTTCTGGAGAACCTTATCAATGCAAAGACGTTTGACAAAACGGCAGTAAAGGATGCCGTGGAAATAAAAATACCGGTTTATGACGTGTATATCGCGCTTATGAATAACGGTCTTATAGATACCGCGCATTTTCAGGAGGATGAGGCGGCGGATACGGAGAAAAAAGTATATGAAATCTTCCTCTCGGGAAAGGAGCGCGTCCTTCAGGAACTGCAAAATCTGCTCAATGATCCGGAGAAGAAGTATAAAGATTTAAATAAAGAGATGCAGGAATACTGTGATTATATCATTGACGGACTTGACATGCTCAATGAGGACGACACCGGAAAAAGTTCTGATGTGCGTGAGCAGTGGCAAGAGGGGAGCCTCTCTGTGAAGGAGTACCTCGAGAAAATGGCAGAGGCAGGCATGATAGATCTGGAGAAAGTGAATGGGGAGGAACGCTATCTGACCGGGAAAGAAGTTCAGGAAACGGTGACGGATCACATCATGCAGGAATTGCGGTATAGCAGTGCATTTGATGAGCTGGTGTATAAATATCTGATCCAAAAGGATGAGATCCGTCCGGAACAGGTGTGTATGATCTTATATGAGCAGGGAACTCTGGAGCGGCAGGATGGAGACTTTGAGCAATGGCAGCAGGGAATGATCTCTTCTTATGAACTTGTGACCCGCAAGATAGAGAATCTGGAGATCAGGCCCGCTGATCTGGCGCTTGATCCGTGTTCCGGTTCGGCAGTTGTAACGGATGTCAAGACCGGGGAGGTTCTGGCATGTGTCAGCTATCCGGGATATGACAATAACAGGCTGGCCAATCAGATGGATACGGAATACTATTACAGGATTCACAGCAATGACGCGCTTCCACTGTATAACAGAGCCACACAGCAGTTATCCGCACCGGGATCGACATTTAAACCGGTCACTGTGATCGCGGGGATGGAAGAAGGCGTGATCAGCAGCGAAACATCGGTGATCTGCGACGGAACATTCGACAAAGTAAGTCCGCCGCTTAAATGCTGGAATCACACAGGACACGGAAATGTCAGCAACGCGGCCGGGGCATTGAGGCACTCCTGTAATGATTACCTGTGTGAGATATCCTATCGGCTCGGAATGCAGGAGGACGGAGCGTATTCGGACGAACAGGCGCTTACCCATATTCAGGATTATGCGAAGCTCTTTGATCTGGATAAGAAGAGCGGGATAGAACTGCCTGAGAGCAGTCCTCAGATTACGGACAGATATGCCATCCCCTCCGCGATCGGTCAGGGGACGAATAATTTCTCCACGGTCCAGCTTGCGCGCTATGCGACAACGCTTGCAAACCGGGGGAGCAGCTTCAGGCTGTCACTTATCAGCAAGATCGATGGAGTGAAAAAGGAGCCGGAGATCGAAAGTACGGTCGAGCTGCCGCCGGGGGTCTGGGATACGGTACAGACGGGAATGGAATGGTATATTCAGAATACCGGTATCTTTGAGGGATTTCCGTTGCCGGCAGCGGGAAAATCCGGAACTGCGCAGGAAGTAAGGACACGGCCTGACCACGGACTTTTTATCGGATTTGCCCCGGCGGACAATCCCGAGATCGCGGTGGCGGTCAGGATCGTGAACGGATATGCCGCAGATAAAGCAGTAGAGTGCGGCAGAAACGTGTTTGAAGCATATTTTGGATTGACGGCAGAGTAATCGGTATGAAATATAAAGAGACGGCACAGTGTATCTTCGCGGGAAGAGTACTGTGCCGTAGTTTGTGTTTCTGCAGAGCGTTTACAGAAGCGTATTCAGAATGTTCATCGTGATCTCGTATGCGGCGCTTCCGGTGGAATCCTCCGAGTCCTGCAGGTTTGCTGCAAAGCAGTAAATATGACCGTTGTCTTCGAGGAATCCGACGAACCATCCGTTGACATTCTCGCGGATCGCGGAACCGCCGGTGCCGGTCTTGCCGTAAAGCGTTCCAAGAGAAGTATCGGAGATGAACATGGCATCTTTGACAGCGGAAATGTTTTCCTCCTGAAAGTCCCATTTGTTGTGCAGAAGATCCGCAAGAAGGTTTACCTGCTCTACAGGAGAAATCTTCAGGGAAGCTTCCGACCAGTAATCACCGATGCCGGAAGTGAGGTCACAGTTCCCGTATGAGATCTGCCGGTAAAAACGGTTCAATGCAGCGTATCCGTTCTGACGGTCAAGCGTCTGGAAATACCAGTTTACTGAGTTCTGCATTGCGGACCGGAGCGTCTGATCCCTGTTCCATGCGTCGAACAGATACTCTGTCCCGTCCCATGTCATGCCGGAAGCATCCGGAGAGATGATCCCTTCCTCTAATGCAAACAGTCCGCTGTATATCTTAAAGGTGGAATCAGGTGATACCCGTGTGGTACTTAACTCTTTGTCATATATCTGATAATGGTCTTCTGTTACATCATATAAAACAAAAGTTCCCTTTTTGCCCTCGAAATAGGAAGACAGATCAATCTCCTGTACGTGCTCTCCTGAAAAATGATACGTGTCGTCAGGAAAGGCATATACTGTCAGAAGCGGACTTGCCGAATATACGAGCAGTCCTGCCAGCATCAGGATACAGATGCCTTTGAGCTTACGGGCGCGGGTCTCTGCACGGTACTGTGCGATCTCTTTCATGCGCTGTACGATGACCGATTTCTCGCCGCCCAGCAAAGAGAGCGGAGAGAGAGATACATTTCTCTGCAGTGTCTCAGCGAAACGTATCAGAGTAAGTCCGTAGCTGACGGCGCTTTCTTTGCCCACTGTCTGAATGACCGAATGGTCGCATGCGATCTCACGGTCTTTCTGCATGGTATGGAATCCATACCATACGAACGGGTTGAACCAGTAAATGATCCGAAGAGCGCAGCTTAAGTAATTTATGACAGTGTCTTTATGACGGTAGTGGAGCAGCTCATGTAAAAAGATAAAGCGCAGATCATCTTCCGGCAGCAGGATGTCCATATCCTGTGGGATAATGACAGTCGGCAGGATCAGGCCATAGGAAACAGGACTTGATATCCTGCAGGAAGCATATAGTCTGACTTCCCGCCGGATCTTTAATGCTTCCATACAGGAACGATAGCGCTCATACAGCTCTGGTTCGGTTTCCGCAGTGACCGGATAAGCCGCTTTTCTGATGGAGTGGATCTGATACATATTGCATGCAAAGTATAACAATGTGATCCCACATCCCGCGATCCAGACCGCATGGAATATGACATTCAATGTAAGGAACGCAGAGTCATCCACTGATACGGCAAAGTCTGAGAGACCGATCTTAGCGTCAGCAGTCAGTGCAGGAGCAGTATTTGATGCCGGATCTGCCGTAGCCGCTGCCTGCGGATGAAGAAGTCCCCGGAGTATCTCTGTAAGATGTCCCGGGCCGAAGGCCTGATAAGGGACAAACGGCAGGAGCAGGGCAAGGATGAACACATACCAGATATGGTACCGGCTTCTTGCGGTTATGGACCGCTTAAACAGTCTCCTGAACAGGAAGAGGATTCCTGTTACGGCTGTGATGACAAGATTGCATAACAAAAAATGAAATGAAAATGTCAAGCGTCTTCACCTCTTAACTTTGAATCAATTAACTGATACATCTTTTCCAATTCCGCGTCAGAAACACGGGAGCCGGACAATAAGGAAGACAGCAGCGAGGAGGCCTCCCCATTATAAAACCTGTCCAAAAAGTGATTGTTCTCCTGTGACAGATATTTCTTCTGTGAAATAACCGGATAATAATAATACATCCGTCCTCTTTGCTCATAAGCGATCACATGCTTCGCGGCAAGGCGGGAAAGCAGTGTGTGGATCGTCTTCTTGCTCCAGTTGTGCGATGCGGGAACCCGGTCGCATACGTCATTTGTGCTGATCGGCGACTCATCCCATATGATCTTCATGATCTCGTATTCGGCTTCTGATATCTGAGGAAGTTTTTCCATATTGCAGCACTCCTTAATCTTACTTATGTAGTAATTATAAATAATAATGCCGAACCGGTCAATAACAAAATTGCAAGACTTATTGTCGATGCGAAGAATTGTTGCTAAAATGGTATGCAGCGGATGATTCTCCGATATAAAGAAAGGGGCAGAAGGCTATGAGATTCCACATGATCCTATGTGATGACGTTCCAAAGGCGGCAGTGCGGGAAGTTCTGGAGGAGAGAGGACACGATGTCGTAATCTGTCCGGAAAAGGCGGACGGTCAAAGTAAAGAAAGCGGCTGTAGGCAGAAGGCAGAGGGGACATTTACGCTGCGCATAGAGAAGATGTCTTCCGGACAGCAAAGCGGCTTTGAAATCAGGAAGAGCGGAGACGACATCCGTTTTTATTACAGAGAGAGGATCGATCTTTTTCACGGACTGGGAAAACTGCTGGCAGTGCTGGGGGAAAACGGGCCGACAGACAGCGGTTCTTCTGACATGGATTTATCAGACGGTGACTTTTCGGGCGGTATCTCATCGTTTGAAGAAACATTTCACATCAAGAGCGAGAGCCACTCCAGTCACGGCGTACTCTACGACTGCTCCAGAAACGGAGTCTTAAGACCAGAGCGGATCAAACGCTACATCCGCTTTCAGGCATTGATGGGACTGAAATGTATCTATCTGTACACAGAAGATACTTATGAGATAAAAGACTATCCTTACTTTGGCGCGCTCAGGGGACGCTATAAAAAGGAAGAGATACAGGAATGTGACGAGTACGCGCGGCTGTACGGCGTGGAGCTGATTCCCTGCATCCAGACACTGGCGCACCTGCGCACTGCGCTTCGCTGGCCGAAGATGATGTCTTATCGGGATGATAAGGATATCCTCATGGTAGGGGAAGAGGAGACGTACAGGCTGATCGAGGCGATGTTAATGAGCGTAAAAGAGATGTACCACTCCCGCAAGATCCATCTCGGCATGGATGAGGCGTGGTACTTAGGCTATGGGAAATACCGCTTAAAATATGGAATTGCCGGACAGGGTGAGCTGATAAAACAGCATCTTGACAGGGTGATGGAGCTGTGTAAAAAACATGGATTCGAACCCATGATCTGGAGTGATATGTTCTTTGCCACAGCAGGACACGGTGATTATTACGGTGTGCCTAAGGAGTATGAATGGGCGGAAAATGAAAAGCCGGATTCCGATATCGCGCTTGTGTATTGGGATTATTACGGACACGATCCGAAAAGATATGAAAGAATGGCGGCGCTGCACGGAAAGCTGACGGATAAGGTTGTGTTTGCCTGTGGCGGATGGATATGGAACGGGATCGCTCCCAACTACGCCAAGGCGATGGACAGTATGAGGTGTGGCTTCGAAGGGATAAAAGGCAGCAGGGTGAAGGATACTTTCCTTACCCTGTGGCTGGATAACGGAGCGGAGACGCCGATGGACGCGGGACTGCCTATGATGGCGTATTACAGCAGACAAGCGTACGGAGAGAATGAGGGAAAGTCCACAGAACAGCAGGAGAAGGAGACGGAACAGTGGTTCGCCGCCCTGACGGGAATGTCATGGAAGGATATGCTGCTTCTGGATCGTTTTGACCATATCCCGGGGACAACGAAAGAAAACAGAGAGTTCGCGAATCCGTCCAAGATGCTTTTTTATCAGGATATTTTAGCCGGTGTATTTGACGGCGAGTTCGAAAAAGGAGAACTGAACGGATATTATGCAAAGCTGGCGGAGCGGCTGGAAATGATACGCGGGGAATTGTTCTCCTACTATGCGCTGTTGGCGAGGATACTGTCTGTGAAATGTGATATGGGCATACGAGTGCGCAAGGCATATCTAAGCGGAGACAGAGAGACTCTGCGGATGATCGCGGAACAAGAACTGCCGAAGCTGAGAGCGCTTGTCGGAGAATTAAGGTTACAGAGAGAAAAGATCTGGTACAGGGAATATAAACCAAACGGATACGAAGTGCTCGACATCCGCTTCTCCGGCGTGGAGGCAAGACTTCGGACTGCGACGAGGAGGATTAAAGAGTATCTGGACGGAGAAATTAAAAGTATAGAAGAATTGGAAGAAGAACGTATCCCCTATACGGCAGAAGAGGGTGTGCGTTCAAGCTGCAATCTGTGGGAAAATATTGTCAGTGCAGCGAATATAGAGGGCGTGTAAAATTTTATTCGACTTAGAAGGGAATGTACTTTTTCCATCCCCTGCAAAAAATAGGGTCAAAATACTTGCAAAAATACTTAATCTATGGTAATATGTAAAACGCTGTTAGGGAGATCAGACACTAACTGCAAGCATTTTGGCCCCGTGGTCAAGCGGTTAAGACATCGCCCTTTCACGGCGGTAACACGGGTTCGATTCCCGTCGGGGTCAGACTTTACGCCGATGTGGCTCAATTCAATAAGATTGACTGTGTCAATCGCAGGCAGAGCCTGATTACAGATCAGTTGCTCTGCAAAAATAATAAAATATGCCGATGTGGCTCAATTGGCAGAGCAGCTGATTTGTAATCAGCAGGTTA
>ERZ1643251.872-NODE-872-length-38061-cov-111.284481_pt1 | contig 38061 bp, 59 predicted proteins | sample MGYA00579261_ERZ1643251 | MGnify/ENA primary metagenome ERZ1643251 (study PRJEB29033, sample SAMEA4952267) | chicken gut metagenome | biome: Broiler Chicken; feature: Gastrointestinal Tract; material: Caecum | place: Ireland | collected 2018 | study: Broiler... | reverse complement strand
GAATTGTTTTGCTTATTTTCTTTGTCAATCTTTCTGCCATATCATTCTCCTTTTAACTTTAAAATCTCATTACAACCAACCATTAAAAAATCTTTATCACCAATCAATTTTATTGTCATCCCTTCAATAGTTGGCTCTTTGTCAAAGTTATTTTCATCATACACTAATAAAAAGTTATTTGTTATAAAATGATGGAGCCTAAAATAAAGATTTTGGCTGATTACTAGATAATTTGGATATTTACCATTCTTTTCGGCATATTGTTCTCTTGCTGACATAATCTTTTCTAACACTTTCAATCCTGTCATTCTTTTTCTCCTTTTAACTCTTTGATTTGCTGGTTGATTTGGTCGCAGACATCTTGCTCAATACCTTTAACTTGTGATTTTACCCCATAATATTCGTCATTGTGTATATTGCAAAAATGTTTTAGAGTATCTTTAACTTTTTCAAGTTCTTGTATTGCGAGTTGTGTTTGTGGTTCTTTAACTTTGTCAACCAATTCATTTTCATCGAATATATTAAAAAACTGCAACAATTCATTAACTACTTGTGTATCATCTTCTGCTTGAAATGCACGACTTTGCAAATCTTCGAGAATTTCACTATCATCATAATTTGTGTATCCATAATTATCTTTAAAATTATCAAATACTGATAATCTTTCTTTCAATCTACTAATCTCTTTGTCTTTTTCAGCACACAATGCTTTCCAATCGTGGACTGCTTGCACAAACTCTTTATTTATCTCATCAATCGTATTTTGCTTTTCTTCGAGTTGTTTTTGTAATTCTACTAACTGCTTATTGCATTCGCACTCGTAAGCAAATTGTCCTTCTAATTCTTCTATGCGAATATCTTTTTCAGCGAGTTGCTTTTTAAGGTTAGTAATAGTTTCATCCGCTCCTGCAAGTTCATATCGTAAATGATAATTATCCTTTTCTTTAAGTTCTGCGAGTTCTTGTTTTAGTTCTTTTACCTTGTCATTAAGTTCATTAAGTCTTACTGTTGCTAAGTAGTTGTCTAATAATGCAGGAATATCTTCATTATCTTTTATAATCTTTCCAAACACTTCAAATCTTTCCTTACCCATACTACTCTCCTACAACTCTAATTTCGACTTTGACTGGTTTGCAGTTTTGTAATTGCATTTCTTTTATTTCTCTTTCGCAACCAAATTTATTCCAAAAATTATAATTCAAAAATACTTTATTTATATCTTTAGTAAATCTTGGTTTCTTTTCATAAGGATATTTCTTTGTAAATTCATAATCATAATAAAAATAACCATCCTTTCGTTGAATAACCCAACATTCTTCAATCTCGCTCATCTTCCACCACCTTTTCGACCATATCGGCTTTTAATTCTTTTAATTTTTTCTCATCAATGATTAAATAATCGGTATTTATTTCAACAATACAGGAATTAAGATGATTTGAAATAGAAGCATAAGTTAATGATTTATGATATTTTTTTAAGTTGCTTTTTTCTAATCTTTTTGCAACCATATCCAAATAATTCAAACTTACATATTTATACATCTTCTCCCTCCAACTCTTTCTCTATATACTCCATTCGTGCTATTGTTTCATAACATTGATTGCTTCTGGCACATAGGACTTTTTGCCTTTCCGATGATATCAACACATCCTCATTTAGACAATCATCATAATAATTCATTCTATCATTTAGCCACTCTTTCAGTTTTTGCCACTTGTTGTCTTTGAAAGCCTTTTCATAAATTCTTAACGCAAGAATATCAATATCCGCTTCCGCAACTGTTCCGTCAAAATAACCGCTGATAATTCCTGCTATTTGTTCCGCTTTTTTATTTTCTAACATCTTCCGCCTCCAACTCTTGCATTTGTTGTAGCATAATTTCAAAATTTTCTATTGATATTTCTCTACAATCACTATCAAAATCATAATCAACAAGTTGTTCATTTAGTCCGTCAATTTGAAGTTTTACCCATTCTTTCAACTTCTGCCACTTAGTATCTTGTTCAGGTTGATATAATTGGCATATTAATTGAGTTATTCTACATAAAGCGAGAATGTAGTCCGCTCTTTCTTCATCGCCTGCTTTACCGTGAATATTTAATACAATATCTTCATATCTTTTAATCATTTCTTCCCGTTTCACCTCTCAAACTCCTTTGTATTTGGTCTAAAAAGTCATATAATTCAATTTGTTCGATACCCCAATTATGCGACCTTGTATCACTAAATTTTAGTTTAATCTTCTCGCACACTTCCTTTACGAGTTCTCGGTCGTGGGTTTTGAGTGATTTCAATGGACACGATTGTAAAAACGGTTCAATAGTTTGTTTATGCAATAATACACATCTATCTTCCATTACACTATGGCAAGGACACTCGTCACAACTCTCAGGCAACTCATCTACATACACTTTTGTTTCTTTCATAAGTCCTCCAATAATTTTTCAAAATTATAATCTTTATCGTTTATTTTAAATTTTTTCTTTTTTGCCAGTTCTAAAATTGCCTTTACACAAGGCAAATCTTTATCAGAACCCTCACATAGGTCGCAGTATTCCATATAGCCACAAACGCAATAGCCTGTCGTTGAACCAGTTGTTAAACTTTCTTTATCGCAGTAATCTTGCAGTGCCTGTTTCCATTTTCTGCTTATATATTTCTTCTCGGTTTTTGCTCTCGGAATTGATGACAAGTCCATTTTTATTTGACCTTTCATAACTGCTCTCCTAAATAAAATCTATTATGATTATGAATAACATACTGCCCATTTTTACCACTATGCAATTTCAAAGTTTTAATAGGGATGCTGTCTCTTTTTTCGTTATAATCGTCATAAAAAGCACAATCGACTTTTTGATATAATAAATTTCCGACCCTGTCTTTATAATCGACAACTCTAAACTCAGCATAATCTTTTAAATATTTTGTTTCTTTCATAACTTACTCCTTTATAATTTCCTTCCGCATAAATAACCAAAAACTCCAAACAAAATTCCACTACCTATGAATACTAAACTCCAATGTGGAATTGTAATGACATCGCTATTTATAATCACGCCATATTTCTCAACCGATAACACCATTTGAAACACCATTGTCGTTATGAATGAGCCGATTGATACAACCCAAGATATAATGCTTGCGATTAAATAAAATTTTTCGTTCATAATCACCCCTTATAAGCCAACAATTTAATCAAATTGTTAATACCTCTTAAATTTTTGCACTTGCTATTCAAGTTGCGTTTTTGTTCAACTTTGTGGTCATACATTATCTTGCCAGTGCTTGCCCAAAACTGGAACAGGTTTCCTTGGTAATCAAAGCAATGAATATGCCCATTTGAACCATTTTTAACTATATATGCTATATTGTTCTTTTCAAATTGTTGCTCAGCATACTTAATTCTAGCCGGTGTTTTAGCAACCCTTTCAGCATGTTTCTGCTTTGCAATTTCTTTTAAGGCTTGCATTTCTGGTCGCATGCTGTCATCATCAAAATCACTCATTTCTCCTCCAATATTTTGTAAAATTTTGCTAGTGCTTTCTGCGATGAAATGTTATCTTTTTTTAGCGTAATATTCAAATATCTCTCAATGATGTGATTAAGTTCTTTTCGTATGTTGTTTGCTCCCTTCTTCAACCCATCATGATAACCTTTCGCTGGCAGAAAGTCTGAAATTTGAGTTTTGCCTGCACCCTGCCCACCAGCAGTTTTGTTTCGCATTTGGTAACCCGCACGCTGACACTCCTTGATATAAAATTGCTCATTCTCATTAAGTTCGCTTTCGGCACATTTAATTGTTATCACCCTGTATCCAGTCGGATTATCATCGGAATACCAACCATGACTCTTTAAACTTAAATCAATCCACAAATGCTCTCGCATGTGCTGTGCAAGTCTTGATAAAAGGTGCTTGGTTTGTCCCACATAGGCATATTTAATACCATCCTCAATTCTTGATAAGATGTAAATTCCGCAATCATCAGTTAAACTAGGAAACATGGTTCTAAGTTTCTTTTTGTTCTTACTGTCGATTGCCATAATCTGCCGTATATCCATTTTTACCTCCATAAATTTGATAAGATTTCCATGTTTCTTAATTCAGTTCTTAACTTTGCAATTTTTCTAAAAAATGTTCGTAAATTCATATTTAGTTCTTTTGCAGAGTCAACCACTCGCTTTGTGAAATATAACATCAAAATTTGTTGTTCTTTTTCAGTTAATGAGTTTTTGAATTTTTTAAAGTTATAGTAAAAGTCCATATCCACATTGCCTTTGACTTTGATAAAATGTTTTTGTTTAAATTCTGGGCACTCTCTAACAAAGTAACTTTCAAAACTTTCATATGGCGAATTTTTTATCATTCTTCTTTCCGCAGTCCAGCCTTCAACCGGCTTAAATGATTTACTCCACGAACAGCCACTGCAAGATTTTTGACACTTCCAACATAAACTTTCTTCCATGGCGCCTCCTAGAATGGCAACTCGCCATCATCTTCAATCGGTTCAAGTTCTGCCTTTATTTGTTCCATTTTTGGCGGTGGAGATTTTTCTTTTTCAGTAAACTTAAAAATATCGCCTCTATATGTCATTCGAATTGTTCTCAATGCGCCATTTCTAAATTTGCCTATGATTAGGTCGATGTTCTTAATCTCTTCTGCTCGCCCAGATTTGGAGTGAAGAAACATAACGATGTCGGCATTGTTTTCAATCTCGCCACTCTCTCGAAGGTCGGCAAGTGTCGGTTCTCTATCTTCATTGTCTAATTGTCTATTCAGTTGACAAAGAGCAACAACAGGAACATTTAACTCTCTCGCCATAACTTTTAGCCCTCGTGCAATCTCTCCAACATCTTGAAAACGATTACCAGACTTTTCTTGTGGCTTAATGAATTGAAGATAGTCAACAACAATAAGGTCTAACCCTTCTCTGCGTTTTAACCGTTTTGCTTTAAGTATCATACTTTGCACTGTGTTTGTTGAGTCATCATCGATAAAGATTTTGCTTTCAACGAGTGCGTTCTTTATGTTCTCAACCGCTTTAAACTTATTCCCTAGATTGCCAGACTTCAAGTCAAAATTTGGAACTTCAGCATTTAAACTAAATAACCTTTCCATGATTTGGCTATTTGGCATTTCAAGTGAGAAAAAGGCAATTTTCTTCTTTTGGTTAAGCGCCGAGTGACTTATCACATTCAAAGCAAATGCAGTTTTGCCAATACCTGCCCTTGCCGCAACAACTACCAAATCACTCTTTTGCAGTCCCCAAAGACACTTGTCTAAGCACTTAAATCCTGTTTCAAGTCCAAACTCATCATGCTCGCCATTTATTCGCTTTTTAATTCTCTCAAAGACTTTTTCAGTTGCATCGGCAATCGGTTCACATTCAGCAGTTAAACTACCTTCGGTCACCTTTGTAAGTTCATCTTGCAAAACTGAAATCACGGCATCGGCATTCTTTCCGCTTTTGATTAAGTCCGTCCCGAGTAAGCAAATATTCTCAGTTTTTCGCAAATTTGAATAATCTTTCACAAGTTTTAAATAATACTTGTAGTTCGCTTTGCTCGGAATGATGTTTGAAAAGGCAATCAATTTGCTCATGTAATCAGATTTTTCGCCCTGTCTCTCAAAAAGGTCAGCAACTGAAACAATGTCAATCTTTATTCCCCTATCAAATAATGCCTTCATAACTTGAAAAAACTTTTTATTCTCATCAAAATAGAAGTCTTGAATTGTGAGCGCTTGCATAATCTCTTCGGTTGCCTCGCAATCTCCATCATCGATAAGCAAACAACCAAGAATGCACTGCTCTGCTTCTAAGTTATTTATTTGACTTAACCTTTGAGGCACCAACTCTTTTTTAGTTCGCATAAGGAATAGCCTCCTTATCCGCTGATTTTTTGCCGTGATTAAATCTATCAAACAAGCCTTGATAGCAATTTGCTATTGAATAATCAAGTATCTCTAAAGCCTCTTCTTTTGTTTGTGCATACTTACGCAGTTTTTGAATGCAACTATCAAGTGTAGATTTAGTTCTTATAGCCTTATTCTTACCCATAGCCTTTCGCATTTCTGCATAGTCTTTAAACTTCTTACAAACTTCACTATCGCTAAAACTACCTTCAATGAGAGAATAGAGTTCACTATCCGTAAGGATGGTGTTTTTTTCTTTATTTATTTCTTTTTTTAATATATTAATATATTCTTTTTCTTCTTCATTTTCTTTAATCTGATTGCTTTGCGGTTTGCTTTCATTGTTGCTTGATGTTTTGCTTGTGTTTTTGCTACCTACTTTGCTTGATGTTTTGCTTGTTTGTTCGCTTGTATGTTTGCTTGTTGCTTTGCCACCCATTGCACCGCTTTCTTGCTTCTTTTTAGAAGAGTCAATATATGGTTTAATAAGAATAAAAACTGACTTTTGAATACCTCTCAAATGACTAGGTTCTATACCCTCCATTGCATAATCAACTATTGCCTTATATACTGCACCCTGTTGCTCTGTTGGCAATTCTTTAATTGCTTCATAATATGATGCAAAAAATATAAAATTTCTCATTCGCCTACCTCATAAATATCAACATGATAATAGTCAGAGCCTTTGATGTTTAAATCGGTATCATTATTTTGAATAGTAAACTGCCCTTCAACAGCAAAGACTATATCCTCTATCCACGACTTTTTAATTTTCTTTTTTTCGACCTTACCATCCCATCTTTTCAATTCGGCAATTATTTTCTTCTTCATAATGCCTCCTAGAATGGTAATGTGCCATCGTCTTCAATTTCTGTTAAATCTTGCTGTGTTTCTTCTTTTACACTATCTTCTTTTGCAATAAAATCGGCAGTAAGTGAATAATATGTTTTGTCGTCTTTCTTTGTCACTTTGAATTGACCGCAAGCAAAAACATAATTTCCTTTCTTAATTTCAGTTGGCTTTCTACCCCAAATTGCAACATTAACAATGCCTGCATCTTTTCCCATTGAAACGCCAACTTCATAAAACCTTCTTCCGTCAAATTCTTTTTCTTTCATATCTACAACAACATATCCTGCAACGATTGCATCTTTCTTGTTATCTCTTTTCAAAAACATAATTAATCCTCCTTTTTATAACCCTTTAAATTTTCAATTTCAATTGGTGTAAGGGTTTCAATTCCCAACTGTTTTGCCTCTTCAATAGTGCCATCAATAAGCCTTGACATTTCCGCACTATCGAGAGTGTGTGTTTCTTTATAAATTAAATATTTCACAAAGGTTTTGTTGTTCTCAACGCATACGCCTATCGGCTTTGCATATTTGAAATATTGTGTTATAGGAATTTCTTTTAAAGCCTTAAAACCTGCTTTTAATCCTTTTTCATCTTTTGCAATAGTCCCATAATCAAAAACAAGTTGAGTTTTAACTTCATCTGCAGACTTTTTCAATGCTTTGGCAATTTTGTCAACAAGAACATGAAAATATGCGTTTGCATCTAAACTTCTTCTCTTTCTATAAGGCTTAATCTCGCAGATATATGGCTTATCTTTTAACTCAGGTAATATATTCATTAGTTCATTTTGAACTGCCAATATATCTGCTTGTCCTTTTAAAATAACTTCCATAGTTAATCCTTTAATTTAATTCTAACTTGTGCTTTAACTGGTGTTGTTTTGGTAAATTGTTTTGCTATTTCTGGCAATTCTTCTCTTAACCTTTTTTGGTCAAGACTATCTCTTGTTGTTGGTGCAATATATGTGATTTTAAAATAGTCATTTTCAATAAATGGAAGTCCTGTCTCTTCAAATTTTTCTATCAAAAAATCTTTTAACGATTCTTCCATCTCTTCGAGTTGCTTTTTTCTTTCAGTAAGTGCTTTAAGTTCAGATTGAACCGTAATTAACTTTTCACAAGATGTTGCATCTATTTCAAATGTCTTTCTTTCATACAAAATGCTATTTCTTTCACAGTCCAACAATTTTTCTATTTCTTCTCTTGCAATAGGCTTTAATTCGACTATCTTGCAAGTATGGTCGTCTGGAAAATGAAAACAAAGATATTTATCAAAAGACTCGTTCAATAAGTAGGCATATAGACTTAATTGCCAAGCAACTGCTTCTCTATGAAGACTGCTTGTTGTCTTGAAATCTCCAATAAAGGTTTGTCCTTTGATAAGACCAGCAACATCCACTGTGCCAGCAATTTCATCGTTCCAAACCATAAATTCGCTTTTGCTAGGAAGAATATCTTCACACACACATTGCTCGTAAAATGCTTCAAATTCTCCTGTAAAGCCTACTTGTTTATGGTTGATGTATTGTTCAAGCTCTTTGTGAATAACTTTGCCTCGTTCAGCTTTTAATTTAAGAACTTCACTATCAATGTTTGAATAATCCGGGGAAAGCCCGTGTTTCTTCAATAATTGTGTAACTGAAACAAGATCGATTTCTTCTCCATTTTCTTTTATAAGTGTATAGGAGTGATTCTCTTCATTAAATTTAAGCTTGTCCATTGCCACTCTCCTTCTTCGCCTTTGCAAGGGCTTTTCGCTGTTTTTTAATTGTCTCTTCTGCTTGCTCAAACGATATGTCATCTATTGAAGGTGCTTTGTAGTATAGCGCCATACTTTCTAGTCTCTTCTCATCGAAACCAAGTTCGTAGAGTTCTTTCAATTGTTTTTCAGTAATCTTCTTCAATGGCTTTAAATTAGAACCCACTTCAACTTCATCAATCTCAATTTGTTGAGAAAATTCATCTGCCTCACTATCGCTATAAATTCCAGCATAAGCAAGTTTGGATATCTTCAAAACAACCCTATCAAAACATCTTTTAAAAGCCATGGCATAAGGATATTCGTTTTTGCAGTTCTTGGAATTAACCTCACCTACTTCGTATATCCCTTGCTCCGGGCAACTATAAAGGAACACAAGGCTATTGCTAAATCCGTTGCTATCATACTTCACACATTCCGGCTTAAACTTGTTTTCGGCCGGTGCCATGTCATTAAGTTTTAAGCAACCATTGTGGCTTATAATCAAGCCTGTATATGCCATTTTGCCGGTTTTAGTTTTATTCATTAAGATCCAAAAGTCGCCTTCTGTAATTTGACCTTCATATTTCTTGATTATTTCAAGTGCTTTTTTCTTACTTTCTTTGTATTTTTCACTTTGCCAAACAGGAACTTCAACCCTTTGTCCATTCTCTATGATGGCTTCTTTATCTTTTTCGTTAAACATTTGCCACCTCCAAAAGTTCCTTAATTGTAGTTTTTTCGCCAAAACAAACACTAAGTCCTATCAAAATTTCTAACACCTTGTCTGGTGTGCCTTTTAAAATTAAATTTTTCATAAACTCCTCCTAAAATATTGATTTTTTTAATGATTTTGTGGTATAATTCTCTAAGAGATATTTTCTATCGTATCTCTTGTTGGAAGACAATGCTCTCGCCTTGGGAACTTTGAGCATTGTCTTTTTTTATTGGCCTATTAAGCCATGCAAGATAATCGCCTTTTGTGACTCTGCCTTGAAAATTTAAACTGTCAGAGTATGCCCTAATTGAGCGAATGATTGAATAAGCCTTAGCGGTTCCACAGTTAAAAATCTTCTTGATGTCATCTTTGTCTAAATACGCTTTCTCTTCCACCTGTCGTCACCTCCTTTTAATCTTCCTTTATCAAGTCATCCACAGTGCAATTTAAAACTTGCGCTATCTTTTTTAATGTCTGGATGTTTGGACTTGCAACGCCCTTTTCCCACTTACTCACAGTAGATTGGTCGACTTTTAAACTTTTTGCCAACTTAAGTTGAGTAATCTGTTTTTCTTTGCGAATATTCTCCAAATTCATGTTATCACCTCCTTTTAATATGATTTACATTCATATTATAACCCCTTAAAAATATGAATGTCAAGCATATTTTAATAATTTTTTAAAAAAATCTTGAAAAATATGAAAATTACGCCTATAATTAAATTGAGAAATAGTTATGATTAGATTAAAAGAATTAAGAGATGATAGAGGACTAACTCAAGAAAAATTGGCTAAAGAGCTTACTCTTTCTCGCTCAACAATTGCAATGTATGAAACAAACAAAAGCGAACCCGATATAACAACATTACAATTAATCGCTTCATATTTTGATGTCTCAGTAGATTTTTTAATAAATAACAAACAGGAGAATAATATGAATAAATTTAAAGAACTAAGAAAAAAAGCAGGCTTGACCCAAATAGAATTTGCTCAAAAATTGAATGTAGACCAATCTACAATTAGTAAATGGGAACAAGATAAGGCAATTCCAGATATACAAATGCTAGTTCAGTTGGCTTCTTTTTTCAATGTCTCCGTTGACTATTTAATGGGCAGAGAACAAAAGGTCGATAATAATGTCGCTGGAGTGCAAATGGAACGCCAAACGGTCAAAATACCTGTCTATGGCACCATTCCTGCTGGTGTGCCAATTGAGATGATTGAAGACTCTTATATCGAAGATTATGAGGATATTAGCGCCGACTTACTGCGTGGCGGAAATAAATACTTTGCTTTGCGTGTAAAAGGCGATTCTATGCTCCCTAAGTTCGAGAGTGGTGATATATTAATTCTTAAACAAACAGAAGACTGCGAAAGCGGTGCCTACTGTGCTGTTTCTATCAACCATACCGAGTGCACATTCAAAAAGGTTATAAAAAAAATGAATGGCTTAACTTTAATGCCACTCAATCCAGATTATGAACCATTATTTTTTACTAATAGAGAAGTTGCAGAATTGCCTGTAACTATTTTAGGTGTTGTAAAGGAAGTTAGAAGGAGTTACTAGCATGGCAAGTTTTGAACAATTACATTACTGTAAAAACTGCAAAAAGAATGTTGCCGTAGAAAACGGTAAATGTAAAACTTGCGGTTCAACTCAACTTAACAAAACTTGGTCAACTAGATTTAGATATATTGAAGAAGATGGTGTTGAAAAACAAAAACGCCTATCTGGGTTTTCAACAAAGAAAGAAGCCCAAGATGCTTATCTTAATTTCATGGCCTGCGCAAAGAAATATGAAAAAACAGCAGATGTTTCAAAAAAATTAACTTTTAATGCCCTTTTTGAAGAATATAAGTTATATTTCCAAAAACACTCTAAAAAGAGTTCTTATCAGTCATTTTTGCAACGAACGAACGGACATATTTTAAATTACTTTAAAGACTATAAAGTCAAAGATATAACTCCAAAACTAATACTTGAATGGCAGAACACTGTTGAAAAATATTCATATAATTATAAATTACATTTAAGAACAACTCTTTCTAGTTTATTGCGATATGCCGAAACATATTATGGTATCCCTAATCAACTTGTTAAAGTGGCATCTTTTAAAAAGACACCACAAAAATCTGAAATGCGAATTTGGACACCAGAACAATTTGAGTTAGCAATGAGCCACTTAAATAATTTTGAATATAGAGTTTTCTTTTCTGCGTTGTTTTATACTGGTGCTCGAAAAGGCGAGATTATGGCCACTAGTTGGGATGACTGGGATTTAGAAAATAATATTTTAACAATTAACAAAACAGTGACGAAAAAAATAGATGGCTATAAATATTGGATAGACACGCCTAAAAATGAAACATCAAATAGAAAAATTAAAATACCTAATCACCTTGCAGAGATGTTAAAAGAATTAAAGTCTAGTAGGCATGGTATATTAGGGAAATTCACTTTTGGCGTGGATGAGCCATTATCAGAAACAAGTATTTTGAGACATCTAGATAATGCAAGTAAAAGTGCAGGATTGCCACACATAAGGATACATGACTTAAGACATAGCCACGCCAGCCTTCTCATAAGTCAAGGTGTCTCTATTGTTTCTATTGCCAAAAGGCTTGGACACAGCAATATAGAACGAACCTTAAACACTTATGCTCATATGCTTCCACACGAAGAAGATGCACTAATTGGAGTGCTTGAAAAACAGCATAATTTATTAAAAAATCCTAATAATTGTGCCTAATTTGTTCCTAAAAAATAAAAAATACAATATATAGTAGAATTTAGATTTATAAAAACACTATATATTGTATATAAAATGTTTGGAGCGGATAATGGGAGTCGAAAATCGCAAAATCTAGTATACAAATCATGTCATTATATACTAAATATTGTTATATTTTACATTATAAATCATTAAAAGTCAATTATTTTCACCAGTTTTTAAAATTTTGTGACTAAAAATGTGACTAAAAAACAGGGAGAAGATTTTAGCCTTCTCCCATTAGTTTTTATTAATTAATGCCGTGAATATATACATCACCAGCATAATGTTCTGCATTTACTTTAAACTCAGTTACACTATTAAATTGGAATCTACATCTTGAACCGTCCCACATCTCCCAACAAAGTTCTTCGCCTAAATGCTGTCTTATGAACCATACTGGAATATAATAAAAATCTCTCCACTGATTAGCTCTATAAGCTGTGAAGAATAAGTATCTGTAATTAGATATGTCTGGTATAGTCCAAGTTCCAGTTCCACCATCTGTTACTAACAATTGTGTAACTTGTTGTCCTATATTTTTAATATCGTCTTCGGTTGCAATTCTTTTTGAATCAATAAATCCCCCACCCGCAACTTCTAGATTTCCGTTTATTTTTAAATTACTCATATTCCCTCCTTATATTTCAAAAGTATCAGTATCTGTATTATAACTAATAACTCCACCATTTAATTTTATTTCGCCAATTGTGTTAATAGAAACTCCGCTTGAATCTAGTGTTATTTCGGCTACTCTTGTAGCAAATTGTCCCAATATCAAATTTATACTATTACCATTATTATTAATATATACAGTATAATCGCCAACTTGTTTGGTTATTAAGACTCTCCTTTCAATCTGCGTTTGGGGGTCACTATCAAAGTCAATTTCAGATTGATGTTGCCCATTAACATTAATTGCTGTTTTTGTATTTACTGCCGAATTTATTTCATTATTAGTAGCATAACCTGCTCCATTTGTGAGTTGATTGTTATTCGTTGGAATTTGACTAACTTTTGCATAAGGGTCATTTGTACCATTGACTTGTGTTCCATCGCCATCATTAGTTAAGTCACTTGTTGCAGTTGGTGTTGTAATATTAATTTCTTTATTAGTTTCGCCGTTGTAATCGCCCAAATCGTTGTCATTTTGCTTAATTGTTAACGTTCCAAGAGAAACATTTGCACTAAGCGGTTTCCCGGCTACCGTAGTAGTTTTGTCGGCCTTTGTTTCTATTGCACTAGCATTCGCCTGTTCTGCCTGTTGTGCTCTTTGCACTTCGGCTGAAATTGCACTAGCATTCGCCTGTTCCGCTTGTTGTGCACGAGTTGTTTCTGCCGAGATTGCACTAGCGTTTTCTTGTTCTGCTTGTTGTGCTCTTGTGGTCTCTGTAGTAATTGCTTGGCTTAATGCTTCTTCGGCGCTTGTTGCTCTTGTGGTTTCATTAGTAATGGCAGTAGTTAAGTTATTAATGCTTGAAATTATATTATCATAGCCCACAAGTTTCATAGCGCCGGTATTTTCAACATAGATGTATCCGTTAGTATTTGCGCTTAAAACTCCACCTAATTGAGTTTCTGTGGCAACTTGAATGTTTACAGTAGTCACAACACTTTGGAATTGAAAACTATCAATTGTGATTGGTGTTGTGTCATCTATACAGACGTATTTTGTTGTTTTGTCTTTTTCTGTTGGCTCTGTTCGACTTTCATCCGACTGCACAATAAAATAATCATTTTCATTTACATTTGAAAGCGTGGAAAAGTCAAAAAGTTCGGCATCGGCATATGTTTGAAAACTTGCCACTTGTTTGCCAATATATTTCAAACTCTCAATGTCTTCAATCGCAGTATTGAGCGCCTGAACCATCTCTGCGGTCATAAGACCTGTATTTGTTGAACTTGCTGGCGAAGTCACTGTTATTTCGACGCTTTGTGTTTGTCCAGTTACTGGATTATTTAGCGTTAAAGTCGCAACTCCATTGTCGCCATTTACTGAAAAAACAATATCTTTTAGATAATTTGCATTAATGTTGCTTTTATCAAGTTTATCCGTATCAAGCGAATTTTCCGCATTAGTAGCCCTTGCAGTTTCGTTTGCAATCGCAGTTGCATTGGTTTGTTCCGCTTGTTGCGCCCGACTTATCTCATCTTCTAAGTCTTCAGCAATTGAGCTCTCGGCAGTAGTTGCTCTTGTTGTCTCGTTTTCAATGCTAGTTTCAAGTGCATTTTCAGCATTGATCGCTCTAGCGATTTCATAGTTTATAGCCTCATTTATATTGCTCTCGGTCGTTGTGGCACGGTTTATTTCGGCGTTTAGATTGTTCGTGAGAGTTCCTTCCGCAGACTCTGCTCTTTCCGTTTCTGCCTCAATATCAGAAGCATTTTGTGCTATGTTTTGACTATTGCGGTTTAAGTGGTTTGAAACACTTTCTTTTGTTCCACTTTCGTTTGCATGTAAAATGTCGTCTATTTCGCCATTATCGACATATACAAGCACTTTTCTAGTGTCAGTTAGTTCTTCCTCGCCCGTGCCTTGAATTATGCCCATTGTGCCGTTTTTGGCAGGTTCTACGGAAGGTAAAGGCGTTTCAGTCCAAGTAGCCTTAACTTCGCTGTATTTAATCATATACACAACATCGGTGCCATCTTCCACAAGCAAAACAAAGGTCAACTCATCACCATTTTGTGGTGCCCTGTTAAAATTCGCTTGAACATATTGGTTCAACTCGCTGTCTGTCGGCAAAGTGAATTGTGATGGATATTCGCCCAGATAGTTCGTGCCAGTGTTGTTTAATCTATAAAGGACTTCTATATCCTCCGAGTTTTGGTCGGCTTGTGATTTTATGCTATCAAGATAGCCTTGATTGACTAACTGCCATTCGCCGACACTCATCGTTGTATATTGATTTATCGAGGCTTGAACAGCATTAATAACAAGAGTTCTAACCGCCATCCCTGTGTCATAGTGGAACACTTCATCTTGTAATATCCAGTATAGTTCAGTCTCGTGCGGTCGAACATTGCTAACATAGATTTCTCCATCTTTAGACGCGGTTTCTGTGTCATTTACTGGGACAGTATAGGTTTCGTTGTAAAATCGAACACCTTTTGTTTTAAAACCATCTTTTTCATAATGAATATTTTCCGGAATTGGCTCTTCAAGATTATACTTTTGAACAAGATAATCACCATCAACCTTTTTCTCCATCTCGGCTGTTAATTCATTGACCTGTCCTTCTAAAAGTTCAAGTTCGGTTGCATCAACCTCTGGTTCAACATCTAAATTGGTGCTCGGTTCTATGTCAAAACTACATTCCTGTGTTGTTATTAATGTTAAAACAGTTGGATTTTCGCTTATTGTTCCATCTGCCGACTCGATTTGCGAATTAAGTATATTCATCACATTTATGACCATTTTAGGCGCAAATGTTCCAACACCAGCAACTCGAGTGAAAACACTAGGCATTATGCGCTCATAGATATAAAATTCGCCCTCTGATGTCTTTATTTCTTTTAAATAGCGGACAAAGTATGTTTCACTTTTCCCATACTTTCCGCTGTTGTCTATATATACCATGCCTATTTTAACAGCGGTGTAAACACCATTCTCCACCACTTGTCCATCTTCGTTAGTGAATTGTGCGGAAAATTTTCCTTCGACCATAGGCTTTGGCACCAAAATATTAAGCAAAACATTTTGAGAACTATTTTGATAGATATTAAAGTTTTTCTTTAACTCTGCAATAGTTCCACTCTCTTTTAAAACAATTGTTATTTTGTTCATTCTCAATGAACCTCCTTTTTTTTTAATTACTAAATACTGGATAAATATAAAAAGCAGGAATACTGCCCCCGCTTATACCATTTTTAAAATTTTTTGCTAAATACGAAACCTTATCTAAATTTTCATCAATTTCGTAGAACACCAGAGATTTTACATTTTTTAAATTTACTCCACTAGGCACTTGAAAGTCTATTTTTAGCTGTTTTGTTTGATAATCTTCAACAAAACTATATTGCACTTGGTCTGCTAAAATATTTGCTGAAATAACATTAGTGTTTTCATTAAACATAGAAACCTCACTATCTAGCAAACAACAATAAAGTTCACTTGTTTTTTGTCCAAATAAATTAGAAAATGTAATAAAATCTCCATCTCCATCATCATTTCTATGCAGTAAACTGATTTGATAGTTAAAACTTAATTCTTCTCTACAATCTTTGTCTAAACCTATCACCATATCATTTGGAACATAAATTTGACAATTTGCCTCAGCAGGTTCTATGCATGCTTTTGGCAAAGACTGTGCCTGACTATGACTCCAATTATCTTTATAAAACAGTCTAAATTTATATAAATCGGCCCTTCCTAAAATGTCGCAATATCTTACCGATTGCAAAGCATAATAGGCTTCATCTGTAGTTGCTGCTTCGCTTTGGTCAGAAATTTCAGTATCTATCGCATCACCAGCTTTAAAATTATCTTCCATATCCCATTCAAATATTATTCCATCTTTAATAGGAAAATGCAAAAGTGGAACGATGCAATCAGAATGGTCACTTGAATCTTTCGGCAAAACTAGATTAGGATTTGTTCTATCTAGTTCACTAGATGGAAACATTTGTTCAAGCGGAACATATTGCCCATAAGAGCCACGATGCTCTCTTTTTTTGTCAGCAATAAAACTTGTCCATGCGTAATTGGGCAAAGTAACCGCTTCCTTGTTAAAAATAATATTTTTTATAAAATCTTGCCATGTATTTTGATTTAGAAATCTTGGATTTATATTGTTCTCATTCGAAATTGTAGAAATTACAAAAAAGTCATGCTCCATTTTTTCTCTTCTTATTTTAGAACGCTCTGAAACCTCATAAAATCTTGGTTCGCTAGGAATGGTAACTATTTGTGATAACTGATTATAATTTTTAGAATAAGTTACTTTTTGCAAGGTTAAATCTGGATAAAATTCATTTTCTACAGCTGTGACATAATATGGTTCGCCATTAATATCCACTAAATCCCCACTTTCTTTTTCATCATTGTCATTTACCACTTGTTCTTGGCATTGATAAATATTGTTTCCAACTCTCACCAATTTCCCGAAAAGATTTAAAGAAAATCTTTCACTATCTACTATTTTGTCCTGCTGACCATAATACTGACTATGTTTAGGATATTTTTCATAAGAAGAATTTTTTAAGAAATTTTGAATATCTGGTCTAACTTGTGATACCCTCATACTATCTTGCGTTCTATAGCGTATATGAAATTTTAAATTATTAAATTTAAGACTATTGATTGAAACATTATCAAATAATCTTCCGACAATACGCTTTAGTGCCATTGGCATATCATTATTAACTGATGGTGGTATATAGGTAAGTCCATTAATTTCATTTCCACCTAATTCATAATATAAACTATCTCCCATGCTCGGTGAAATATTGTAATCAGCAGTTAATATTTGATAAATACTCTTTTCGAATATATGTTCAAGTGCACTAGCAGTCCCTGCTTCGCCACCATTTCCTCCATCGTAAGTAATATCAAATTCTAGAATTTCACTTATTCCATATGTTGTCTTTAAAACTGAAGTATTGTTTGAGACTAAATAACTTTCATCATTTGTTTTTACAACAAGCCACTCATCTATCTCATTCTGAGGACTAAAAATATTTGTAACATAACTATCATACTCGGTAAAATATTCACTTAAATTTTGACTATTATAAATAGTAATCTTGTTATTGGAATCGTTTTTCCTTGTTGTTCCGCCTAATTGTTTAAAACTTAACATAAATCTATCTGTGCCATCTGTGGCAAATTGCAAATATGGGATGGCATGTAGATAATAACCTATTTGGAGAAAAACCTCCCAGAGATTTTTGTTTTCTAATATTGTTTCTTGAACTTTTGCAATTTTTAATCTATTCTCCCAATTAGGGTCGAATATTATAGAATATTGAATGTTATCTAAACCTATTTCATCATTATCAAACATTTGCGTATCTATTGTTAATAATGCTTTTCGTATTAATTCATAACAAGAATATTTATTCCCTTTCATTATTAGATAGCCGGACTCTGTCGACTGTGACATGTCAAGGCAGTTAAAATCCGCTTTTACATACACATTTGTATAATCTTCAAGCTCTTTTACTTCTGGGTCAAAGTTCCCAATCATAACTATACTCACTACAAAAGCAGTCATTGCATAAAATCCTATTTCGTAATAATCAAGCATTCCATCACTATTTGTAGGATTAGCAACAACTTCAATAAAGTATTTATATCCTTTCCCGTTTTCTATTTCTGCAGCACTTAAACTATCTGTTACAAAATTCACATTGCTATTATAATTACCGACTTTTGCTATTGAAGGTGCTGTTGAGTATATGTTTTCAAAATTCGTACTGACGCTGGGTCTTATTGTTAGTCCATCTTCTTCTACTATTGTGTTATCTATAATTCTTAATGCAGCAGTTGTTCCGTCGCTATAAAACCAATCATCATTTGAAATGTTTATAAACGAAGGTCCATCTTCTTGTGTCAAAACTAAAGTTTTAGTATTGTTTATAATATTTCCATTTTGAGTTTCATAACGATAAATATTGCACTTAACATTCATTTGGAATAATTGTTTGTCAAGGGATTGCCCGTTTGAAGAACCATAACAAAACAAGCGAGGTATCCTAAAAGAGATATTGTGATTTTGACTTATTTCCAAATTTAAATTTAATTGATTTAGAAGAATTACATCTTCCTCATTCCATAAATATGCATATGAATTTCTAAATTTTGCCGTCCTTGTGTCTACAAAACCGCCCATATTTGCATCGTGCGTATCCTCATATGTCTTTTCATGAATTACATAATTATAGCCACCATTTTGAATATTTGCTACAATTTTAGTAGTATCAGATGAATATGTTTTATACTTTGTTGTAACATCTTGAAGTTCATATGTTAACGCAATGTTATCAACATGAATGCCTTGCGCAATAACAGAAGCCTCTATAAGTGAAATTCTATGACAACAAACTTCTGGCAAACTTGCATATTCCTCAACATCATCATGCTCTACTACCATATCCCATGTTTTAGGGATATCGGTATAATTTTCTGTTTTATATCTCTCTATTCTAAATTTTGTTTTCGGTGGAAACGGAGTTTTAAGAGATATGGGCATTGAATCTAAAATTACTTCTGCTGTATCTAATTCTTCATTTAACCTATCTTCATAAAATATAGGAGTTATTAAATAATTAGTGTATTCTGTTGATTTAGAACCATTCTCCCACAAAAAAAATCTGTAATAATATCTCATTTATTACTCCTTTTTATTGACATATTTTTTTGTTTAATTTATAATTGAAAAATGAAAGACAAGAAGTTAATTATATTTCGTGCATTGATTGTGTCGTTTTTGCTTGGCGTTATATCTTATGTTATCACTAACATAATATCATATTTTCAAGTCTTATCTATTTATAAAGATTATATCGCTAATGGAGGAGCTGAAGAAATTATAAGATCCTACCAAGCAATGTGTGACATGCAAATCACAAGAATTGTGATGGAATTTTTAATTATTGCTGTTTTAATCACATTGGTTATCTTAACAATAATTAAAATCTTTAAAAGATTAACATATTCAAGACTTTATTTTTTTTCATTAATTTATTTATCTCTCGCTTTGTATTTTTTGGAACAATTTATTTCAAATTTGATAAGCGAAGTAACAGCTTTAAATAGTAGCATTCCATATATCATAATTTCTTTAGTTTGTTTTATATTTTTAACAGCTAATTATGTTTTACTTGCAACTAAAGAAATTAAAACTGCAAAAGAATAAAATATAAATTATCTTACTCTTCCAGTATATGCTGAATAGTTAGCTCGAGCCAAGTTGTATGCTTGACTCGTGTTATTTTTAAACATCTCATGTTGATATTCTCGTGTTCTTTCAGCATATTTAAAACCTAAACTTATGCCCGAAGATACAACTCCCAACACTGCTCCTATAGCCATTCCTATAGGACCAAACATACTTCCTGTAGATGCTCCCGAAATGAATCCACTTCCAACACTAGCGGCATCGGAAACTATCTCTATTTGCCTGTTTATTATCGACTGATAATTACTATCCCCATTACGCCTGCCGATATCTGTTATATAATAATTTGCTGTTTGTTTAACAAATTGATTTGCCACATTTAACCCCATGTTTGTAGCAAATGATGTTGCTGGAGAACTTCCACTTTTTACCTTATTTTTTATGGTGTCTTTAGCGTTCATAAGTTTATATAAAGAAGAATTCTTAATATCATCGCTTTTTACAGAAGTTTGCTCCAAACTTGAGTAATTTGATAAATCTGATTTTCCTCCATCTACAACTATTATTTTTAAATTATGCAATGCCATATCTTATCCCTCTCGTTGTTAATGTTAAACTATGCATTTCATTTCCAGTATCTTCTTTCACGCTGATTTGATGGTCTTTTATAACACAATCGTAAGTAAATACATTTCCTTTGCGCGAAAGTCTCATAGTGTATTGTTTATTATTGTCTAAGCTTATATCATTGTCGCTAGCGAGTGTTTCGTTAGTAATAGAGTTTACAAAAGCGTTGTCATATCCATCAAATGCAATAATAAATGTTTTAACCCTAGATAAGTTAATACTTCCTACATTTCTTGGATTGTTCATGTATGGAGAAGATTTTTGAGTCATACTAGAAGGTATTGCGAGCTCCGCAAAAGGCAATTCTACCCAATTTTCTACTCCATTTTCTAACATCATAAACTCAATCTTATAATCTGACATACTAGCCGCATTTTCGTAAAACACAAAATCAATTCTTATCTCACAAACAGACATTTCTCCAAATTCAGTAGTATCTTCAAGTTCTCCAATATTCAATGCTCCAACAGCAATGAGAACTTGTCTTTCTTCACTACCAATTTGAACTGGAACCCTTATGCCGTTAGTTTCAATTGCGATATCTTCAAACATATCTTCAAGAAGTTTAACCTTATCCGTTTGCACCCAATATTCAAGATTTGCAGACACTGTCACATTGTCAATTTTGTTCGAGAAAACTCTGTCAGTTGAACTTAACGAAAGAAGGCAAAAAGCTCTATTTAATGATGTGAATATACTTACACCACCTTCTTGGTCTAAAATCTTAGCAATTACCTTTTCGGTATCAAATGGTCTATGTTTAAATGTATAATATTTCACATTCAATGCTTCTTGAACGGTTTTGCCTTTCCAATCTTCTGGTGCTGAAACATCGTTAATTGTGTAGTTTATATCTTCATCGTTCATAATACCTTGTAGAATTGACAAAATGGTATCAGCAGAGACTTTTATCTTCGCCATTGGTTATTTCTCCTTTTATCATAATATCCGACCGATTTAAGCCATAAATCTTGTCTTGTGTAATAACTCATCCCATAAGAAAAAGGACTGTCAAAACGATTTTGGCTTTGAAAGTCTGGATTGTAGTTTAAATTATCAAAAACTATCTGCATAACCTGCATTTTCTTTTGCGGGTCTTTTATTTGTTTTAACTGGTCGATACATTGAAATGGTGTTATAAGTCTTGTATTTCTTCGCAAATTTTTCGTGATTGCTGGAACATTATTAAACATGTCTTCAATAAGTTGTTTCATACCTTTAATTTCTCTGAACCTTTGTTTAAACTTACCGGAAATTACAATATCTCCATTTGACATTCGGCCATTAAAAACTGCCTTTAAATATTCGGCAACTTTTCTCTCAACCCACTCAAAACTAAATACATTTTTCGTGCTATCTTTTTGAGTAAATTGTGGAAACAAGCCTTTGAGTTCTTTGTTCATAAACAAATCTCTCATTCCAAACTTATCATTGTATTGCATTTTTACCTCTTAATTGCTTTAAGTGCCAAATGAAGTGTTTTCTTTGCTCTTGGTTCGTATGATGTTGTCATTGTCGCTTCTGCAATCATCCAATATCTATTATCAAAAAATACAATGTCATCTTGTTTTGGAGCATTGTCTAAATAGGCAAAATTTTGCGTTTTAACGGTCAAATACGAAGACTCGACAAACAACCCGGTTATAGGCTGATGTATGCCATCTTGCTGGTCTGTTTCCCTTGTGCAATCAAATGCAAACATTCTGAGATAATTATTGCGTTCAAGCTTCATCACTTCGTTTGCATTCCCAGTTACTTGGTCTTCTTCGGTAAATCTTTTCCACCACACTGCTTTTGGAGAGAATGGATATCTTTGAACATAACCTGTCATATTACCCTCCTACTGCTGGTGTTTGTCCTAAATTGTTTTGTGGCAACATGCTCACTTGTTGCTTTTTCTCATCCCACGCTTCTATAAACGCTGTGAGCTCGTTGACTTCTTTATTTGAGCAAGTCCCTAAAATCTCTTTTGCAAGCATTTCAGCAGTAACTTGTTTCTTATCAAACAAATCACTAAACAACTTAATCGATTCGCTCCTAACTGTTTGATTTTCTGGCATGATATGAAGTTCTGGTGCAGATACGCCATAATAGTGATAGAAAATGTCTATCATATCTTGAAGGTCATCTTGCACAATTTCAATCTTATCATTGATAAATGCAGTTGTCTTCGTGCGCTCATATTCAATTTCTGTGGCTGTTTTTTGTGTTTGCCCATCAGAAAGCCAAGATGCAATTGTTGTGGCCGATAAATTCAATGAAAAAGCTGCGTCATTGAGAATGTTTTGCTTTTGCCTATTGATTGCATCTGCTCGAAGTTCTGGTTGCATTTGTTGTGGCTTTTTATCATCACTTTCCCCGGCGACATTTGAATAGTATGTAAATATCATTGGATCAAGGATTCCCTTTTTCGCATCCGGGTCATTCACATTGTCATAACCTTTGTCGAGCATAATTCTTGCACGAGCAACATAAACTTCTAATCTTTCAAAAAACTTTAATTGGTCATATTGATAACTTTCGTTCATCAATAAATCAGCAAGTGGTTGGCCAAATGGAAGTTTAGGAAATGCTGGAATGTTTCTTGTAAATTTTAGCAATCTGCATCCCAAATCATCTGGAAATGGAAGTAGTTTACATCTATCATAACTACCGCTTTTAATAAGGTATGGGTCATCAATAAAAATGTCCCCATAATCTCGTTTAATCATTTGTTGAATATCATAAGGAACATCTTTCCAAGCAAGTGGGTCTTTCATTAAATTAGGAGTTGACTCATTTGTTATATTTGATGATGTCTTATATAACAAATAATGCACCATTGGAAATCTTTTTGTTTCACTTCCAACGCGTGCATATTTAAAAAATCTCTCTTCACACAACCTATATTCTTCTTTTGAATTGATAGTGTTGGTATAAGTTGTTATAAATGACCTAACTCTTTCAATATCTCCGTAAGCATCTACTTCAATAAAGAACTTGTCCATTGGCAATGCTTCTGCTCTTAGTTGATTGTTTCCGTCTTTATTCCATTTTAAGAGACCAGTTCCACCATCCAAAGCAAAACCATAAGCTTCTTTTGTTGCACTATTAAAATTTGATTTTTTATACCATTTTTCAGTAACTTCATCTACTTTTGAATCTTTAGCATTTAGAACAAATGGTTTACTAAATAAAGTGCTTGTAATTCCAGCACCTATTTTCTGCAAAAATAAAGTTGGAATAACTCCATATTCTGCATTATGGAAGTTCTCGATCCAACCTCTATACATTGCCACTCTTGGCCTAATATAATCTGCATAAAATTGATAATATCTAGGTGAGGCAAGAAGATATGTGTTGTCATTTTGCGATAATTTAAAACTTGCAGAAGATAATTCATTGCCTAAAAAGAATGGCATAATGTATCTATCGTCAACATTTCCTAGTTCCACTTATTACGCCTCCTTTCTTCTGTAATCTGTTATATTTGCCACGTTTTTCGGTTTAATTATAAGTTCCTTAAAGTATTTTAAAAACTTTTTATTTTTCTTAATATCTTCAATGCTTTCAACTTCAATATTAAATCTAGGATGATTCTTCCAAATTCGAGTAAGTCTTTCAGCAACAATTATCTCTTCAGCGTGTTCTTCCATTATGTCACCAATTTTAATATTAACAACTTCTGTTATCTTTTTGACTCTATCTTCTGGAAAGTCAATCATAGCACTTGTTCTCACGATTTCAAGATGTGGCCAAAAATCAATTGAAAGCCCTTGATATGTCTCTTCCACCCACTTTTTAATCTCTTCTTCAACTTTTGTGTAAACCTTATCTTCATTGATAAAATCTTTAAGTTTCATTTTTTATCTCCTTACCAATTTTTTTGTGCTACAAGTCCAAAGAACATTTTGTCATAAGAGCCCACCCAAGTGAGACCTAACTGCATTAACATTGCTTTAACTTGCGGGTCTATTTGCCTATCTTCGTTGATAAGAACGCCTTTGTTAATCCATTGCTTTTGCTCTATATCAATACCGGTTGTTTTTGTCGGGTCATCATTGTTTATATAAAATCTCGCTTGCTTCCACAAAATTTCCTCAAATAAAAGTCTAAATCTAAAATGTGCCATTCCTCTTCTTATACTTTTCGCCACAATACATTTTAAGGTCTCAATGCTACTGCCACTATTTTTAAAAATGCATGTGTATATTTGGTCGCTGATATACTCTAATTCTTCATTTACATTTGTTGGTGAGTTTCTTCCAGTGCTTGCAAGAAAACCTTTTAAATCAACACCATGCTTGTTTAAAAGTTCTTCCGTTGGAATATATTGTTGTTTCAGCCCATCATATCGCATGTATTCTGTTGAAAAAGGGAAAATCAAATCTTCTTCATTTAGTGCTTTTAACTGTTCAGTTGTATAGAATGGTGCTTTAAATATTTTTGGCATTGTTTTTCTCCTTAATTTCTAATCTTTTTAATATCTCTTAGCAAAGAAAGTTTTTGCATTTGTGGGAGATCACTTCTTCCCAATGTTTCCATCTTTAGGTCATAAGCCGCCTTTGCATCTTTATCCCAACCTTCGTAATACCCCGGCAAACTCTTTTGGTCTGTCTTGCCAATCCATTTTAGGTTTCTTGGTTTATTTATAAATTGTCCATTTGCTCCCGGTTGTTTTTGTTGCAAGTAATTGACAGTATTTACACCTTGTCCAGCATTGTGCGTGCTTCTAACAACTGCAAGAGTTTTATATGTTTTTCCGCTTTTAGGATGAGTTACTTCTGGTGTAACGATATCTCCAACTCTTTTGTTAGTTCCATAATAAGAATAGAGCTTTCCACTTCCATTATGGCCATAAGTAACATTGATAATTTGAGCTCCACCATACTTCACTTTCGGTCTTATAACTTGACCCATTGCATTTAATCTTTGCATTGTTTCTGCCATAAATTTTCAAATTCCTTTTAAATTTTCTTAAAATCTATTGACTTTTTTATTAAAATTGCATATACTTATTATAGAAACTTGATGGTCGAACTTCGTGTTCTTGTGGCATCAAGTTTTTTTCTTTTTTAAGGAAACTTCATATATGAAATGTCTATTTTTTTTATTCCTAATATTTATTGTGATATTAAAAACACCCTTATCTGTTGAAATATCTTTTCTAAAATAATGCCAACTATCTACACCTTTATGTTGTTTTGTTGATTTTCCAGTTTCTGACTTTGATTTAATATAATTTGAGTTTTTGATAAATTCAGGAAATTCTTTATAATGTTCTAGTTTGTAAGAAAATCCATCAACATCTGAATTACCGGGTTTATATATATTTTTATCTGCTGTAAATTTGTCAAATTCAGCAAATATCTCATCTCCATTGATTTGTAAATTTATCGGTTGTAGTGATTTGATAAAAGTATGCATCTCTTTTATCTTTATTTTTTTTATTTTATTTAAAACATCAACTAACCTTTGCATCTGACTAATTTTCTCATTATTTGTATCATTCGCTTTGTTTTTATTAGCAAAGTGATTTTTTATTGCTTCTTGTGGATTTTCACCATCTTTAATTGGTATGTGATTACCTTTAACAGTTATCCACTGAACATCATCTTCACCTTTACCATTCATTAAACTTTTGTTTTTCTCAAAATCACTCATATTCCCCTCTATAAATTGGTATAGGACGGGTTTTTACTGAACCCATCCTAATGAATAACAGTTTTTTATTCTCCCTCTTCAACTGTCCCTACTCCTTCTTGTGCTGGTAGCATTGAACCATCTTTCATTGCTTGAAGGAAGTTATCAGAAGCAATATCATTATCATAATCGTATGACAAGTTAGGAAGAACAAATTTGCCAACCAAAGCTTTGCGAATGCTTGTTACACTTGCAAGAGCAGTTGTTGCGTTTGTAAATCCAGTTCCACTGAATACTGCTTTAAGAGAGTTACCAGAAAGACAACGAACACCCATATTAACCTTAGGTTGAATAATAACACCTTGAACATCCGGGTCATCAACAGTCTTAAATGATGTTGGTTTAAGACCACGAAGAGTTGCGTTTGCTGGTGCAATCAAACAAGACAATTGTTCAAGAAGTGCAATTGTTGTTGCATCTGTTGTCTCATCAAGTCCAAGATAGTAATAAGTTGCATCTTTAACTTGTTGCATAACTTCATAAAGTGGCATACCATCAAGCCAGCCAACATAACCTTTTTCAAAGTCTGCAACTGTCTTTTGTTCGCTTGTAAATGCGTTCATTCCGCCTTGTGCAAGCATACGAGTTGCTACATCACTTGCAGAAAGAGCCGCAGTGTCTGTAAGGTCAACAAGGAACACTGTGTTAAATAAGAAAGCTTGTCTTGCTTGTGCTGGATAGTATCCCGCATAAAGTTTAGAATCACCCCTACTTACTTTTGCATTTGAAAGTTTAAACGCACGAATAGCGGCAGTTCTGTTCTCTGAACTATATGTGTAGAACTCAATTGCTTTTTCAACTTCAGCTGCGGTTGGAGTTGCACTAAAACTATCCATAAAGTAAGAATAGAGTTGGGATGCAAATGTGTAGCCGTTGATGTTAATTGCAATATCTTGTTCGATTTGGTCTTTACAGATTTGCTCAAATCCTTCATCAAGGTTTGCTGCATTTGTCCCTTCAATTTCATCTTCAGAAACAGCAATGTTGCTGTCGTATCTTTTCAAGATATCAATTGAGAATCTTTTTGAAAGAACATGTTTTCTTTGCCCTGTAGTTGCATCAGGCAAATTATCTTTGTTGGCCCAAAGTCCGTTTGTGGAAGCTCCTCGCATTCTAAATCTATTGTTAATTGGAATTGGAACATAAATGTCCACAATAGATGCATTTGTTTGTTCTGGTGTAACAAACTTATCAGTAATACCAAAGCCGTCTTTGTGAATAATATCTTGATAAAGATTTTTATACACGGTCTTTGATACTTTTCTTGCAACTTGTTGGTTGCTCAAATTAAATAAACTCATAATAAATCTCCTTTTTAAATTGAATTTTTGATTAATAAAAAAAACACTGACATCAATCAGTGTTCAAGATGAAGTAAATCTCTTTATCTATGCATGTGAATTTCATCTATCGCATCATCATAAAGCCTATTTACTTTTGTTGGCGCTGAAACTTTTGAAGAATAACCAAACGCACCTTCAACCTTGCTCTTAAGCGCAGTATTTTCCGCTTCCAAAGACTTTTTCTCTGCTTCCAAAGCGGTTATTTTGGCTTGCAACCCATCAATTACTTGGTCATAATCAACAGGAAGTGTCTCGCCATCTTCAGCAGTTATAGAGTTATCTACAACATCATCATCTGACTGCTGACCACCTACTTTTTGCATAGGTATATCTTCTTCGTCAGAATCATCTGTTGGAACACTCTCATCAGTTGATGCACTTTCTTCACTTGGTTGTTCTTCTGGTGTAGGTTCTTCTGTTTTTTCTTCTGATTCAGTTGAAACAGGATTATCAGAAGTATCTTCACCTTCTTTAACATCAGGTGCAGGTTCGTCAACTGGGGTAGAAGTCTCATCTGCTGGCGTTTCAGTAGATGGTTCTGCTGGTGAATTCTCTTCTTCTACTGATGCTTCACTCTCTGTATTATCATCTTTAACTTCATCAGTAGTAGATGTATCTTCAGTTGGTGTATCTTCAGTATCAGAGTTTAAAAATGCTTTTAATTCTTCTACTTCTTCAGGTGAAAGATCTTTCAACATTGCTTTAAGTTGTTCGAGTTTTTCCATAGGACCTCCTTTTTTGTTTTTTATTTTCCTTTATGCCGCCCCCTCATCCTTATGGGCTCTCCACCTCTCTGCTCACTCGCAGTTAAGAACTTATGTTAAGGCATATAAAAACTACTTATTTTTTTCCAAAGGCTTAATTTATAATTTTTTGATTTTGAAAACTACTTATAAGTTCACTTTTAGCAACTTCAGCAGACTCAACATATTTATTTCCACTACTAGACCTAACAAGATAACTCCCATCTTTTTGGGGTCTTATTTGTGCCCACTTTCCACCGGGCATAATTAAATCAACTTGTCCACTACCTTTATAGTTTTTTAGGGCTTCTGAAATTTTATCTGGTGTTGTTGACTTATTTATATTGTCTGGATTACCAATAGTGTATTTATCATTTCTATCTTCTTCTGTTTTGTCATTTAAAAAATCTTTATAAGCTTTATCTTCTTCTTGTAATTCTTTATACATTCTCTCTGCATCTTTATACCCCAACCCTACTCTATTTGCTAATTCTTCTACTTTTGGGTCTTTATTATTGCTTAATTTACTAAAATGTTTATTCATTGCATCTTCTACACTTTGCCCATCTTCAATAAAGATATGTGAACCATTAACTGTAATCCACTTTCCTTTTTCACCCTTACCAGACATTAAATTATTGTTCTTTTCCATATTGTCTCCTTTTTAAATTCTTCCGTATTTATCTTGTTCTTTTATTCTCTCAATCACGGCATCAATTGAGTTATCTTGCTCAAATCTTAATCTTCTTTCTGGGAAAGTAAGATTGTATGGGTTTTTCAAAACCATCATAACTGCATATTGAAGCGCATCTGGAAAGTCATTTGGTATTGTTGGGTCAAGTTTGCCATTCTCCAAATATCTTTGTGCTTTGATTTGCTCTACCAATTTTTTGTTACTATATTGCGGGCTATATTTATCAACATTGACTATCTTCAAAGTCCCGTTTGCGAAAGCCGCATTCATTAAATCAAGCTGATGTTCTTTCGTATCATCACCAGAACCTTGCCCCTTTTTTGTGTATGGTAACAACATTACATTTCGCCATCTCAAGTAATTTCTGTCTGTTGATGCAATAACTTTCATTTGTCTATACATACCACTTGCACAGTCAAATGAGAATATAATCGGCACTTGGTGTTCTTGATTAAAATGTGCGTGAATATAGTCTAAATATTTAATTATCATCGCACACCTTTCTGTTAATGCGGGTTTGACCGGCATCTCTTTGCAAGAAACATATAAGCCTTCTTGTGCTCTCAACACTCCACTGTTATGAACTGTTACTGCAGAAGCGGCGATTGCGTCAGAACTTTCTGCATCATCGACCCCAATTACAATTGAATTGATAAATGATTTCATGCCAAGCATGCTATCGACCCTAATTAAATCATCTCTCAGGATATAACATTTATCTTCAATAAACGAATGGAATACTGTCTCCCAACCAGCCGCATCCAAATCACCAAGATAAATTTGCCTATATTGAATTGGGTCGTTTTTCTGCAAGTCTTCTATTTCGTGCAAAAGTGCTGCAGGTATCCACTCGATAATTTCTTTGTAGGTAGGTTTAAGCACAGTCCATTCTGGGTCATTCAACTTTGCTTTGTAGAACTCATCAAGCCACATTGAACTTCTATCAGGGTTGCCAGCAAGAATAACCTTACTGTGTCCCGCTTTCATTTGCCGTAAGAATGTTGATAAACAGTTTAGTAAAATCTCTTTGCTGTGTAGTTTTTGGATTTCATCCATAATAAAAAGACTTATCGGTCTGATAAGTTTCTTACTTTTTGTTGTATTAACATCATCTTTTTTGTTAGTTTGAACTGGGTAAACTCTTATTTGGTTTTTATGTCCCTTTTTAAAGATATATTTTGAAGAGATAACCCAATCACCATTATTTAGTCCTTCACTTTCTAAATATGCTTGAAACTCACTCAAAACACCTTCGCCAGCATTTGTTAATGTATCAACACCAACGCAGACATCATAATTTGGAAATGCATCATAATAAAGCAATATGATTCTACCAAGCCCAGATGACTTCCATGATGTTCTCGGAGAATACCAAAGATTTTTCTTACACCAATTATCTTCAAGGTCATTAAATGAAGGTTCATAGATTCTCGGAACTTCAAGTTCTAATTCCATAAACTCCTCACTTTTCTTCAGTATTTGTTGGTGGTGTATAATCTCCTACAATCTTTGGGTCTTTCTCTTTTCTATTGCTACGATTTGACTTATCAACAAACTTAACCTTAATTCCGGTTATCTCTTGACTTTCAAATTCAAGTGTTTCCTTAGGTTTCTCCCCGGTTAAATCTCGAATAGAGTTAAATGCAGGAACATCTCCCGTTTTTGCCTTATTAAATAAAGCAAGAGCCACCATTTCATATCCTGTTAATTTCTTGCCTGTTTCACTATCATACTTCATTGATAAAATGCTTTCAACCGCTTCCTTAAGCCTCTTCTTTTCTGCTCTCGCTTTTCCACTAGCAATTCCGCCCTTCTTCCCCCTTTCTCGCGCTTCTTCCGTGCTTGGCGTCTTTAAATTCTCATTGTTCATTCTGCTTTCGCCTCCTCTTCCTTAGGCTCTCGTATATCTTCTTCAGTGCCAAGGCTAGTGCTATCTGAAGTGGCACCGCTGGAGTGAATGGTCCCGCCCAAAATACTAATATCGCCGTTGTCACTGTCCAGAACCATGGATTGATAATCAGTGCTAAAATTGCCGTTATAATCACAGGCGACCAAAATATTAACTCCGCTATTAACACCCACAATATCATTTGTTTGTTTAGAACATTCTTCCTTAACCACTTCCACAGCCTTGTCCACTTTGTTACTTTCTTTGTTCCTAGAAAGTGGTATATAGTCATCTCGCTTTTTAAAAATTTTCTTGCCAACAACAATCGAGCCATCTTCTTTTTCAATATCATTTTCATAACTTATCGTTCCAACCACATTTCGGTAAAATTCTTCCATTATTCTAGTTTTCTTAATTAAGCCTTCTCGCCAATCACTGCAAATAAAGTTAAGTGCTGAAAAGTAAAAAGAAAATGCCGATGCCGCCATAATAAAAAGTTCAAACACAAGTATCATAATCTCGGCTTGACTGATTGCTCGCCCATCTGCGCTCACAAAAGATAGCATTAAAGATATCAACAAAGACATCGCAACACTTGAAACGAGTTTAATGCTTTTCCAATGTTTTATGGAAACACCAAACAATTTCTTTTTAGATGTTATATCTTCCTTTGCACAAATCTCTTCCGCCTCGTATGGTGCAACAAAAGCAAAACGTGCTTTATTCAACAGTTTACAGTCTTTCTTATATCTCTTGCGATTTATCTTATTTACTTTTTTATTATCAGTTGTCTCTGGTTCTGGAACATCAACATTTAAAAAATTGCCTTCTTCATCAAAATACTTTTCATAAACTAGCGAACTTCCACTAAGTATAGCAATTCGCTTTTGTTTAAGCCTGTCCGCATTTTTTCTCTCGCACCAGATGTTAAAATCTTCTTTATAGGTTGAAATCTCATTCGATGTTATTAAATGCTCTTTTTTAGTCGCTTTAACTTCACTGTCTTTTTGCCCAGAGATGAGGCCTTGTTCAGCGAATGCATCTCTAATCATTACCCAGCACACCATCATAAGCCCACTATTTAAAAACACGCTTAAAAAGTCTTGTGGTGCAAAATTAACTGTGATTAAATTTAAAAGCAAAAAGGCAACAAAGACCAAAATTCCAGATAGAAGCTTGATATATCCTTTAAGTCCTTTCATTCTCCGCTCCGCTTTCTTCTTCGACTTTTTGATATTTATAAGCAAACATATTGCCGATAGTGTAAATTACAAGGCACAGCACATACACGGCAAACACAATTGCCATACGGCTCATACCATATGACCAATTTAAGATTGTCTCAAACACAACTTTTTGATATACACTCTCTAATATTCCACTTACAATGCCACAAAGACAACTAAGTATTCCACACCAAAGCATGTAATCAAAGTATGTGAAGGCAATTGTTAAGTATGGGCTATACTTCTTACCCTTTGAATCCAAATGCTTTAACACCATACTCGTCTTGCTCTGCTTGCGAAAAAACTTGTAAACGAATAATATTGCTACAAGCCCAATAGTCACAACAGGCGCCGTTATCTTTAAACCATCATCATCTTGATTAAAATTTATTTGAATGCCCAAAATCATTATCGTGCAAACAACAGCAATCGTCAATGCAAGTGCTAGAGAAATAAGCCTAATTTGTTTGTCTCTTTTCATTTTTCTTCTCCTTAAACAAGACTATCTAACTTGTCTTTAACTTGCTTTACGACTTTTGTTTTCTTAACTTTTTTCTTTTTAACTATTTCATTTGCTTTTTCTTTTAAACTTTCCACTGCTTTTGCTCTATCATCCAGTTTTGATAGAAAAACTTTATACTGCAATCTCGCCTTTGCTGGCATGGTTGGACTATCTTTAAACCTTAACGCCTCTGCCTTTTGAAACTCAATTTGAATCTCAGCAAGCTCTAAATTTTCAGCAAGTATTTCTTGCGTGGATTTTTGTGAGTATTTGTTTTCACAGTTGTTTATATATCTACTCACCATTGCTTTTTGACTAAACCACAACGGGAATCCCGCTCCAATAGTAAATCCGTTCAAATAATTCATAAAAGTCGTTGCAAGTTCTGGATTATCAGTATAGCTTAACGCCTTTGCAATTATTTCGCTCGTTTGCTCTGGAAGTGTGTAGTAGCAAATCACAAAAGCTGTAAAAAGCAATAATATAACAAAAATGACATTAAGAAGAATGTCATAGCCTTTAATACACTTGTTTATAAAACTCTTCATCAGTAGCCACTCCTTTCGTTGTCAATTTCTTGTCGCCAACTCTCTAACTGCAAAACTCGATTTTTGAGCAATTCTATCTCTGTAAACAACGATGCAAATTCTTCATCTATGCTTTTTGATAGACTTGCAGGACTAACAACAAATTGATAGCTTAATGTTTTAACAATCTCGTTTGAGACATTTAAAAAATCAACCTTTAAGTCATTAAGCCCAATCTTTAACTTTGAAGAGTGTATGCCTAGTTGACTGTTTGTTGTCACACCTACGAAGATATTATTAACTCTCACATTTGCCTTTGAATACGAAAAATCTAAATCAGAGAATGTTAAGTTTATAGTCTCGCCTTGATAGACATAGATTGTCAACTTATTCTCAAATGAATTATCATCTTTTTGCGTTAACTCAAAATTTTTTACCATATCCTCCTCCTATATTTGTCCTTCAATAGATAATCTTCCATCACCATGAATAAGATATTCCTTTTGACACGCTGGACAAGTATATTTAGCCTTTAAATGCTTACCAACACTCATCGGGCAACCACATCTTAAACATTTCAATTCTCTTTTCATAAACACTCCCCTTCTCTCTAAATCTTCATACTTTTCAAAAAATGTTTCAATAAAGCTTTCGTTTTGCATATAAACTCCTTATTGGTCGATTCGTTTGGATTTGCACCAATTAAACCGATAAAAAAGGCATACCATTCCCGATATGCCTTTACTCGCAGTCAGTGATACGCACCGATTCCTGCGTTTCTGCCTAAGACTCGCTAGCCTTAGGTCTTAAATCTCATAGTGGATAAGAATATTATGCTTAATTTTAAAAGGAGGAGTTCTATATCCACTTATCCACGATATTATTGTAACATAGAAAATACTGCAATTTAATGCAAAGTTTTATCTTTTTGAGCCAAATCTTCATAGGCTTTATTATAAAGATAAAAAATATTGCGTTCACTGTAATTAAAATCTCGAATTATTCTCTTTAACGATTTACCTGTCATGTATCTTTCCATAAGCAGATTTTGACTAAGCACATCAAGTTTATCGATATCTTCCAAAAACTTATCTTCCATCGCAAGCGCATCGTCTATCGTTTTCGAAATCGTTTCTTCAAGCTCCTGAATTTTAATCAGTCTTTTCTCAGCATACGGTGCATTTTCTCCGCCCATTGTTTTTTCTTCCAAAGATGCCGACCGCAACGCACCATTTAAATTCTTCCACAAAAGCAGTTCCTCTTGTAGATTTTTTAATCTTCGCTTAGTTTGATTAAACCGCTCTAGTTCTTCCTTAACTCTTTTCCCCTCTTCGCTTAACATTTCATCCTCCTTCCGACATCAATTTCTTGATTTCTAATCCAAATCAGGTTCTTTTAATTTTCGACCGATATCCAAGAAAGTATTGCGATACAAATAAAAGTAAATAGTAATGAGCCTGCCCATATTATTAGTGGTAAACAAACCATTACCCAACTCCAAGTTATGACACCACACAATTGTAATATAAGGAATATTAGAAATAATGGAACTCCCAAACAATCAATAGTCTTAAACAACCATAAAAATCCTGTTATAATAATTATAAAAGCTACTATCATATTGAATCACCTTCCTTTTTCGCTTGCTGATAGAAATACTCTTGATAACATCTAGCTTTGTCATAATCACAAATATTTTCACATTCTTTTTTATGAATATCTGGACATGGTATCACAAATTTACACATATAATTGCACGCCAACTCGCAAGCCCTTTTCCAAGTGGCTCGGTCGGCTTCAAGTTTTTCTATATCTCTTGTGAAATCTTTATAGAAATCCTTATCAACTATAGCAGAATTGCTCAAATCAAACTCTTTATTTTTTAATCTTTCAATTTCGCGTGCTATTTTTAATTCTTGTTCTAACATTTCTATGCTTTCAATGCTATACTTTTCGAGTATATCTTCGAGTTTGCCGAGTTTGTTTAAAAGTTTATTAGTATCATCTAGTCCAGCAAAATCATAATATAGATACTGTCCTAAACTATACTTATCTTGAATTGTTTTGCTTATTTTCTTTGTCAATCTTTCTGCCATATCATTCTCCTTTTATTCAATCACTTTTTTCAAATCTCTATTTTTAATCTTAACGATAATTCTATTCCCTTTATGGTCATAAAGTCTAACAGGTGGAAAGCATACCAATCCTTCCATTTTGCTTTCTGGTTGAATGATTGATTGTTCGTGCGTATTTACAAAATCAATACATTCTTGTAAATTATTAAATTCAATCATAGGCACAAACTGTATTCCTATTTCTTTGAAAATCTCTTTTGATAATTTTTTATCAAGATAAACATCTCCAATCATTATGTCAAAACCGATTATTTTTTCATTACCTTTATATGCTCCATTTTGAATTTTCCCTGCATAGCCTTCCATAAAAAGCAACACTTCTTTTTCGCCAAATTTTTGTTCAAATACAACTTCCATATCATAATTAAAAATATTTTGTAAAAGTTGCAATAGTTCTTTTGGTAAAACTGATTTTTCAGTTCTTCCACCAAATTCAAAACTATGCCCATTCCACAGCACTCTTGTATTTGTGCCGTCAATCTTTTCAGTTCCAACCCATTTACAGTCTTTTAAATATTCCACAATAGGATTATAAAACTCTTTTCTATAACCTTTTAATTCATTATCGAACTTGAATAAAGTTTCTATTTTTTGATATTCTTTCATATTATACTCCTTTTAAAATTTCTACGAAAAATCTCCATTTTTTAAAATTATTCCCCCGAAAAAACGCCATTTCGCAGTTCTTGAAGTTTTTTCTCGGCTTCTTCGAGTGTTGAAAATATTGACTGTCCGAACATATCTTCACTTGCACAATAAAATGGTTCAACACCTTTTTCTTTTTTGTTTAAACTTAAATCATATCGAAGCCCAATAGAACTTAATGAAATACTTAATAATTCATAATCTTTTATTCCTTTAAGCCTGTTAAATTCGGTTGGTATCATATACAACTTTGTTCCTATTGCATATCGTGGTATTATCGCACCTTTCAGCCTTTCGTTCGCTTGGTCGAGTTGTGATTGCAGGTCAGCAATAGTTTTGTCAATGCCTAATGCAATAACAATATCTTCTTTATTGACTGGATATTCTATACATTCTCCATGTTCAATATCATTCCATTTACAACCACCTATCCTATAATCGTTTAAAATAATAGAATGTAATTTGTTGTTATTCCTAATTCTCAAATCAATTTTACTCATCATCTTCTCCTACTATCTCAATTTTTACTTTGACTGGAACGCAGTTTTGTAAAAACTTATTTATATAAATTTGTGCATCTTTTCTAGCCTTAAACCTTCCACCATTTAAAAGACAAATTAGTATATCATCACAAAAGTATGGAGAATAATCATCTACTATACCTATATCATAGAAAAACTTTCCGTCATCTCTTTGAATAACCCACGCATACTCTGTCTTACTCATCTTCCACCACCTTTTCGACCATGTCGGCTTTGATTAGGTCATTTATATCATTTTCAGAAACTTCACTAAATGGATACTCCAAATCACAATTGTTTTGTTTTTTTATAATATAAACTCGTTTATACAAGTAAGGATTAGATTTACTACTAATTACAGCAACAACATCATTTCCTAATAACATATTATTTTGCTCTTCCTGTTTTAGATTTTTGTCAGTAAATTTCTCATACAAATTTTCATCTTTTGGACGCACATAATATGTAGTACGAATTATGTTATTGTGTTTTAATCTAAAATTAAACTTTTCAAGTTCTTCTAAACATATATTATCTTTAATCTTTAACATCTTTCTCTCCTCTTAAATCGTTGATTTGTTTATTTACCTGATTACAAATATCATACCAAATAACAACTTTTTGCAAGTAAGAATGTTCTTCGTTGCTCATCATTGTAATCTTATCCTTTAAATTAATCTTAACTTTTTCAAGTTCTTGGATTGCGAGTTGGTTAATATATAATTCAATGTCTTTTTGCATATCACCTGTTCGGCTAATTCGACTTCTAAACATATTTTCATATCGGTTAGTTCGGTTTGTTAAACTTTCAATCTCTTTGTCTTTTTCATCAAGTTGCTGTTTAAGTTGCTGTATATAATCTGGTTTCTCTTTTTTATAACAGTCTTTACAAATAAAACTATCATCTATCTTGCTTGTATAAACATCACAAAGTTCTTCACATTCCAAATCTTTCCCACATCTTGAGCAATTTATATAAATTTTACCCATTCCTTTTCATCTCCTTTAATTTTTCTTGTGCTTCTTGTTCTGTGGTAAACCAAGTTTCACCGTAAATTTTTTCTGTATCAAAATTCGCACATAAGTTTTTAGGTATTTTTTCATTAAAATAAAGCGGCACACCATCAATATATGAAACAATAGAAAACCCATATTTATTATATCGAATTTCATCTACTAAATATTTATATACCTTGTTTCTATCTTCTCTTCTATTAACAACATTTAACCTATAATTTGTTTCGCTCGGTATAACATAAATAGTATCACCTAATTTTACAGGCACTACAATCGCCTTTTCTTTAAGTTCTGCAAGTTCTTGTTCTGTAATTTTGCAATCAAACATTTTTGTAATAATAGTTCAACAAGTGTGTCTTTGTCTTTTTGTAATAGTTGCTCTTTTAGTTTGTTTTCTTCCATACTACTCTCCTACAACTCTAATTTTGACTTTTACTGGATGGCAGTTTTGTAAAAAAGGCTTATACCATTTCATAACTAACTTTAATGTGCTTTCTTTCATAAATGTTGCCATATACAAATCATAGTGCCAACCAAGATGTGTTGGTTTATCTGTCAAAGGATATTCTAAAACTACATACATATTATCATTGTTTTGAATTGTCCACGCATACTCTGTCTTACTCATCTTCCACCACCTTTTCGACCATATCGGCTTTTAATTCTTTTAATTTTTT
>ERZ1643251.871-NODE-871-length-38065-cov-8.303420_pt1 | contig 38065 bp, 36 predicted proteins | sample MGYA00579261_ERZ1643251 | MGnify/ENA primary metagenome ERZ1643251 (study PRJEB29033, sample SAMEA4952267) | chicken gut metagenome | biome: Broiler Chicken; feature: Gastrointestinal Tract; material: Caecum | place: Ireland | collected 2018 | study: Broiler... | reverse complement strand
CATGGATATTGTTATGACAGCAAAAGTAGAACAAATAGAGGAATAAATAATTGAATTATGATTTGTGTTCTGGCACATGCTTAAAGAAAAGCGGCATCTATAGTGTTGCGATGTTCCAAAACAAATTCCGAATGCAACTGCGTTCGGGATTTATTTTTTCTCTGCCAAGCATCTTGCCTTGAAAAAAATCGCTCGCTGTTCTATACTGGAGCTGCGCTACAATGTTTTGAGAGGGGATTTCAATGCTTGACAGTAAAGGGTTTAATCTGTGGGCGGACGGATATGATCAAGCAGTCGGTGTCTCAGATGCAGAGAACACATATCCATTTGCAGGCTACAAGGATGTCCTTGGGAGCATTTTTCAGACTATCATGGAACGGCCGGACCCTGTCGTACTGGATATCGGGTTTGGGACAGGCGTCCTTACAACAAGGCTGTATCAATGTGGCTGCACTATTTATGGGCAGGATTTTTCATCAAAAATGATTCAACTGGCATCGGAGAAGATGCCGGACGCAAAACTCTATCAAGGAGATTTTACAAAGGGCTTAGTGGAACCGTTGCTATGCCGGAATTACGATTTTATTGTGGCGACATACTCTTTGCATCACCTAACCGATGAACAAAAGATCAGTTTCATTCCGATCCTGATCGATCACTTGCAGGAGGGTGGGAAAGTTCTGATTGGGGATGTTGCTTTTGAGACACGCGAAGATTTAAATCAATGCCGCTTAAACGAGGGAGATAAATGGGATGAGGAAGAAATTTACTTTGTTGCTGAGGAGTTGAAAACGAAATTCCCAAGCCTCGCTTTTACAAAGGTATCCTCTTGTGCAGGCGTGATTTCATTATCTCGATAACGTTCCAACTGAAATCGGCAATTAGCCCCGGATTCCATGAGAATCCGGGGCTAATTGTTTTGATACATTTTTTTAAATAGGGGTCCGTTTCCGGCTCAGCCGCCCAGATAAGCGGCCTTGACGGCGGGGCTTTCGGCCACTTCCTTGCCGGTGCCGGACATGGTGACGCGGCCGGTCTCCAGGACGTAGGCCCGGTCGGCCACCTCCAACGCCATGGAGGCGTTCTGCTCCACCAGGAGAATCGTGGTGCCTTGGGCGTGGAGTTCCCGGATAATATCGAAGATCTGCTCTACCAGCAGGGGAGCAAGACCCATAGAGGGCTCATCCAGCATCAGCAGCTTGGGGTGGGACATCATGGCCCGGCCCATGGCCAACATCTGCTGTTCGCCGCCGGACAGGGTGCCCGCTACCTGCTTATAGCGTTCCTTCAAACGGGGAAACAGTTTATAAATTTTCTCAATGTCCGCTTCCACGCCGCTGTTGGGCTGGGTATAAGCGCCCATTTCCAGATTGTCCCGGACGGACATCTGCAAAAATACGCGGCGGCCTTCGGGACAGTGAGCCATGCCCATGGAAACGATCTTGTGGGGCGGCACATGGTTGATGGACTGGCCCAGAAAGTCCACGGTGCCGGTCTTGCTGCGGAGCAGGCCCGAAACCGTGTTGAGGATGGTGGATTTGCCCGCGCCGTTGGCGCCGATCAGCGTCACCACTTCGCCCTCATTGACTGTAAAGGACACGTCTTTAATGGCGTGGATGGAGCCATAGTACACATTGATATTGTCAACCTTCAAAAGCTCCATACCTTACGCCTCCTTCTTTTTGCCGAGGTATGCCTCGATGACCGTGGGGTTGGACTGGATTTCCTCCGGGGTACCCTTGGCGATAATTTTGCCGTAGTTCAGCACACAGATACCCTCACAGATGCCCATGACCAAGCTCATATCGTGCTCAATGAGCATAATGGCAATGTGGAACATATCGCGGATTTTGCGGATATTGTCCATGAGCTCTGCCGTTTCCGAGGGGTTCATACCGGCGGCGGGTTCGTCCAGCAGCAGGATGCCGGGGTTGGTGGCCAGGGCCCGGACAATCTCCAACCGGCGCTGTGCACCGTAGGGCAGGGAACCGGCCCGATGGTCGGCCAAATCCTGCATGTCGAAGATGGACAGCAGCTCCATGGCCTTTTCGTGGGCCTTTTTCTCCTGCTTCCAATAGCTGGGGGCCCGCAGAATGCCGGACCACATGGAATAGGGCAGCTGGTTGTGCAGGCCGATTTTCACGTTTTCCTCCACGGTGAGGGAGGAGAACAGACGGATGTTCTGAAAGGTACGGGCAATACCGGCTTGATTCACCTGGACGGTGTTCATACCGTGGGTGTCGATGCCGCCCAGCAGCACCGTGCCGCGGGTGGGCTGGTAGACCTTGGTCAGCAGGTTGAACACCGTGGTTTTGCCTGCGCCGTTGGGTCCGATGAGACCGGCAATCTCCGTGCGGCCAATGGTCAGATTGAAGTCGTCCACGGCCGTCAGACCGCCGAAATCGATGCCCAGGCCGATGCACTCGAGAATGGGTGACTTGTCAGCGTCGCGCTCAGGAATGCGGGCCTCTCTCTGGACAGAAACGAGCTTACTCATTTACCACGGACCTCCTTGGCAGGTTTTTTGAAGAAGCGGGAGCGGATGCGCTCAAAGAACAGCTTCATGGTGGGGTTGTTGGTGGCCAGCATGACCAGAATCAGCACGATGGCATAGACCAGCATCCGGAATTCCGCGAAGGAGCGCAGCATCTCCGGCAGCACCGTCAGCAGGGTGGCAGCGATGATGGAGCCCCAGATATTGCCCAGACCGCCCAGGACCACGAACACCAACACCAGGATGGAGGTGTTGAAGTTGAACTTGGTGGCCTGGAGGGAGGCCATGTTGAGGCCGTATAGCGCGCCGGAGGCACCCGCCAGGGCGGCGGAGGTGACAAAGGCCATCAGCTTGTATTTGGTGATGTTGATGCCCACGCTCTCAGCAGCAATGCGGTTGTCCCGCAGGGCCATGATGGCGCGGCCGGAACGGCTGCGGATCAGGTTGAGAACCACAATCAGCGTCACCATGACCAGAATAAAACCGGCGGTGAAGGTGGCGATGGTGGTGGTGCTGGTGGCGCCCTGGGCGCCCTTGATGATTTCAATGCCGTTTTCCGTCAAGCCCAGGTCGGCCACGGTCTTTTGACCGTTGAGGTTGAACATCATGTGCAGACCATTTTCATCGTAGCCCACCAGCAGGCAGTTGACCAGCTCCTTGATGATTTCACCAAAGGCCAGGGTCACGATGGCCAGGTAGTCACCGCGAAGCCGCAGAACGGGGGTACCCACCAGGAAACCGGCAATGGCGGCGAAGAACGCGCCCAGGACCATGGCAACGGCCAGACGGACCGCATCGGAGGGAATGGCCGATTGCAGGGACATGGCGGCAATGATACCGGAGAACGCGCCGACGCTCATAAAGCCTGCATGGCCCAGGCTCAGCTCGCCCAGGATGCCCACGGTCAGATTCAGGGAAATGGCCATGGTCACATAGGCGCAGATGGGCACCAGCTGACCGCTGAGGGAACGGCTGATGGCTCCCTGTTTTTGCAGAATTGTCATGACAACAAAGGCGATGATGACACCGGCATAGGTCAGGAAGTCCGTGCGGGTGCGTTTGTTGCGAAGATTGATTTTCATTCCACTCACCTCACACTTTCTCCATAACCTTCTTGCCCAGCAGGCCCGTGGGCTTCACCAGCAGCACGACGATGAGGACGGCGAAGACGATGGCGTTGGCCAGCTGCATGGAGATATAGGCTTTTGCCAGGGCTTCGATGACGCCCAGCAGGATGCCGCCCAGGAACGCGCCGGGGATGGAGCCGATTCCGCCGAAGACGGCGGCGGTAAAGGCCTTGATGCCGGGCATGGAGCCGGTGGTGGGCATCAGGGAGGGGGAGTAGGAGCACAGCAGGACGCCGGCCACGGCGGCCAGTGCCGAGCCGATGGCAAAGGTCACGGAAATGGTCTGGTTGACGTTGATGCCCATGAGCTGGGCAGCGCCCTTGTCCTCAGAGCAGGCCCGCATGGCCTTGCCCATTTTGCTCTTGGAGGTGAACAGGGTCAGGCCCGCCATGATGACCAGACAGACAATGACGGTGAGGATGGAGATGTACTGAATGCTGAGCTTGCCGCCGAACAGCTGCAAGGTGCCGGAAATGATGGGGGTGTAGCTCTTGGCAGCAGCGCCCCAGATCAGCAGGGCGGAGTTTTGCAGCAGATAGCTGACGCCGATGGCGGTGATAAGGACCGCCAGGGAGGGAGCGGAACGGAGGGGCTTGTAGGCCAGGCCCTCAATGACGATACCCAGAACCGTACAGACGGCCATAGCCAGCAGAATGGAAACCACTGCGGGCAGACCCAGGTAGGTGGTGGCGCAGAAGGAGATATAGCCGCCCACCATGATGACGTCGCCGTGGGCGAAGTTCAGCATCTTGGCGATGCCGTAGACCATGGTGTAGCCCAGGGCGATGATGGCGTAGACGCTGCCCAGGCTGATGCCGCTGATGAGGTAGGACAAAAATTCCATGATTGGGTGACACCTCTTTTTACTCTTAAATTCAAAATACGATTATTCTGTGGCAGAAACAGGGGCATAGCCCCCGGCTGCTGCCGCTGTTTCTACCACAGCGGAAAAGATGCGGATACCGCCGGAGAAGGTACAGGCCCTCTCCGACGGCCAAAATCGGGATATCCCGGCCGGATGTTTAGTTGGGCAGGGTGTAGACGCCGTCCTTGATGACAACGGCCATGGGAGCCTTGGAGACCTCGCCGGTGGCCTGCCAGGTCATGTTCTGACCGGTGAGACCGTTGTAGGTCAGCGTGGGCATCGCAGCCACCAGAGCCTCACAGATGTCGGTGGTGGACATGTCGGCGGTGCAGCCGGCAGCCTCAATGGCGGCCTTGACGATATACACAGCGTCATAGGCGTCGGCAGCGAACTGGTTGGGCACCTCGCCGTAGGCTTCCTGATACTTGGCAACGAAATTCTTGGTCAGATCGTCGGTAGCATCGGCGGAGAAGGGGGTCAGCAGCATGACGCCTTCAGCCAGAGAGGTGTCAAAGTTCTCCAGGGTCAGAATGCCGTCCATGCCGTCCACACCGAAGAAGGTGGGAGCGTAGCCCATGGCGTTGGCCTGATTGAGAATGATGGAAGCGGGCTGATAGTAGATGGGCAGGAACAGCAGGTCGGCGCCCTTGGACTGGGCATCGGTCAGCTGCACGGTGAAATCAGTAGCGGTGTCGGCGGTGAAGGTACCCTCGGTGACAACCTCCAGACCCTTAGCCTCGGCTTCCTCTACGAAGGTGTCGCGGATGCCCTGGGAGTAGGCGTCGTCGTTGCGGTAGATGATGGCAATCTTGGAGTCGGGCATGTTCTCAGCAATGTAGTCAGCGGCGCCGGTGCCCTGGTTGGGGTCGGTGAAGCAGACCTGGAACACGTTGTCCTTGCCGTCAATGACGTCGGTGGAGGAACCGGAGGGGGTGATCATAAAGGTCCGGTCGGTGTAGACCTGAGCGGCCACAGCCGTGGCGGCGCCGGAGGTGGTGGGACCAACCAAAATCTGCATACCCCAGTCCATCAGATTGTTGTAAGCGTTCTTGGACTTCTCGCCGTCGGCCTCGTCATCCTGCTTGTTCAGCTCGAACTTGACGGTGCTGTCGCTGGCGTTGATCTCGTCCACGGCAATCTGTGCGCCGTTGACAACGGCCTGGCCGTAAATGGCGGCGTCGCCGGTCAGGGGACCCACCGCGCCCAGCTTGAACGCGCCCTCAATGGATTCGGAGCTGCCGGTATCGGCGGTGTCGCCGCCGGTGGCAGCGCCGTCAGCGGCGGGCTCGCTGGTGTCTTTGCTGCCGCAGGCGGTGAGGCAGCCGAAGGTCATGGTCATGGCCAGCAGAAGGCAGAGGATCTTCTTCATTTTCATTTTCTCCTTTTGCATTAGATTACGAAAGCGGTGCGGGTAAAAAAACGGGACCGACCTCGGTTTTGGCCCGTCTTTTCCGGTGATTTCCCACAAAAAATTGTGGTACATCGAATTTCGTGACTTCATTCTATGCTTTTTCCTCTGTAAAGTCAATGCAAATAGTGAATATGGATTTACCAAATGTTCTTGCACATTTTCAACAAAATGCACAAGTAAAAACGTTCTATTTTGTTTATTCATACCAGTATTACAAATACTAATAGATTGTTCATACCCCCGAATTGGACACGCAAATGTCCGCATAGAGCGGACGTTTGCGCGAAAACCGTGGAATTTCCCATGGTTTTGTTGTGTCCACCCGGCGCGGTTGACGCAAAAAGGGCGCGTCCCGGAGGACGCGCCCTTTGCACAGGCATGCAGCAGTTTTACCAATCCCGGTCGCCGTCGCTGTCGTAGAGGTCATCGACGGGCAGCACCGTGGGGGTGACCACGGGGCGGGGATTGCGGACCATACAGGCCGAGGATAAAATGCAGTTGGGGGCCTTTTCCGGCACCTCGTTGCCCTCGGTGACCTGGAACAGCTTTTCCAGGGGCATGGCCAGGAGCCTTTCCGTCAGGCCCGGCCGATCCCGCAGCCAGGGCCGCAGGGCCAGATGAATGCTCCGGTCCGTCCGGGGGTCGCAGAAACGAAAGGCCATGCGGCGGCGGCTCTGAACCCGCAGCTTTCCGTTGCCAATGGTGCAGCCCAGCACCGATTGGATGGCGTCAATGGCGCAGGAAAAACTCTCCGCCGTACACACCACATCGCAGGGGCCTTCCTCCAGGCCGAACTGCTCCATGATATAAGCTGTGGCCCTTGCGCCGATGGCCAGAGCCGGACAGGCACAGCCGTGGAATTCCACCGCCCGCGCCCACGCTTTTTCTAATTCCATAGCTGATCTCTCCTCGCCAGTCACACTGTGGACAGTTTGGGCACATTATATCAAATCCCGGCACGGGATGCAAGGTGATAGGAATGGGAAAAATGCTACAAATTGCAGGATATTTGTGATATACTAGGGGAGATTTGAAAGAACAGGAGTGCATACCATGACCGATAAGGAAATTTCTGAGATCCGGCGGCGGTTCCGCCCCGACCGGACCAACATCACCCACATTGCCGGCTGCTATGTCAGCGACAACCGGGAGATCATCGCCCGCTTTGACCAGCCGGTGGCCACGGCCACAGAAAACGAGCGGGAAAAGTACATGGCCCTGCTGAAACGCTCCCTTTCCGGCGGCCAGGGCAAGAATCTGCTGGATATTACATTCCAGACGGCCCAGGTGGCCGACAGCGACGAGCACCGTCTTTTGATGAATCTGCGGGACTCGGGCCTCAAGAATGAGTCGGTGCTGGACCAGTTTTTTGAGACGGTGGTTCAATCCCTGGCTATGGAGACCAATTACGTCATTCTCCTGGCCCACGACGTCTACGACGTGCCCTATAAGGGACGGGACGGAGGCCATATGGCCGACGGCTCCGACACGCAATTTTCCTACATTGTGTGTAGTATCTGCCCGGTGAAGCTGACCAAGCCCAACCTGTGCTTTGACGCCCACGAGCAGACCTTCCACCTCCAGACCCAGGACTTTGTGGTGGCCGCGCCGGAGTTGGGATTCCTCTTCCCGGCCTTCGACAGCCGCAGCACCAACCTGTATAACGCCCTCTATTACACCCGCAGCGCCGACAATGTCCATGAGGATTTTATTGAGGCCATATTCCGTACAGAGCCGCCCATGGCTGCCGCCGACCAGAAGGAGACCTTCCAGCTGATGCTGTCGGATTCTCTGGAGGAGTCGTGCAGCTACGATGTGGTGCAGACCATGCACAGCCATCTCAGCGACCTGATTGCTGACCACAAGGCCAACCACGACCCGGAACCCCTGGTGCTGACCAAGCAGCAGGTGGAGCAGGTTTTGGAATCCTGCGGAGTGGAGCAGGCGGAGCTGGAGAGCTTTGATAAACGCTTTGACGATGAATTCGGCGCAGACGCCATTCTCAGCCCCGCCAATCTCATTGACGCCAAGCAAATGCAGGTCAGTACCCCGGATGTGACCATTAAGGTCAACCCTGAGCGGAAGGATTTGGTGGAGACCCGCGTCATCAATGGCGCCAAGTATATTTTGGTCCGGGCCGATGACTCCGTGGAGGTGAACGGCATCAATATTCATATCCAGGAGTGACCGGCACCGCTGTTTCGTACATACGGACTGCCTGCCCTGCGGTCATAATACAGAAGATACCAACGATATGTTTGGTGGAAAGGGAGGAGTACAATGTACCAATGCCCATGTTGCGGAAACAATACGTTTTCAGTTCCGCCGGACTGTGCAATCGCTTTTATCTGCCCGGTCTGTTTTTGGGAGAATGATGTGTTTCTCAGCAGTCCCGATGAAGCAAGCGATGAAAATGGCGGAATGACCTTGTTGGAAGCGAGGGAAAACTATCTAAAATATGGAGCTGTCCAGGAACATTTGGTTCAATTTACTCGGCCGCCAACACCAAAAGAACGAAAAGACTGATTTTAAAAATCAAAGCGGGCTCTATGTGGCCCGCCGTTGGTGTGCACCGCCGAACATCCTCACCGTAGGGACCGGCATCCCTGACGGCCCCGCATGGGGATGCGGTGTGACACTTTTTCACGCTTCACTTTTCACGATTACTTTAACAAAAAGGCCGCCGTCCGCCACCCGCTTTGGGGTGGGGACGGCGGCCTTCGGCTTTGCCGGGGATTGCGCCATCTGCGGATGGCGCTTTGGGACGATGGGGGATTTCGCCCGCTGCGGCGGGCGGTAAAACTTTAATTTGCGGGGGCTGGGTGGGCATCGAGCCAGGCCTTTTCGCGGGTATGGCAGGTAAACAGTAGAATCTGCCGCTTCTGTGCCAGCTCCCGCAACAGGGAAAGTGCCGCCCCCATACGCTCGTCATCAAAGACGGCCAGGGCGTCATCCAAAACCAGGGGGGCTTCCGGCGGCAGTACCAAATCACAGATGGCCAGCCGCACAGCCAGATACAGCTGATCGCCGGTGCCGCTGCTCAATGCCTGCAACGGCCGGTTGATGGCCTGTCCCGCCGGGCGGGCCGTTACCTGCAAATTCTGGTCCAGCAATACCTGATCGTAACGGCCATCGGTGAGGCGGGCCATATACTGCCCTGCCAGCCGGTTCAGTTGGGGAGAAAAACGGGTCTGCAACGTCTCATTGGCCTGGGAAAGGGCGTCCAAGGCCAGATTCAGCGCATCCAGACGCCGCTGCATCCGGGCAATTTTAGAAGTCAGCACGGATTCCTTGGCGCTCCATTGGGCAGGGTCTCCATCGGCTTCCATGCGGCCCCGCCGCAGGTCCATTTGTGAGCGGACCTCGGTCAACTCCTGCCGCACTTCCTCCAATTGTCCGGCCACTTCCTCCGGGTCGCCGTCGTCTTCGGTGCCGTCGGCAACGGGCTCCGGCAGCGGTCCAATGGCCTCTTGCAGCGCGTCATACCGGGACCGGGCGTTCTGCTCTTCCCGCTGGGCGGCGGCGTAAAATTGCTGCAAATGAATGGCCCGCTGGATGGCGGCCTTGGCTTGTGTCACATCGACGACCTCCGGTGCAAAGGCCCGGACGGCAGCCATCAGCTCCGTCATCCGCTCTCCCAAATGGGTCATCTGAATCTCCCAGGCATTGCGCTGCCGCTTCAATTCCGCCGTCTGGCGGCTGTACTCCGCCAGCGTCTCCCGCCAGCCGTCGCACCGGTCCAGCAGTTCGTCCATGGAATCCACATCGTAATGGTCCAGAATGGCGCGGTACTGCATCCGGGCCCGATGGTTGCGGTTGGTCCGCGCTCCGGCCTGCACGGCAAAGACCACGGCCAGCACCAGACCAAAGGCCACCATGGGCCACAGCTTCAAAAACAGGCCCAGAATGGCCAGTGCGCCCATAACCACGGCAAAGCCGGTCATCCGGCCCGGCGCGCTGCCGTCATAGAGGGGCGGACACCGCAGCCGTTCCAACCGGGCGCATTCGGCTTCGACGGTCTCATGGATTTGCTCACTGGTCAGACCCTCAAAGCCCGGCGGACACTGGGGCGGTTCCAGCGGTGTCATGGGCTTCCGCAAATCCACCATGGATTCCAGCTGCCGCAGACCATCCACCGTGGCGTCCATCTGCCCCTGGGTGGCCGACAGCGTTTCCAGAGGGGGTAAAGTCGCCACACTATCGGCTTTCAGCCGCAGAAAGGCGGCCTTTTTCTCCCAGTCCTGACGGGCGGCTTCCAACTGCTGCCGTTTGCCGGAAAGGGCACGGGCCTGGAGCCGGGACAGCCGTTCCGCCAGCTGCTTTTCCTGCTCCGCCAGCTGTTCCCGGCGGACTTCCAGCTCCCGATATTCCCGGTTCAGCGTCTCCAGAGTTTCCATCTGCTGCCGTACCTGCCGCAGCTCCTCCTCGGCCTGGGGCAGCAGTCCCAAACGGTTGTGGCGCAGCCGGTTTCGCTGGTCCCGCAGCCGCTTTTCCACCTGGGTGTAGCTGAAGGATTCCTCGCCGGAGGACACCAGCGCATTGAGCCGGGCTTCCAACGCATGGTCGCCGCTGATGGCCATACACCGGAAGCTGAGAAACCCGCTGCGCTCGTAGACGCTGCGTTCCACACCGATGAGGGTTTGACCGCAGGTACTCTCTGTCAGGGGCACCGCGTTGCCCGTCTCGCTGTCAAAGGCGGAGAACTCCCGCATGGGCGCCCGGTCGGAGCCGGTGCGCTGGATGGTGACGGGGCGGCCCTGCCATTGCAGTTCCAGACTGCCCTCCATAGGCTGACCGCTCCAGGGTTTATATTTTGTTTTATCCGGCAGGTTGGTCCGGGAGGACCGCTGGGCTGTGTCGATGCCGTAGAGCATGGAGAGGAGAAAGGCGGCCCAGGTGGATTTGCCGGACTCGTTGGGGGCTTCGATGACGTTAAGACCCGGTTCCAGGTCCAGCTGTTCCCGTTCCAGCTTGCCGAAGGTGGCGGTCATGCGTTTGAGAATCAAAGTTCCGGCACCTCCCGTCCGTCCAGGGCCGCTACCCCCAGTTGGGCGGCCATCTCATATAATTCCCGGTCCTCGGCCCGCCGCTCATAGAGGGCCTGTAAAAACAGGCCCCGCAGCGTGTCCTGCCCCCGGGCTTCCCACAAATCCCGCGGGGCGTAGGTTTCATCCACAATGGTGAGACCGAAAAAGCGGGGGGCCAGCGATTCTTCCAGGGAGATTACATCCAGCCGGGGACTGGGGCCCGTCAGCACAATGCGGTAGATATCGTTTTCCGTCTCCGGCGGCAGGGCGTCCACAATGGATTGCCGCGGGTCTGCTCCGGCTTCCACGGTCAGAATCAGATACCGGCGGCTGTCCAGGGGGTGAAATTGTAAATCACACCCCTCCTCGGTGAGGGTTCCCACATAGACGCCGCGGGGGCCGGTCTCATCGAAGCCCCGGCCCATGGCGCAGCCGGGCCAGGCGTAGGCTGTTTTTCCGGCGTGAAGCAGGCCCGACGGGGCGTGGATGTGGCCCAGGGCCACATAGTCGGCGCCGCACTGTTCCAGCTGGGTTGTGGTGATGGCGTTATAGGGGCTGGCGGCGTTCTGCGCATCGCCATGGAGCAGGACAATGGCAGGCCGTTCGCCGCTGACCCGGAAGCCATCCAGCAGCGAAGGGGCCGACGGGCCGGTAAAGGCCGCGCCCCACAGTTCCAAGTCCAAATGGGGCAGCTGAAAGCCCTGCATGGACGGCTCTGTGAAAAAGTGGACGTTTTTGGGCCAGCCGCTTCGGATATAGGGGCTGTCGGGGCCGTAGGGGTCATGATTGCCGGGACTGATAAAGACCAGCGCCCGGCAGCGGGCCAGCTGGCGCTGCAACACCTCCAGCGTATCCGGGTATACCGTGGCACCGTCGAACAGGTCGCCGGCCAATAACAGCAGGTTGCACTGCTCCCCGTTGCACAGCTCCACAATCTGACCCAGCAGTTCCCGCTGCTCTCTCCGGCGGCGGGCGGCCTGTTCCGGCGGCAGGGCCGCAAAAGGGGAGTCCAGATGCAGGTCGGCGGCGTGGAGAAATTTAATTCTCATGGATGCGCACTCCTTCGGCGTGGACGCAGCGGCCGGTAGCCGTATCGATGGTGAAAACGGCACCCTCCAGCTTGCAGGGGCCGGGGGCGGCCTTGAAACGGGACGTCAGTTCGCCCCGGAAGCCCGCCACGGACTGCTCCGGTAGAACACCCAGAATGGAGCGGGCCGGGCCGGTCATGCCCAGGTCGGTGATGTAGCCGGTGCCCTGGGGGAGAATCTGACAGTCCGCCGTGGGAACGTGGGTATGGGTGCCCCAGACGGCGCTGACGCGGCCATCCAGATGGTAGCCCATGGCCAGCTTCTCCGAGGTGGCTTCGGCGTGGAAGTCCACCAGAATCAGCTTGGTGTCCAGCTGAGGCAACAGCTTTTCCATCAGCAAAAAGGGATTGTCAGGGCCGAAGGCCATGTCGCAGCGGCCAATGAGATTCACCACAGCCACAGGTCCGGCCTTGGTCTCAAAGACGCCCCAGCCCCGGCCCGGCTGCTGGGGCGGAAAGTTGGCGGGCCGCAGAAGATAGGGACAGTCTTCCATCATGGGGACGATGTCCCGACAGTTCCAGGTGTGATTGCCCAAGGTGATGACGTCGGCTCCGGCATCCAAAATCTCGTCGGCATGGGAGGGCGTCAGACCCACCATGGCGGCGTTTTCGCCGTTGACCACACAGAAATCCACACAATATTGCTGCTTCAGCTTTCGCAGCATGGTTCGGAGATATTTGACGCCGGCGGGGGATACCACATCGCCCACGGCCAGAATGTTCAGTTCCATAGGTCTCTCGCTTTCCTTATACAGTTCATTACAGTCAGTATACCGTGTTTCCGGTCAAAAAACAACTGTCCGGCGCACCAATCGGTCCCCTTCTTCATACTGTGAAGAAGAAGGAGGTGATTGCAATGGAAACCATCGATCCCAAACTGCAATCGGCCGTGTGGAACCGGGTGCTGGGGGCCGAACAGGATGCCCAGGAGGGAGAAACCGTGGTAACGGCGGAGGAGGTTCTGGCCTGGATGCAGGTGGAGAAGGACGCCTGGGCCAGATATCGCTATCTGTCTTGTAAAACCTGCGGCCAGGAGTCGGCGCAGCTGCGGAAAATGGCCGAGACGGAACTGTGTCATTTCCGTAAGCTCCACGCCATGTACTATCTGCTGACAGGCCATTGTGTCCAGGTCCAGGCAGCCCGTGCCGAGTGTACCACCTGTGTCAGCGAAGCCCTGCGGGCGGCGTACCAGGGAGAGCGGCAGGCCAAGCGGCTTTATGAGCAGGCTGCCGAGCGGTGGCCCGCCATGGCCGACGAATTTTACACCATGGCTGCCGACGAGGACTGCCACAGTAAGCACATTCGCTCCATGATCTGCAAGCGGCTTACATAATGATGTAACGCCCCAAAATTAAAGTTTTACTCGATTTTTTCAAAAAATCGCGGTTTCCAAAGGCAGAGCCTTTGGTCGCCCGCCGCAGCGGGCGAAATACCCGCGCCTCGCAAGGCGCGAAATGCCTCATCGTTTCTACCGCCATCCGCAGATGGCGGAATCCCCGGCCAAAGGCGAAGGCCCCCGGCTCCACCCCTATGGGGTGGCAGCCGGGGGCCTTTTGCGTTTACCAGGCAATCAGTCGTAAATGGACTCAGAATCCCATTCGAGGATTGCGCCGCTGTAGGCGTCGATGGTGAACTCATACTCCATGCTGTTGTAGTAGATGCTGCCCTCGTAGACCTGACGGCCATCGTCGTGGTCCAGGTGCATCCACAGGTCGGAAGCGGTAGCGCCGGGAACCTTGGCCAGGGCAATGGCCTGAATATCGGCCTCGGACTTGGCGGAACCGGTCTGCGTGGGGGCGTAACCCTCGGCATCATGGTCCATGCTGCGGATTTCACCGGTGGCGGCGTTGATCTCGTAGTCATACTCGGTACCGCCTGCGTAGAACTCTACGTCATAAACCTTTACGCCGTCGTCATAGTCCAGCTTGACTTTCAGATAGGCTGTGTCGGCTTCCTTCACACCGGCATCGTTCAGGGCGATGGACTTCGCTTTGGCTTCGTCAACGGCGGTACCAGTGGAGGTGCTGCCGCTGCTGGTAGCGGTGCTGTTGTTGGTGCTGCCGCTGCTGGCAGCGGTGTTGTTATTGGTGCTGGTGGCAGGATTGGTGTTGGTGCTGCTGGGGGTATAGCCCTCAATATCCTGGTCCATGCCGCGGATTTTGCCGGTGGCGGCGTCAATCTCGTAGTCATATTCCAGCTTGGTGGAGGCCACGTAGAACTCCACGTCATAGACGGCGGTGCCGTTGTCATAATCGGGCTTCACCACCAGATAAGCCGTATCGGCTTCCTGAACCCCGGCGTCAGCCAGGGCGATGGACTTGGCCTTGTTCTCATCGATGGAGGTGCTGGTGCCGCTGATGTCGGCGGCGTTGCCGGAGCCGGAATTGACAATGGCGGTGTTGCCGGTGGCGGCGTCATCCTTTTTGCCTTCGATGACCACACCGGTCAGGGCGTCCACGTCGTACTCATATTCGGCGGTGCCGTCGGAGAACTTCAATTCATAGTAGGCGGTGCCATTCTTGTCGTCCAGATCGGCGGTGGTAAAAACGGCGTCGGTGGTGGAGACACCGGCATCGGCCAGGGCGGCGTTCTTGGCGGCGTCCATGCCCACATAGCTGGGGGCCTGGGTCTTGGGGGAGCTGCCGCAGGCGGCCAGGGCCAGGGTCAACGCGGCGGCGGAAAGGGCAATGGTCATAGTCTTTTTCATAGAAAACACACCTTTCGGGAAGAAGTTTTTTTGTTGTCGTTGTTTCTTTGTAGCCTTATCATAGGCGGGTAAAATTAAAACAACATTAAAGCAGTGGGATTATTTTTCTTCCAGTGCAGCAGCCTGTTCGGCGGGGAACCGGAACGTAAAACAGCTGCCCCGGCCCGGTGTGCTGTCCACAGTGACCCGGCCCCCATGCAGATGGGCAATTTGCTGTACCATGGTCAATCCCAGACCTGTACCGCTGCCGCTGCGGGAGGGGTCCGCCTGATAGAACCGGGTAAAAATCTTATCCAGCTGGTCCGCCGCCATACCGGGACCGTCGTCCCGGACGCTGAGCAGAACCTCCCGGTCCACCCGCCGGAGGGTGACCCAGATGTTGCCGTCCGGCCTGCCGTAGCGGATGGCATTATTCAGAAGATTTTGCAGCAAACGGCTCAGCAGCATGACATCAAAGACCGCCGTCACATCCGGCTGGATATCCCGATGGAGGGTGACGCCCTCCGGCAGCTCCGGCTGCTCCTCACAGAGCACCGACACCAATTCGCTCAGGTCCGCCTCTTCAAAGGCTGCCCGCTGGGTGCCCTGTTCCAGCCGCGTCATCTGCAATAACTGCTGGACAAGGGCCTGCATTTTCCGGGCCTGCCGGTCGATGACGGCCATATCCTGCCGGTGTTCCTCCTCTGTATGGTGATGGGCTGCCTCGGCGCACTGGGCCAGAATAACGGCGATGGGCGTCCGCAATTCGTGGGAGGCGTCGGAGGTGAACTGCTTTTCGGCCTCAAAGGAGCGCTCCAACCGGGCAAACATGGAGTCAAAGGCCGTAGCCAGACGGCCCATTTCATCCCGGCCCGGTTTCAGACCGATGCGCCGGGACAGGTCCCGGCCCTCACCGATGGACTCAGCGGCGGCCACAATTTTGTCCAGAGGGCGGAACGCTGAGCGTACCACCACATAGGCCCCGACGCCGCCGACAGCCACCATCAGCAGAAGCAGCAAAAGGGAAATCTCCAGCAAATCCTCGGTGACGCCGGTGGATTCCGGCACCTGCATCAAACCCCGGACCCACAGACCGTCATTCCAGCTAAAGGGCAGCCAGAAATCCAAAATGTAGTATGCGTCGCCGTCGGCGGCGTATTCGGTCCGGAGGCTGCCGTTTTCAAAGGCGATATTGTCGGGACTGTCCAACGGCGGCTGACCGGCCAGCAGCGCCCCGCTCTCATTGTAGAGCAGCGTGTATACGCCGCTGCGGACAAAGGAAAACCCCTCACCCATAGACAATGTGCCATCCTCGGCGCGGGAAACGGCGGTCAGATTGGCACGGATGGTGGTTTCCAATTGGTTGGCGGCGTTTTCTGTGACGACGGTGCTGGTCACCGACATGAGAAAGAGCAACGACGCTGCCACCAGTACCAGCAGCAGCGCCGTGATCCACGCCGTCAGTTTGACTTTTACGGACATGGTCATTCCTCCCGCAGCACCCATCCGGCGCCCCGCACCGTGTGGATGAGCTTTTTGTCAAAGGGGGCGTCCACTTTCTTGCGCAGATAGGCAATATAGACGTCCACCACGTTGGAGCCCCCGGCGTAGTCATAATTCCAGATGTGGTTTTCCAGCTGGGCCCGGGACAGAACCGCCCCCTTGTTCCGCAGCAGGTATTCGAGAATGGCATATTCCTTGGCCGACAGATTGATGGTCTGCCCGGCACGGGTCACCCCATGGGTCACCGTGTCCAGGCTCAGATCTCCCGCCGTCAGTACGGTGGTTTTCTGCCCGCCATACTTGCGGGTGGCCGCCCGGATACGGGCCAGCAGCTCCGCCATGTCGAAGGGTTTGACCAAATAGTCGTCAGCCCCTAAATCGAGACCATCAATCCGGTCCTGGACGCTGTCCAGGGCCGTCAAAAAGATTACCGGCACGGCACAGCCCCGGCTGCGCAAAGTGCGCAGCACGGTGCGGCCGTCGGCTTTCGGCATCATAATGTCCAGCAGAATGCAGTCATAGTCGGCCCCGGCGGCATAGTCCAGGGCGTCGGCGCCGTCGTAACAGCTGTCCACACTGTACCCGGCCCGTTCCAATGCCTGTACCATCAGCCGGTTCAGGTCCTGCTCGTCCTCTGCCACCAGAATCCGCATACTACCGCGTCCTTTCTCTTTCTAATTTCACATTAAAGAATTTCCAGCTGCTTGGGAGCCAGCGTCAGGTTGGCACAGCCGTCCTTGCGCACCAGGACCATGTCCTCGATGCGGATGCCATAGGAGCCGGGAATATAGATGCCGGGCTCGGCGGTGACCACGGCGCCCTCAGGCAGGGGCTTTTCATTGTTGGGGTTGGCGTTGGGAGCCTCGTGGATTTCGATGCCCACGCTGTGGCCCAGGCCGTGGGTGAAATACTGGGCCAGACCCCGCTCTTCCAACACGGCCACGGCAGCGTTGTGCACGTCACAGCCGGGGGTACCGGCCTTGAATGCGCCGATGGCAGCCAACTGGGCGTCCAGCACGGCCTGATAGCTGTGCTGCATCTCATCGGTGGCGTGGCCGATGGCCACGGTCCGGGTCATATCGGAGCAGTAGCCCTGATAGAGGGCGCCAAAGTCAAAGGTGACAAATTCGCCGTCCTGGAGCGGCTTTTCCGACGGCACGCCGTGGGGCATGGAGCCGTTGGGACCGGAGACCACAATGGGGTCAAAGGACACGTTTTCCGCGCCACCTGCCAGCATGAGGAAAATCAGCCGGGCCGCCAGGAATTTTTCCGTGACGCCGGGGCGGATGTCGTTGTGGAGCTCCACCCAGGCCTGCTCGGCAATGCGCTGGGCCCGCATCATCCGTGCCACTTCCTCCTCGTCCTTGACGGCACGCAGGCGGTTCATCATGGCGGAAGCGCCGGTGAGCACGCAGGGCAGGGCTTCGGCATACCGGTCATGATCGGCCAGGGTCATGGCTTCCTCGTCAATGCCCAGCTTCTCAATTTTGTGGTCCCGAATAACCTGGGCGAACAGGTCTTTGTAGGGATGGGCCCGGTCCGTCAGGCCCACGTCCGCGCCGGTGATGCGCTTACCGGCGGATTCAATGTAACGGCTGTCGGTCCAGTACCAGGCATGATCGGGCGTAATGAGACACGCGCCATCGGTGCCGGTGGAGTCGAAATCCACAGCGTAAAAGCGATTGGCCCGACAGGTCAGCAGAACGCCGTCAAGACCGGCGTCGGGCAGGGCCTTCTGAATGGCTGCAATATGGTTCATGGGAAATGCCTCCATTGTATCGTAGTATCGTTTGATCTTATCCAGTATACCACCGCCGCGCCGCCGGGGCAAGAGGGATGCGCATCGGACCACGGACCGGCTGCGACGTTTGCATATCGCACGATTGAACAACGGCACAAAGAAGGCCGCCGTCCGCCACCCGCGCTGGGGTGGGGATGACGGTCTTGCGGTATGCGCCATGGCCTACAAAAAAATCGAGTAAAACTTTTATTTATGCGTGCTGGTGGAACCAGGGGACATAATGCAGGAGCCAGACGGCCAGCGCCGCCGCCAGGAATCCCACCAGCAACCCGGCAATTACATCCGTTGGATAGTGGACCACCAAATACAGCCGGGACAATCCCATCAGGGCCGCTCCGATCAGACACGGCCACAGCTTCCGTTTATTCAATAAAAACAGCGCCGCCATGGCCGCCATGGCCGCCGTAGTGTGGCCCGAGGGGAAGGAGTGGTCCGACTCTGTCTCCGCCCCGGCCTCCTGCCACCACTGGTGAAGCACGCGGGTTTCATCGGCATAGGGCCGATCCCGGCCCACCAGGGGCTTCAATGCCACATTGGTAAAGAGTGCGCCGATGGCCAATGCCAGCAGCACCGCCACGCCGTAGCGGCGCGTCCCGGACAGAGACGCCAGCACCAGACCCAGCACAATCAGCCCCAGGCCCGCCTTCCCAAACAGGTCCAGCCCACGGGCCAGGGGACCCAGCACCGCGTCGGCGCTGCTCTGCTGTATGGCGTGCACCGCTCCCAGCACCGCCGTGTCAAACTCTGCAAAGGCGGAATCCAGCCACAGGGCTGCCGCCGTCGGTTCCATCATAATAGAATAAACTCCTTTCGGGGATTTTTCACCATTGTACCGTATGATTGCGCTATGCACAAGGACAGCTTTTCCTTTTTGGCACATGTTCATAAATATTTCAAAAAAGACCTATTGACAACGGCGGGGGAGAGTGGTAAAGTACAGTTAGCACTCAGGGATGACGAGTGCTAAAACAAAGAGGAGGCACAGACCATGGAATTGACCGAGCGGAAAAAGAAAATCCTTCGGGCCATCGTGGACTGCTACATCCAGACGGCGGAGCCGGTGGGCTCCAAGGCCATCGCGGCCATGCCGGGCATGGACGTCTCCTCCGCCACCATCCGCAATGAGATGGCGGACCTGACTGAGATGGGCTATCTGGAACAGCCCCACACGTCGGCCGGACGCATCCCGTCCCCGGCGGGCTACCGGCTCTACGTCAACGAACTGATGGAGGGCTACCGGCTGTCCATCGACGAGACCCAAAGCCTCAACGAGGCCATGGAGCTGAAGCTCCAGGAGTTTGACAAGGTTATGACGCAGGTGGGCAAGATGGTTTCCAACTGGACCAACCTTCCGGCCTACGCCGTGACGTCCCGTGTGGGACAGCTGCCCACAGTCAAGCACTTTGAGATTCTCAGCGCCGACACCGGCAGCTTTATTCTGGTGGTCATGACCAATACGGAGACCGTCAAGAACAAGCTCATCAAGCTGCCCCTGAACATTCAGGAACAGGATTTGAAACTTTTGTCGGCGGTCCTCAACGCCAGTCTCACCGATTTGAGCGCCGAGCAAATCACGCCGGAGATTCTCAGTAAAATCCGGAAATCCGCCGGAGCTGCCGCCGATCTGGTGCCCATCATCGTGGATTACACGGTGCGCATTTTGCAGGAGCAGCAGCACAACGATGTGTATTTGACCGGACAGATGAAGCTGCTGGGCCAGCCCGAATACCGGGATGTGGAAAAGGCCCAGGAGGTGCTGTCCACCCTGGATGAAGAGGTCATCGCCAATCTCCCGGCGCCCACCGACGGGCCGGTGCAGATTCTCGTGGGACCGGAAAACATCGCCAAGGAGCTGAAAGACACCTCTGTGGTGATGACCCGGTTTGACATCGGCGATGGAATGCAGGGTATGATTGGCGTGGTGGGACCCACCCGCATGGATTACGCTCAGGTCACGGCCCGGCTCAGCTACTTTGCCGAGGGCCTCGGCCGTATGTTTGGAAAGAATGAATTACCGCCGGCCAAAGAGTCCGACGGCGGTACGGAATAAAGGATGTGTAGTACCATCATGGCAAAGGAAACCAAGCAGAATCCCCAGGCTCAGGAGCCCGAGGAGCAGGAAGTGGAGGAAGCCGTTGAGACGGCTGAAACCGCCCAGGAGCCGGAAAACACCGACGCCCAGCGGCAACAGCTGGAACAGCAGCTCCAGGAGGAGCAGGATAAATACCTGCGGCTTCTGGCCGAATACGACAACTTCCGCAAGCGCAGCCAGAAGGAAAAGGACAATCTCTACACCGACATCCGGGTAGAGACTGTGGCCAAGTTCCTGCCGGTTTATGACAATCTGGAGCGGGCACTGAACCAGCCCACCGCCGATGAGGCCTATAAAAAGGGCGTGGAAATGACCATGACCGGCCTGATGGAAGTGCTGGAAAAGCTGGGTGTGGAGTCCTTCGGCAACGTGGGCGACACCTTCGACCCCAATATGCACAACGCCGTCATGCACTGTGAAGACGAGAACTTCCCGGAGAATGTCCTGTGCGAAGTGTTCCAGAAGGGCTTCCGCATCGGCGAGAAGGTGGTCCGCTTCGCCATGGTCCGTGTGGCCAACTGACGGAATTGCCGTCACTGAATTTGTAAACACTAGGTTTTATATAGTAGGAGGAATTGTTTATGTCTAAGATTATCGGTATCGACCTTGGTACCACGAACTCTTGCGTCGCCGTTATGGAAGGCGGCGAGCCCGTTGTCATCGCCAACGCCGAAGGCAACCGTACCACTCCCTCTGTCGTCGCGTTCTCCAAGACCGGCGAGCGCATGGTGGGCCAGGTGGCAAAGCGCCAGGCCGTCACCAACCACGACCGCACCATTGCATCCATCAAACGTCACATGGGTTCTGATTACCGCGTGACCATCGACGATAAGAAGTACACCCCCCAGGAGATCAGCGCCATGATCCTGCAGAAGCTGAAGGCTGACGCCGAGGCTTATCTGGGCGGCCCTGTCACCGAGGCGGTCATCACCGTTCCCGCTTACTTCAACGACGCCCAGCGTCAGGCCACCAAGGACGCCGGTAAGATCGCCGGCCTGGAGGTCAAGCGTATCATCAACGAGCCCACCGCTGCCGCTCTGGCTTACGGCGTGGATAAGGAAAGCGACCAGAAGATTATGGTCTACGACCTGGGCGGCGGCACCTTCGACGTGTCCATTCTGGAGATCGGTGACGGCGTCATCGAGGTTCTGGCCACCAACGGTGACACCCACCTGGGCGGCGACGACTTCGACGAAGAGATTATCAAGTATCTGATTGCCGAGTTCAAGAAGGCTGAGGGCATCGACCTGAGCAACGACAAGGTCGCCATGCAGCGTTTGAAGGAGGCCGCCGAGAAGGCCAAGATCGAGCTGTCCGGCGTTACCACCACCAACATCAACCTGCCTTATATCACCGCCGACGCCACCGGCCCCAAGCACCTGGACGTGACCCTGAGCCGTGCCAAGTTCAACGAGCTCACCGCCCGTCTGGTGGAAGCCACCATGGGCCCCGTCCGTCAGGCCATGGCTGACGCCGGTCTCTCCGCCAGCGATCTGAACAAGGTCCTGCTGGTGGGCGGCTCCACCCGTATCCCCGCCGTGCAGGAGGCTGTTAAGGGCATCACCGGCAAGGAAGGCTTCAAGGGCATCAACCCCGATGAGTGCGTGGCCGTGGGCGCTGCCATCCAGGGCGGCGTGCTGGGCGGCGACGTCAAGGGCCTGCTGCTGCTGGACGTGACCCCCCTGAGCCTGGGCATTGAGACCATGGGCGGCGTGTTCACCAAGCTCATCGAGCGGAACACCACCATCCCCACCAAGAAGAGCCAGATCTTCTCCACCGCCGCTGACAACCAGCCCTCTGTTGAGGTCCATGTGCTGCAGGGCGAGCGTGAGATGGCCGCTTATAACAAGACTCTGGGCAAGTTCCAGCTGACGGGCATCGCTCCCGCTCCCCGTGGCGTGCCCCAGATCGAGGTTACCTTCGACATCGACGCCAATGGTATCGTCAACGTGTCCGCCAAGGACCTGGGCACCGGCGCCGAGCAGAAGATCACCATCACCGCTTCCACCAACCTGTCCAAAGAGGATATTGATAAGGCCGTTAAGGAGGCCGAGCAGTATGCCGCCGAGGATAAGGCCCGCAAGGACGAGGTGGACACCCGCAACACCGCTGATCAGGTCATTTACCAGACCGAGAAGACCCTCAACGACCTGGGCGACAAGCTGACCGACAGCGACAAGGCTCCTGTCCAGGCCGCTGTGGAGAAGCTGAAGGAGACCATCAAGGGCACCGATGTCCAGGCCATTAAGACGGCCACCGACGACGTACAGAAGGCCCTCCAGGCCATCGGTGAGAAGATCTACCAGGCTGCCGGTGCTGCCCAGCAGGGTGCTCCCGACGCAGGCGCCGCCGGTCAGAACAATGACGGCGTGGTGGATGCCGACTACGAGGTTGTGGACGACAACCAGTAAGTAAATTGGAATTTTCCAGCCCCCGCGGCCCGGCCCGGGGGCTGACTTCCCGTAATGATACATCACCAGACAAGAGGTGAAGATTCCCATGGCAAACGAGAACAAAAGAGACTATTATGAGGTGCTGGGCGTAGAAAAGAGCGCATCCGACGCCGAATTGAAGAAGGCATACCGCAAGCTGGCCATGAAATATCACCCGGACCAGAATCCCGGCGACAAGGCCGCCGAGGAACGGTTCAAGGAGATCAATGAGGCGTATGAGGTCCTGTCGGACCCGGACAAGAAGGCCCGGTATGACCAGTACGGCTTTGCCGGTGTAGACCCCAACTTTAACCCCGGCGGGGGCTTCGGCGGCGGTTTTGGCGGGGGCTTCGGTTTCGGCGACCTGGGCGATATCTTCGGCGACTTCTTCGGCTTCGGCGGCGGCAGCAGCTCCGCCCGGCGCAACGCACCCCAGAAGGGCCAGAATGTCATGGCCCAGGTGGAGATCACCTTTGAAGAAGCCGCGTTCGGCGTGGAAAAGGAGATCACGGTCCCCGTCATCGAGGAGTGCGCCAAGTGCCACGGCTCCGGCTGCGCCGAGGGCTGCACACCGGAGACCTGCTCCACCTGCGGCGGCACCGGTACGGTGCGCACCACCCGTCAGACGGCGTTCGGCACCTTTGCCCAGCAGTCGGCCTGTCCCAAGTGCGGCGGCGCGGGTAAGACCATCAAGGACCCCTGTCCCACCTGTAAGGGTAAGGGCAAGGTCCGCCGCAATAAGAAGCTGACGGTGAATATCCCCGCCGGTATCGATCACGGCCAGAGCGTCCGCATCCGCGGCGAGGGCAACGTGGGCTCCAACGGCGGTCCCAGAGGCGATTTGCTGGTGACCGTGGCCGTGAAGCGCCACAAGTTTTTTGAGCGGGATGGCGCCAATATCCTCTGTGAAATCCCCATTACCTTTACACAGGCGGCACTGGGCGCCGATATCGATGTGGAGACGCTGGACGGTAAAGTTCGGTACCATATCCCTGAGGGTACCCAGACTGGCACCACATTCCGGCTCAAGGGCAAGGGCATGTATAATGTGGGCTATAAGACCCGCGGCGATCAATATGTGACTGTAGTGGTCCGTACCCCCACTAAGCTGACCAAAACGCAGAAGGAATTGCTGCGGCAGTTGGAGAATGCTCCCGACGATGACGCGGAGCCGTCCAAAATCAAAGGTTTTTTTGAGAAGCTCAAGGACAACTTTGAAAGCTAAGATTTAAAAGTTTTACTCGATTTTTTCTATGGGGCAACTTGCCGCCGGTGTGTCTGCGGGTGTCGCCGGGCCTTTTGCGCCATAGCTGCGGCCCAGCTTCTTGCCATACATCCAGTATGGCGGCGAAGCTGGGCCTTGCTCTGACACAAAATTCCTCGCCGACACCTCTTGCCAACCGGCAGCGCGCTGCCCAAATCGCAGTTTCCAAAGGCAGAGCCTTTGGTCGCCCGCCGCAGCGGGCGAAATTCCCTATCGCCCCCAAGCGAAATCCGCAGATGGCGCAATCCCCCGGTAAAGCCAAAGGCCGTCGGCCCCACCCCAACGAGGGTGGTGGCTGACGGCCTTATTTGCTGTGTTGTTTGTCGGTGCGCACAGCGACGGGACATGCAGGTTCCACCCTGTGAGAAAAGGGGCGGCGGTACAATATGGACGTGCTGCCGAACACAGCACGCCCATATCCTATAACAGAAACCTTATTCCGTTACAGCTTCGGCCCAGCTGTTATCCACCAGGTCCTCGAAGTTTACACGCTCGGAAAGCTCTCCGGCCTGCTCCATAACGTCCATAAGACGGTCCAGAGCGTCCGGCTCCATTACCGGCGTGGCGTTCCAGGCGTCAATGTCCAAATGGCGCTGGCATACGGTTTCCAGAATTTCCAAATCCGTGTCGGGGAACTGGGGCTCGATGGCCTCGGCAATTTCCGCCGCCGTGTGGGTCAGTACCCATTCCTGACCACGGGCAATAGCACGGGTCATGGATTCGATAATTTCCGGATGCTCCTCCATGTAACTCTCGTTGGCGAAAAAGGCCGTATAGGGAATTTCGCCGCTCTCCTGGCCGATGGAGGCCAGAATGTAACCCTTGCCCTCCTGGACCACCTGGGTGGCTGTGGGCTCGAACAGGGCCACATAATCGCCGGTGCCGCCGGTGAATGCGCCTGCCATCATGTTAAATTGGATGGAGGTATCCACCACGGCGTCCTCGTGGGGAATGACACCGTTTTGCCGCATGACATATTCCAGCGTCATCTCCGGGACACCGCCCTTGCGGCCGCCGAGAATGGTCGTGCCCTTGAGGTTTTCCCACGAAAATTCCTCATCGGTGCGGCCAACCAGGAAGGAGCCGTCCCGCTTGGTCAGCTGGGCAAAAATCTTCGGCGCGTCCTCCCGGCCCTCCAGATGGACGTAGATGCAGGCCTCCGGCCCGGCCAGACCAATGTCCGACTGGCCCGACAGAACGGCGGTCATGACCTTGTCGGCGCCGCCGCCGTTGGTCAGCTCCAGTTTCAGACCTTCTTCTTCAAAGAAGCCCAGCTCCATGGCTGCATAGAAAGGGGCATAGAATACCGAATGGGTCACTTCGTTGACCGATACGGTGGTCAGGTCCTCTTTCTTGCCGCAGCCGGCCAGGGTGCTCAAGAGCAGCACCAGAGCCGTCATTCCCAGGATAATTCGTTTCATACTGTCACTCCCATATATTTTTTCAGCACCTTTTCCAGCCACAGGATGCACCAGTACATCAGCGCAGCCGCAGCGGCCAGGAGCAGCACCGTCGCCATGACCAGGTCCATCTGAAAGACCTGGGAGCCGTAGACGATCAGATACCCCAGTCCGGCTCTGGACACGAGGAATTCACCCATGATGACGCCGACCCAGGAAAGGCCCACATTGACCTTGAGGGCGTTGATCATGGTGGTAAAATTGGCGGGCAGTACCAGTTTTAAAAGAATCTGCCGCCGGGTGGCCCCCAAGGTCCGCATTAGACGGATTTTCTGGGGGTCCGTGGAGAGAAAGCCATTGTGCATTTCCAAAATGGTCACAATCAGGGAAATGGCCAGCGTCATTGCGATGATAGAGCCGGGACCGGCTCCCATCCACACGATAAACACCGGCCCCAGGGCCGTTTTGGGCAATGCGTTGAGTACCACCAGATAGGGGTCCAAAACCCTGGAAAGAAAGGGGCTCCACCAGAGTAAAATGGCAATGACGGTACCCAGCAGCGTCCCCAGGGCGAAGCCTGCCACGGTTTCGCCCACGGAGGTGCCCACATGGAGCAGCAGCTCCCCGGACACTGTCAGGTCCACCAGCGTCTCCCAGACACGGCTGGGACTGCTGAAAATAAAGGCGTCGATGAGACCCGCCCGGGACGCCCCTTCCCAGGCTGCAAAGAGGGCCACCAGCAGCCCGATGCGCAGCAGAAACACGGCCGCCTTCCGCTGTTTCTGCTTTTTTAAGTACAGTTGCCGCTGGGGCGACAAAACCTGCTCATCCATGGGTGTCCAGCTCCTTCCAGATGGCGTTGAAATAGTGGCGGAATGACGGGTGATCCCGCCGTTCCAGAGGCGGCAGGTGGCGCAGCTCCGCCAGGTCGTAGATGGCACGGACGGTGGCAGGGCGGTTGGACAGGACCACAATGCGGTCCGACAGGCTGATGCTCTCGGAGATGTCATGGGTCACCAGCAGAGCCGTCTTGCCCTCCTGGCGGATGATGGCGTAGATGTCCGCCGACACCGAAAGCCGCGTCTGATAGTCCAGGGCCGAAAAGGGTTCATCCAGCAGGAGGATTTTGGGGTCTGTAGCCAGGGTGCGGATCAGGGCGCACCGTTGCCGCATACCGCCGGACAGCTGAGACGGCGTCTTGTGGGCAAATTCCGCCAGACCGTACCGGTCCAGCAGGTCCTTGGCCCGTTCCATGCCTTCTTTGCGTCCGGCCCGATGGAGCTCCGGGCCCAGGGTCACGTTGGCCCAGATGGTCCGCCAGGGGAACAGCTGATCCTTCTGGGGCATGTATCCGATTTTCGGCGAGGGCCCCGTCACGGCTTCGCCGTCCACCAGAGCCCGGCCGCCGGAGGGCTGCTCCAGTCCGGCAATCACCGACAGCAGCGTCGATTTCCCGCAGCCGGACGGCCCCACCAGACTGACAAACTCCCCCTGGGCCAGGGAAAAGCTGACGTCCCGCAGAGCCTCCACCTGGCTGTCGGGCGATTGGTATGTGAGATCGATTTGATCCAGTTGCACGATCATGCCGATTCATGGCTCCTTCCGTCGATTTGAAGCAGAAACGCTCCATGACCCATCCTATGACTTTTTGTTAAATTTGTGCCAACCCTCTGGAAATTGTGCAGATTCCATAAAATATGCCGGGAAAATTCCGAAGAAATTCGGCGCGTATTTGGCGAAATTCTGTACCACTTTTTTCGATTCTGTGATAGAATAAGGGTAATCGGGTTTACCGATTTCATTTTTAAATCTAAGTTAGATGGAGGTAACCGGATGAAGCAAGAGAGCCATCGTCGACTGGGCCGGTATCTGATTGAGCAGTTGGACAACCAGCCCAAGCGCCGCCATGCCAAAGCATTCCTCATTGGGTGCATCGAGCCAGACCGCAACCCCTTTACCTACCTGAAAGGTTCGATCCGTGCAAAATGGTTCTACGGTCACAACTATCAAAACGCCCAGCGCTGGATTGAGAAGACCATTCGCCGTCTTCAGAACAAGAGCAGCTGGAACCTCTTTGATTACTACCGCCTCGGTTTGGTGATTCATTACACCTCCGACGCCTTTACCTACGTCCACAACAACTGCTTCAACGAGCCCATCAGCGAGCACCTGGCCTATGAAAACCAGCTGCAGCAGATGTTCTTCCAGCGGATGGAGGAATTCCGCGTTCGCCATGAGGCCCGCATGCGGGATATCAATGAGGTGTTCCGTAATCTCCATGACCAGTATTTGGAGGTCAGCGCCGATGTGCATCGGGACTGCCAGTACGTTCTGGAGATGACCAACCGGGTCTTCCGGCAACTGCTGCCCGAGGCCGCTGCAGAATTGGCATAATTCACAAGAGGATGCTGGATTTAGCATCCTCGTTTTTTACAAATTGTACACTCCTTAAATTTCCGCTAAGTCACAGGAATTTTACAATACTTTGCATTGACACGTCCCTGGGGGCGTGGTATGATAGGACAAATCCAAGGTAATCGAGGTGACAGTGTTGGAATTGGCATTGCGACAGAATGGAGAATCTCTTTTGGACTGGATGGCCAGACAGATATCCTGCGAATATCTTTCCGATCTGCGACAATTGACAGAACAGCAGCGGAAAAGTCTGAGCGCCGCCCTGAAGACCGTAAAGGCTGACGAGAGTGAGCTCCGCCAGTGGAACGACGCACTTACTTACCTGTTTCACGATTCCGCAGCCCAAAAATCGGCGGCGGCAGCACGGGAGATGCTTCTGCGACAACTTAACAATCAACGACAGCAGTAATGCTGCCTTTTTTTGCGAGGAAAAAACAAAAGATGTACCAGTTTCTTACGCCCTTTGGGGTAATGGAAAATGAGGTACAAAAGCTTCCTGGACGTTTCATTTCTGAGCGTATGCGTGGTGGGCTGAAAACGCATGAAATTTTATGCACTTCTGGTTTAGAAGCTGGAAAATTCGGGCATTCTATCCCCGGAGGTGCAAAACATGCAAAATCAACCGAAACAACCATTGGAAGCCATTGTAAAGTTCTTCAGGGATAAGGGATACTACATGGTCTTGGCCCTGTGCGTGGCCGCCGTCGGCGTGTCCGGCTATCTGTTTGTGCGGACGGCGTCGGATACGGAGCCCGTGGGGGAGCAGCCCACCCTGTCGGTACCCCTGACCACTGAAAAGGACGACGAGGAAACGGAAAAGCCCCAGTCCAACCAGCGGCCCGTGGTCTCCACCGGCGGAACTGAGGCACTGACGGAGGACAGCATGGAGACGGCCCAGGAGCAGCAGCCGGAGGTGAAGACCGTCACCGTGCGGCCTTTGGAGGGCGATACCGTGGGCAACTACTCCGTGGATGCTCTGGCCTATAACACCACCACCCAGGACTGGAGAACCCATGAGGGCATCGACATTGCCGCCGCCGCCGGTACCGAGGTGGTAGCCGCCCGGGCTGGCACCGTGTCCGCTATTTATGAGGACGACGCCTTCGGCACCACGGTGGTGGTGGACCATGGGGACGGCTATGAGAGCCGTTACGCCAGCCTCAACGCCGAGCCGGCTGTGGCCGTGGGCGATGTGGTAAACGCCGGCGATGTGCTGGGTACCGTGGGTACTACAGCGTCGGTAGAACTGGCCCAGGACAGCCACCTGCACTTTGCCGTTTACCACAACGGCGAAACCGCTGACCCGGAGCAATTCCTGGCCGGTGCATAAGAAAATCCTAAGACAGCGCCGCACACGGCGCGAAATCCCCACCCGCCGCAACGGCCCCGTCCCCACCCCGTGCAGGGGTGACGGACGGGGCCGTTCTACATATTTTTCCACTGGATTTTTGGGAATTTTCCACGTAAACTATAGTAAATTGCCATCAATAGGAGGATATTCCCTTGCATCATATGTACATATTCCGGGCGGCGGCCGCGCTGCTGTGCGCGGCGGTGCTGGCTGCGCCCGCCCAGGCGCGGGTCAGCCTGTCCTATATCAACGGCCCAGGCTCCGCTGCCGCCGTTTCATCGACCCAAGGGGCATTGAATCAGGTGAGCCCCGCCTGGCTGGAGCTGAACCCGGATGGCAGCCTGCGGCTGACGGGGGCCAGCCGGTCCTTTGTGGAGGAGATGCACCGGCAGGACATGGCCGTGCTGCCGTTTTTGTCCAACCACTGGGACCGGGCATTGGGCCAGGCGGCGTTGGACAACCGGGAAGGGTTGACAGACCAACTGGCCCAGCTGGTCCGGGACTACGACCTGGACGGCATCAGTCTGGACATGGAGAACATGACCAAGGAACATGCCGACGAGTATACCGATATGGTGCGGCTCCTGCGGCAAAAGCTGCCCAAAGGGAAGCAAATCGCCGTAGCTGTGGCGGCCAATCCCCGGAATTTCATCACCGGCTGGCATGCGTCCTATGATTATGCGGGTCTGGCGGAGTGGGCCGACTATTTAATGCTGATGACCTACGATGAGCACTACCGAGGCGGCGAGGCCGGGCCGGTGGCGTCGGTGGACTTTGTGGAACAGAGTATCCGCTACGCGTTGGAGCAGGTCCCAGCGGAGCAACTGGTCCTGGGCGTGGCCTTTTATGGCCGCATCTGGGGTACGGACAATGTGGATGTGCAGGGTGTGGGCATCCGGGAAGTACAGCTGTCCCAGCTGATGGAACAGTACGGCACCGGTACGGCCTATGATGAAACCGCGGCAGCCACCGTTTCCACCCTGGTCATCCCTGAGACGGCGTCGGTGTCTGTGGCCGGTGTGCCCCTGACAGCGGGAGAATACACCGTCTGGCACAGCGGAGAGCAGGGCCGGAAAGAGATTTTAAAGCTGGTGGAGGAGTATGACCTGCTGGGAGCGGGCAGCTGGAGTTTGGGCCAGGAGACCGCCGACACCTGGAACTACTACAATCTGTGGCTCCATGGAGCATATTTTGATGATTTGGTGGGGCATTGGAGCCGGAATGAGGTGGCCCAGGCCGTTCATGAGGGATGGGTCCGAGGCGTGGACGAGAGCCGGTTCGCCCCGGAGAGCATCCTGACCCGCGCACAGACGGCAGCTCTGCTGAATCGTCTGTTGGACCTGCCTGCCGGAACAGCTTCCTTTACTGATACAGATGGCCACTGGGCGGAATCGGACATTGCCGCCGCTGCCGCTGCCGGATTGGTAGAGGGCAGGGGAGAGGGAATCTTTGCCCTCGACGCGCCGGTGACCCGGCAGGAGTTGGCCCTGATGCTGTACCGGGCTGCCGGGTCTCCCAAGACCGACAGTGACGCATTGCGGGACTACCGCGACGGGGAAAGCGTCAGCGATTGGGCCAAATCCGCCATGGCCTGGGCCGTGGAGCAGGGGATTCTCACCGGCAGCGGCGGGAAGCTGCTGCCCCGGACCGGTACTACCCGTGCCCAGGCGGTGACGCTGCTGGCACGGTATGCCGAGACCCTTTGACAGCGGAGGACCCATAAGGTATACTGGAGGCAAACGCAACTTAGGAGGGATTCTGTTATGAATCTGGGTATTTTGGGGGCGGGACGCATTGCCGTCACCATGGCGGAAACGGTCCGCAAGCTCAACGAAAGCGGGAACCACGAGGTAAAGCTATACGCCGTGGCCGCCCGGGACCTGGACCGGGCCCAGCGGTTTGCCGCAGACAACGGCGTGGAAAAAGCATTCGGTTCCTATGAGGCTATGCTGTCGGACCCAGCTCTGGACTTTGTGTACATTGCCACGCCCCACTCCCATCACTATCAGCACATCAAACTGTGTGCCGACCACGGCAAACACATTCTCTGTGAAAAAGCCTTTACGGTCACGGCCCGGCAGGCTGATGACGCCATCCGCTACGCCAAGGACAAGGGCGTACTGGTCACCGAGGCCATCTGGACCCGCTACCAGCCCATGCGGCAGACCATCCATGAGGTGTTGGCCTCCGGTATGATTGGTGAGCCGAAAATGTTGACAGCTAACCTGTGCTATGCCATCACCGACAAGGAGCGCATGGTGCTGCCGGAACTGGCTGGCGGTGCGCTGCTGGATGTGGGCATTTACGCGCTGAACTTTGCCGAAATGGTGTTTGGCCATGCCGACGGTCTCCAGGGCAGCTGCACCAAGAACGAGAATGGTGTGGATATGACCGACAGTATGACGCTGACCTGGAATGACGGCCGGGTGGCGGTGCTGAACGCGGCGGCCACCTGCGTGTCGGACCGGTATGGTATTATTTATGGTACCAAGGGGTATATGGTGGTGGAAAACATCAATAATCCCCAGGGATTGAAGGTGTATAATGACCGCTATGAGCTGGTGCAGAGCATGGATTGCCCGACCCAGCTGACAGGCTATGAATATGAGGTGTTGGAGACGGCACGGTGCATTTCCGAGGGCCTGTTGGAGTGCCCCTCCATGCCTCATAGTGAGACCATCCATATGATGGAGGTCATGGACGCCCTGCGGGCGCAGATGGCTGTCCGGTACCCCTGCGAGGGGCTGAATTAAAAGTTTTACTCGATTTTTTCTTGTGAGGACTACCCACCGCCCGTGTGTCTGCGGTGCTCGCCGGGCCTTTTCCGCCATGCCTGCGGTGTGGCTTCTTGCCATACATCCAGTATGGCTGCAAAGCCGCAAGGCCGACGGCCCCACCCCCAAGGGGGTGGAGGCCGTCGGCCTTCTTATTCCGTGCAAAAAAAAACCGGCTGCTTTCTGCAGAAAGCAGCCGGGAGACCATATGCCAATTACAGAGCCTTCTTGGCAACCTCAACCAGGGAGGCGAAAGCGGTGGCATCGGTGATGGCCAGCTCGCTCAGAGCCTTACGGTTCATCTCCACGCCGGCCTTCTTCAGACCGTACATGAAGCGGGAGTAGTTGATGCCGAAGGGAGCCACAGCGGCGGAAATACGGGAGATCCACAGCTGACGGAAGTCTCTCTTCTTCAGGCGGCGGCCCACATAGGCGTAAACGCCGGACTTCTTGACGGCCTGCTTGGCCATCTTGAAGTGGGTGGACTTGGAACCCCAGTAGCTCTTGGCCAGCTTCAGGGTCTTGTTTCTTCTCTTGCGCGTCATCATTGCGCCTTTAACTCTTGCCATAGTTCAATAATCCTCCTATTAAAGATACACAGTACACCCGAATTATTTGTACGGGATCAGCTTCTTGCAGGTAGCCTCGTTGGTGACATCGGCGTAGCCGGTCTGACGCAGGCCACGGGTGCGCTTGGTGGTCTTCTTGGTGAGGATGTGGCTCTTGTAAGCGTGGGCTCTCTTGACCTTACCGGACTTGGTGAGGCTGAATCTCTTCTTGGCGCCGGAATGGGTTTTCATCTTAGGCATGGGTGGGTTCTCCTTCCGAAAATGGTTTACTTGGCGTTCTTGGGGCTGAGGAACATGGACATATGACGTCCGTCCAGCTTGGGATTCTTCTCCACATTGGCAACCTCGGTACAGGATTCGCCGAACTTCTTCAGCAGGTCCTCACCGATGGACGTGTGGGCCATCTCGCGTCCGCGGAACCGGACGGTGACCTTGACCCGGTTGCCGTCTGCCAGAAACTTCTGGGCATTCTTCAGCTTGACGTTGAAATCGGCCACGTCAATGTTGGGAGACATCCGGACTTCCTTGATCTCCACGACCCGCTGATTCTTCTTTGCTTCCTTGTCCTTCTTGACCTGCTCAAAGCGGAATTTGCCGTAGTCCATAATCTTGCACACGGGGGGCACGGCGTTGGGAGAGATCTTGACCAGGTCCAGATCCTTCTCAAAGGCCATATTCAGTGCGTCCGTGGAGGACATAATGCCCAGCTGTGTGCCGTCGGCACCGATTACACGAACTTCCTTGTCGCGGATCTCCTCGTTGAGCTGATGATCTAGTTTGCCGATGGGAAAGCACCTCCAATTCAAAAGAAACAAAAATGAGCGGGAGCTCCAGGAGCACCCGCACACAAACAAATCCACCTCTTGCGAGATGGTGAAACGCTGTGTTGACCTGTTGGCTCGTTCGCCGAAGGTGAGGCGCGTGCTTCCGCTCCTTCTTTGTTGTTACCGAAGTATTATAACGAATGTTTTTCCTGTTGTCAACCGAAAATTCAAAAGAAATTTCAGAAATTATAATACTTTCCCCTTGCAAAGTAATAAAAAACATGATACCATTACCATATCCCGCGCACATGTGCGCATCCTACAAAGACAATACGAGGTGAACGCTGTGAATATGGCTCCCAAATACTATATCGTGGAGGCGGAGGCCCTGCCGGAGGTCTTTTTGAAGGTGGCCGAGGCCAAACGAATGCTGGAGACCGGTGAGGCCGCCACGGTCAACGAGGCCGCCCGGGCGGTGGAGATCAGCCGCAGCGCTTTTTATAAATACCGCGACAGCATCGCCCCTTTCCAAAACCTGATGGCCGGCCGGATTATCACCTTCCAGCTGGTCCTCATCAACAAAGCGGGTCTGCTGTCGGCCATTTTGTCCATCTTCGCCGCCAGCGGCGCAAACATTCTGACCATCAATCAGTCCATCCCCACCAGCGGCGCGGCCATGGTGACCATCTCTGCCGAAACCACCGATTTGGTGTGCTCCGTGGAAGAACTCCTCAAGGAGATTTCCGCGGAGAACGGCGTGGTCAAGGCCGAAATCGTGGCGGGATAACCATAAAAGGAGATCGATATCGTTGCATAGCTTTACGTATCAAGTGCCCACCGAAGTGGTGTTCGGCACAGACACCCATTTGCAGGCAGCACAGTATGTGAGAAAATACGGCGGCAGCCGGGTTCTGGTGATCTACGGCGGCGGCAGCGCCGTCCGCTCCGGTCTGCTGGACCGGGTCTGTGAAGGACTGCGGGACGACGGCCTGACGGTGGAAACCTTGGGCGGTGTCCAGCCCAACCCCAGAGTGGCCCTGGTAAGAGAGGGTGTACAAAAGGCCCTGACCATGCAGACCGACTTTATTTTGGCCGTGGGCGGCGGCAGCGTCATCGACACGGCCAAGGCTGTGGCCCATGGCGCAGCCAATCCCGACCTGGATGTATGGAATGACATCTGGCTGCAGCCGGCCAATTTAAAGAAGTCCATGGCCGTGGGCGCGGTGCTGACCATCCCCGCCGCTGGCAGCGAGACCAGCGACTCGGCGGTGCTCACCGATGGTGACAGCGGCATGAAGCGGGGTCTTAACACCCAGCTGAACCGCCCGGTATTCGCCATTCTGGACCCCAAGCTGCCCGCCACTCTGCCCGCGTTCCAGCTGGGCTGCGGCGTGACAGATATTATGATGCACACCCTGGACCGGTATTTCAACCCGGACATGGACAACCAACTGACCGACGAATTGGCCGAGGCGCTGCTGCGGGTGGTCATTGACAACGGTCTCAAGGTCCTCAGCGATCCGGAGAACCAGCAGGCCATGAGTGAAATCCTGTGGGCGGGCAGCCTGTCCCACAACGGCCTGACGGGTTTGGGCGGCCGTAAGGATTTCGCCCCCCATCAGCTGGGCCACGCCCTGGGCGGCATGTTTGACAAGGCCCACGGTGCAACCCTGGCGGCCATTTGGGGCTCCTGGGCCCGGTACACCTGCAAGGGTGATGCCAATGTGAGCCGTTTTGCCCGGTACGCCCGCAATGTCTGGCACCTGGACGGCGAGGCCATGGGGGACATGGAGCTGGCGCTGGGCGGTATCGCCGCCACGGAGAGCTATTTCCAGGCATTGGGCATGCCCACCTGCCTGGAAGAACTGGTGGGCCGTATCCTGGACGGGGAGACGCTGGCGGAGCTGGCTTACCAGTGCAGCTACAGCGGCACCCGGACCATCGGCACCTTTATGGTCCTGAACCAGGACGATATGCTGGCAATCTACACCGCCGCCAACGAACGGCGTAAACTCTCCTTTGAGCAATAACGGATTTCAGAGAAAGAAGGAACTTCCAATGGCGAACATTGCAATTATGGGCTTCGGCACCGTCGGTTCCGGCGTGGCGGAGGTCGTACACACCAACCAGGATTCCATCCGCCGCCGGACTCTGGAGCCGGTGACGGTGAAATATATTCTCGATACCCGGGATTTTCCCAACAGCCCCTATGGTCATCTGGTAATCCATGACTTTTCCATCATCGAACAGGACCCGGATATTCAGGTGGTGGTGGAGTGCATCGGCGGCTGCGGCGTGGCCCTGGATTTTACCCGCCGGGCCCTGCTGGCCGGTAAGGATGTGGTCACCTCCAACAAGGCCCTGGTGGCCGCCCATGGCCTGGAGCTGCTGGCTCTGGCTAAGGAGCATGGCCGCAACTTCCTGTTTGAAGCCAGTGTTGGCGGCGGCATTCCCGTCCTGCGGCCCCTGGCCTTCTGCCTGGCGGGCAACCGCATCGAGGAAATCTGCGGTATCCTCAACGGCACCACCAACTATATCCTCACCAAGATGATCCGCGACGGTGAGCAGTTTGACGATATCCTCAAGTGGGCCCAGGAGAAGGGCTACGCCGAAGCCGACCCCACCGATGACGTGGAGGGTAAGGACGCCTGCCGGAAGATCTGCATTTTGGCGGCCCTGGCCTACGGCATCCATGTGTATCCGGAGCAGGTCTACACCTGCGGTATCAACGGCATCCGCCCTCAGGATGTGGCCTGTGCCGACGCCCTGGGCATGCAGATCAAGCTGTTCGGCCGTACCTTCCTGACCGAAGAGGGGAAAATTGCCCTGTATGTTTCTCCCCACCTGATTCCCAACGACAAGCCCTTGGCCAGTGTGGAGGGCGTGTTCAATGCCATTATGATTCGCGGCAACGCTGTGGGCGAGACTATGTTCTATGGCCGCGGTGCGGGCAAGCTGCCCACGGCCAGCGCCGTGGTGGGTGACGTGGTGGACTGCATTCTCCACCGGGAGAAGCGCCGCGCCATCGATTGGGAAGCGGGCAGCGGCGAAGAAGTCGTACCCTTTGAATCCCTGGAGCTGCGGTGGCTGGTCCGCACCGAAGCGGCGGCGGGCGCTGTGGCGGCTGCCCTGGGTCCGGTGGAAGCCGTGCCCGGCCAGAACGGCGCCTATGTGACGGGCCCTGTGTCCAAGGCCAAGCTGGACGAACTGCGGGAAAAGGGATTTTCGATTCTGTCGGCTATCCCGGTCCTCGATTGATAACCAAAGAAAAAAACGCCCCGGATTCTGCGGAATCCGGGGCGTTCGGCGTTGTGGATGGCTTTGGATACGAAAGCAACGGCCCCAATACGTACGAAACGGGAGTACCGCAGCTGCGGCACTCCCGTTTGATGCAAAGGGTAAATTAGGCCTTGCCGGCGCAACCCAGGACGTTCACCAGCTTGTGGCGAACCAGATCCTTGATGTTGGCGCGGGCGGGCTTCAGGTACTCGCGGGGATCAAACTTGTCGGGATGCTCGTTGAAGAAGGCACGGATGGTGCCGGTCATGGCCAGACGCAGATCGGAGTCAATGTTGATCTTGCAGACGGACAGCTGAGCAGCGTGACGCAGCTCCTCCTCGGGGATACCCACGGCATCGGGCATCTTGCCGCCGTTCTCGTTGATCATCTTCACATAGTTCTGGGGAACGGAAGAGGAACCGTGCAGCACGATGGGGAAGCCGGGCAGACGCTTGGAAACCTCCTCCAGCACGTCGAAACGCAGGGGAGGGGGAACCAGGATGCCCTGCTCATTGCGGGTGCACTGAGCGGCGGTGAACTTATAAGCGCCGTGGCTGGTGCCAATGGCGATGGCCAGGGAGTCACAGCCGGTCTTGGCAACGAACTCCTCGACTTCCTCGGGACGGGTGTAGGAAGCGGCATGGGCCTCAACCTTCACATCGTCCTCGATGCCGGCCAGGGTGCCCAGCTCGGCCTCGACCACAACGCCGTGATCGTGAGCGTACTCAACGACCTTCTTGGTGACGGCGATGTTGTCCTCGAAGGACATGGAGGAAGCGTCGATCATGACGGAGGTGAAGCCGCCGTCGATGCAGCTCTTGCAGGTCTCGAAGTCGGGGCCGTGGTCCAGGTGCAGGGCGATGGGGATATTGGGGCACTCGATGACGGCGGCCTCCACCAGCTTCACCAGATAGGTGTGGTTGGCGTAGGCGCGGGCGCCCTTGGAAACCTGCAGGATGACGGGAGACTTCTCCTCGCGGCAGGCCTCGGTGATGCCCTGGACGATCTCCATGTTATTGACGTTGAAAGCGCCGATGGCGTAGCCGCCCTCGTAAGCCTTCTTAAACATCTCGGTGGTTGTAACAAGAGGCATTGGTAACACTCCTTACTAATAATCTTCGTTTATTTTACCAAAATCCGAGGAAAAGTGCAATAGATGAATTTACAATTCTCAGACGATGTGCTATAGTATATCTGTCAAGATTTGTGTAATTTTCACAGCCAACTGTGAAAGAATTTAGGAGGTAACATTATTATGTCTACTGTACTCAAGGGCGCATGCGTCATCGGCCAGTCCGGCGGCCCCTCCTCGGTCATCAACGCCAGTGCATACGGCGTCATCAAGACCGCTCTGGAGAATGAGAACATCACCACCGTCTACGGCGCCCACCACGGCATCAAGGGCGTGCTCAACGACGAGCTGATGATCATGGACCAGGAGGACCCGGCGGAGCTGGAGCGCCTGCTGTACACCCCCTCTTCCGCCCTGGGCTCCTGCCGCTACAAAATCGCTGATCCCGATGAGGATGAGACCGATTACAAGCGCATCCTGGAGATCTTCAAGAAGTACAACATCCGTTACTTCTTCTACAACGGCGGCAACGACTCCATGGATACCTGTGAGAAGGTTTCCCGCTACATGGCCAAGGTTGGCTATGAGTGCCGCGTGATGGGTGTGCCCAAGACCATCGACAACGACCTGTTCGGCACCGACCACTGCCCCG